>ORJL011032939.1_pt1 | contig 15773 bp, 18 predicted proteins | sample 1779941 | NCBI WGS metagenome assembly ORJL01 (sample SAMEA104232317, study PRJEB22302) | groundwater metagenome | biome: forest; feature: aquifer; material: groundwater | place: USA | collected 2011-08-07 | depth 5.8 m | reverse complement strand
TGGCGACGGTACCCACGCCTAGCCGATGGGCCAACTCCACCATACGCCGGTTGCGCTGCGTGTCGCCCTGGACCAGGTTCTGCTGGAGCTCCACATAGATGTTCCCAGTGCCGAACCATTCGATGTACTGTCGCAAGGCTGTTTCAGCCTCGTTCAGGCGTCCCTCTTGGACAAGAGACAGCACCTCTCCTTCACGGCACCCTGTAAGCAGGATCAAGCCTTCGGAGTGCTCCGATAGAAAACGCTGGTCTAGCTCCGGCTCACGGCGGTCCACGGGGAGCCTGCCAGCCGAAAGCAGGCGGCACAGGTTGCCGTACCCTTTTTGGGACTCGGCCAGCAGGGTTATGTGGTGGCCACCTTGCAGGGTGACCTCCGCTCCGGTGATGGGCTGGATGCCCAGGGAGCGGGCGGCGCGGGCGAACTCCATAGCACCGCACAGGTTGTCGTGGTCTGTGAGCGCCAGGGCCGGGTATCCCATCCCTACAGCGCGGGTCAGCAGCTCATGGATGAATGAGGCCCCTTCCTGGAAGGAGTAGTTGCTGTGGCAGTGAAGCTCAACGTAGGACATCGCCTTCAACCCCTCTGCAGAAACCATTGCCCGGCCAGAAGGTCATGGAACACCGTCACCTTCAGCCCCTGGTCAACCACGCACTGGTAGTACAAGCGGCTTACTGGGTCGCTTCGCCACCACTCGTCGTCAATGCGCCACCTGTCGGCCACCGTTTCCACGGAAACCCACCTCTTGCGTAGCCTGACGGCCATAGGCAGGCAAGAGGCATCCGTCTTTACGTCTATGGGCACTGGCAGGCTCAGGGCTCGAAGGGCATCAGCACCGCCCGGCGCTCCGGTATCCTTGACCAAGGCTCCACCTCCCGCACCTGATAGATTGGGTTATGCCCCTGGGCCACCTTTAGCTGGGCCACGGCTTCACGCAGATGTTCCCGCTGTCTGACGTCTGCCAGAAGGCTCCCTTGCTTTCCTGATTCCCCGGTTAGCTCGGCAAGGGTGAGGGAGATGTCTTCCAGCGGGCCGGGGAGTGAAGTGCCATCAAGCACCGACCGGATGACGAAGTAGCCCCGCCTTGGGTCTCCCAGCGGCGGCCTGAAATGGATGCGCCGCGTCCAGTCAGGCTTATCCGGTATGTGGCCTGCAAGGGTACATACCCTGGCATACCTGCCCCGCATGTCCGGCCTGCCCAACAGCCTCTTAAGCAGGCTCTCCACCGCTATCAGGATTTGCCCCTGAGCGGGTGTGGGAATGGCAAACTGCAACGACTCTGTGACCTCTTCCCTGGGCTTCATGGGAGCCAATGGGGTGTCATCTATGCCCTGGGCCAGACGCCACATCTTTGCCCCTATAGAGCCGAACTGCGCCTGCAAAGGGCCTAGAGGCAGTGCGGCCAGGTCTCCAATGGTGTGCAGGCCGAAGCTGTGCAACCTAGTTGGGATTTCCCTTGGGACTGGAAGGTAGTCCACGGAAAACGGCGACAGGAACTCTTTTACTGGCACGGGAGGTTTGAAGGCCCGCCCTGGTGTAGCTTTCAAGGCAGCCCCATACGCTGGGAACTTCCCGTGGCTTATGCCCAGACGCGGCTCCAGCACCCGTGGCACGGAACGGAGCAGTGCATCTATCAGGCGGTCTTCGGTGCCGTAGGTAGTTTCCAGGCCGTCCAGCCCCACATAGGCGCATCCCAACTGGGCAGGCTCTACCACAGGACTCCACTCCCCAAGGCGGCCCAGGATATGCTCATGGACTCGCTCATACCTTGCTGGGTCGGCCTCCACCAGGATGGCGTCTTTGCAGTGGGCCTGGGCCTCATGGAGGGGTGTGCCAGGCAAGACACCTGGGAGGGCAGGTGAAGCATCCACAACTTCTTTGAGAGAACCTGAACGACGGTAGACTATGACACGGCTCTTGGCCAGCTTGGGGTTGCGGGCAGCCTCCAGCCTGAATGGGAAATGGTCTACCAGCACACAGCCGACACGCACTACTCGGCCCTCCCTCTGAGCGTGATAAAGACCGAAATCAATACGGGTCTCTACGGTCTGGGACTGAGAGACCCTGTAGCAGTGCTGGCGTGGAAGCCAGGGGTTGTGAGAGAGAATACTAGAACAGATGTACTGTCAGTGTCAAGTGGAAATCAGGGGGTTATGGATGGCGGAGCGGTCGCCTGCCGTGGTGTGATCGCATGACTCTGTACTGCTCTACCAGGCCCTGGACCAGCCTAGATAGGCTGGCCGAAGGTCGCAGCGCCTCCGGCCAGTAACGAGGGCATCTGGACTGGGGCATGCGCCTGGGATGTGAAGTCTTGCTGGGACACGCGGCGGCAAACCTGCAGATGTCCTGATAGCAGACTGTGGTAGGGCCATCACCGCGAATGCTCCAACGGCGGGACGTGTGGAGCCAGCGGGAGACAGGGACAGTGTAATTTACAGGCTCTTGGTTGTTCATTGCTGGTACAATATCCATGTTATGTGCGGGCGATACTCACTGGCAATTGATTACGACGCCATCAACGACAGGTTTGTATTCCGGGGCGGCGCGCAACTGACTATGCAGTACAGGCCCAGGTTCAACATAGCACCAACTCAAGAGGTGCTCACCGTGGTCAACCCAGCTGGCGAAGGCAACGAGCCACGCATGATGAGGTGGGGCCTGATACCTTTCTGGGCCAAAGACCCATCCATCGGCAACCGCATGATCAATGCCAGGGCTGAGACCATAGTAGAAAAGCCCGCCTTTCGCCAGGCATTCCAGAGGCGGCGCTGCCTGGTGGTGGCCGATGGCTTCTATGAGTGGCAGAAGGAAGGCAAGTACAAAGTCCCCATGCGTATCATATTGAAGACAGGCGAGCCGTTTAGCTTCGCAGGACTGTGGGAGACCTGGAAGTCCCCAGATGGCGCTGCAATAGAGTCCTGCACCATCATTACCACCACGCCCAACGCACTGATGGAGCCAATTCACGACAGGATGCCAGTGATCCTGTCGAGAGAGGGGGAGTCAGCGTGGCTCAGTTCTGCGAATGTGGCTGCCGCCACGCTGCGGGAGTTGCTTGTTCCTTATCCAGCGGAACAGATGGATGTATACGAAGTGTCGGCTCTGGTGAACGCCCCAAAGAATGACCTGCCGGATGTCCTAGCGCGGGTCGGGTAGCGAGGGGACACAGTCCTGAAATGCGGTAGCGGTTGTCTGGTGTATGGTCAAAAGGATTTCCTTTTGGCTACTGGATAAGTCTGAATTGCCTAAGAGGGAGCAAACTTGAGCCCCAGAGTTGGGGACTTCGCGGTGTCCTATCTGGTCAAGTGCGGTGGTCCGAGAAACCCGATTGCTTCCTGAACAATAAAGGCAGCATCCTTCGCTTGACATTCCCAGAGAACAAGCACGGCCCATCCCTCTTGCCGCAGTTTGCGTAGGTTCTCTTCGTCTCTTCGAACGGTCTTCTCAAGTTTCGGCAACCAGTAATCCTGCCTAGACAGTGGTACATGCGAGCAAGGACAGGTGGAGTCATCATGCTGATGCCAGAAGCACCCGTTTACGAACATTGCCTTTCTCCTTGCCGGAAAAACAATATCCGGCTTGCCCGGCAAACCGGATACATGAATTCTGTACCTGTAGCCCATCTTGTAAATCAAATGGCGAACACGAAGCTCTGGTCGCGTATTCCGCCCCCGGATTCTTTGCATATTCCAACTTCGCCTGTCGGCGCTTATTCTATCCAAGTGTCGTGTGCCTTGATACCAGGGTAGTTACACCAATCTGAGTTTGTCATAACCTCGGGCAGCACCAGGTGTCTCAACCGAGTCCCCATAGTTAGGTTTTCGATTCTTTGAAGTCATTTATCTTGTCTGCGGATGCTGTTAGCAATTCCTTCATTGACTTGGCAATGCCTCGTGCTGCCAGGTATGGCACTCCGTTTCCGACCGCCTGGAACATATCTGTAAGACTCATTGCTGGAGGAAGCTGAAAATCGCTAGGCACCGATTGAATGGCAAGACTCTCCGCCACAGACAGTCTTCTTGGCTTATACGGATGGAGGTGCACTTCATTGTGACCGTACGCCGCCGTTGGAGAATAACGCCATCGGTGCAGCCGTTTGAAAGATTTCCCCCTAGAGTCTCCCTCCTGGATGGAAAGAAAGCGGGACAGAGCCCGCCTTGGCTTAAAGTAATCGTTAGCGTTGGGATGATTAAGCACATCGTTATTGCGAAACCAATGCTCAACGGTCAATTCAAGAGGGACGTTTGTCGGCGGTGGCAACTCGGAGTCAGCCCTAAACGCTGAGACTGTAGGCCATGGATAGTCGAATGCGGTGCGCTGCTCATGTGATATGTACTTGTCCCAACATACCTCAAGGGAGGACGCTAGCGAACAACCGCATTCATCACGAGTGGTTCTCAGATTCAGGTCATGCACAAGGCCACTGGCCACGCCGAGCAAGAAAACGCGTTCGCGATTTTGTGGCACTCCATACTGAATAGCGTTGATGAGCCGATCGGCAGTAAGGTATCCCGCGAATTGAAGACTGCGCTTGAACTCATCGTAAAAAACCCGGTGTCTATTGGTCTTCCAAAGGCCCTTTACGTTCTCGAAGAAGAAGAAGTCAGGTCTAAAGTTACTTACTAAATCGCAGTAAACTTGGGACAGCACCCCACTTTTCCCGTTGACCCCCAGATTCTTGCCGCCAACAGAGAAATCAGGACAGGGCGGTCCTCCTATGAAACCCACTAGGTTGCCTTTTCGGCGGATACTGTCTATCAAAGCGACGAGTCGGCGGTGGGGTTTGCCATGAAGAAAACTGACAGTGTCTGAATGGTCAAAACCGAATGTGGGCTCAGCTCTGCCGTTTCTTGCAAACTGATATGCTCGGAGAAAGGGGGGGTGAATCTCATTCACGAAAGCAATGCCGAAACCTTCATCTTCAAACCCTAGGTCAAGCAATCCGATTCCAGAGAAGAAGGAAAAAAGAGTAATACCCATGTTCTTGATTCTACGCGATGCCAGGCGCTCTCAAAATTGGCAGTGACATGTACATCATTTGACCGCCCCAAAACAGCCATCACCCTTGTATTCGAAGAGATTCCTTCTTGTCGTTAGAACATAATGAAGTTGCCATTTGTTGAACTTGCTCATCCCGGGAGCTTTGAGTACTATCTGTTCAGCCATGTCCCAGTGCACATCCACACCGTGCTTTTTCAATAGCGAATACGCCGTGTCGGCCAATTCGTCCTCTTCTGGCTTTGGCAATGGTTCGACCGATTCACAATCCGATTCTGTGCACGGTTGCTGCAAAGCCCATTCTAGACCATGGATCAGTTCTGGCACGCGGTCAATGTTTATCGAGATTCCCTTCGGCGTGGGAACCCACTCGCCGGATTTGTTCTTGGCGAAAATTCGTATGTCCATCACATCATATCCCTCATAAATATACGGGGCTATGCGAACGACGTTGAGTTTATTCTTCTCGAATTCACGGTAGCTCATTTCCCTTCTACTCCTCCTGTTCGGCAGCGATGTTCGCTATGATCGCTAGCGACTGCTCGAACTTGTCGCTTATATATGTTGCGCTTACAGAATCTATCGCGCCGTCGTCCAAATCCATGGCCGCCTCCGAAAAAAGTAGACTGGCGGTCTTTGATATGAGACGGGGCTTCAAAGTGCCTACAGTTGAAACGCGTTCTATAAGAGTCCCTACGACGTCATGCTGCATCCTGCTTTTAGCTCCGGGCATCTTCACTTTGTCTAATAGGTCGTTCAAGAACTCCTCAGCCCCAGTGCGATCAAGGACTGGTATCATGATCACCTGCGGATCTGCTAGGTCCCGCAATTCTTCGCTCAGATACGTTTGAACCTCTTTCGCATCTCCAAATTTGAAAGACAAAATCATGCTGAGACCCTTGGGACAGTTGCTAAAGCAAGTCCGAAGACCGGCTTGAATATCATTTCTAACGCCACTCCTCAATCTTCCAGTCCTTTGGAATTCGTCTATCATTAGGAGTATGCGAGTATTACTCAGAGACATCAATCGGGCCAAGCTTGACAACGCCGCTATGGCGTCGTCTGCAGTTCTTATTTTGTCAGGAAGCGATGCTCCACTGAGTTCTCGTTGGCTTAGTGATTGATCGGCGGAGATCCATTTCCTCGCTGAGTCGCGAATTGCATCCGACCCCATGCTCAAGGCTTTTAGCACCGCCAGAACAGAATTCCATTTATCGCCAATCAAGGGACCTGGACTTGGCGCGCTTGGTCCTTTGACGACTGTCCTATAGGTCCTAACCAACTCTTCCGTTGTGATACTACTCACTATCGCCCGGTAGACGTCGGTAAAAGAGCGTGTTTCCTTAGGTAGGACTGTATAGATGGGGAAAACACCCTTGCTTCCCGACTGCAAAATCTGTCTCAGATACAGCAGGGTATGTGTTTTGCCAGCACCAAAATCGGCCCAAAGCAAATGCAAAGTCGAATTTGGGCTTCCTGATAGGCGGCGCGTCATTCTGTGTAACTGACTCAATAGCTCACGCCTGTCGGCCCAAATCAGGACTCTTTCCGCATCCGGCACGACGCCAAAAGGCCACTCGCTAAAACACAGCGTGCGCGCGAAATCATTTGATGACAACGTCATGCTGTTCTTCTCTCGATTGAACAGCGATGACTGCCAAAATAGGAATGATACTTGTCCAGCTTGCCTGTTGTCTGTTCTAAAATGAAAGTATGGTTCAGATTGCACACCGGACACGCCCGGCATACGACGAAATTCAACAGGTCAAGAAACAAGTCTGCTCGGTCCCATACGTAAAGACCTCCAAGTCTCAGTCGGCCTTCCGTCTGTATTCTTTCTGTCTGAGTGAATGGCGGCGGCCCGGTAAGAAATCTAATGTCATAGCTGATTTGCTCGCTAACCGGGTTTGCGGATTCTACCTGTATGAGAGGAAACTGTATGTGAGGGCACTTCCCCAACGCATCGTGCAGTTCTGGTGCATGTCGCTGATAGGCTGTTTCGTAAGCGCCGTCAGGAAGAGAGGAAGAATGACCGCGGGTCGTGTTCCTGATATTCGGATACTCATCAAAGAAGAACCGCCCAGCCTGGGTGAGCCTGCCGGTTTCCTGCAGAAAGGAAGACTGCAGAGCCTTGCCGATTGCGTTCTCGGGAATGGTCCTGGACTGTAGCAACTCACGCAGCCACTTCACAAATATCCCAATTGACGGAGGTTGTCTGAAGTCTTTGGATACGTCGTAACTGCTTTCTGCCTCCTTTTGGAGGCTGACTGCGATAGCCCAGCTATATTTGATGAATGCTTCCCCTGCATCCAGCAGGCTGAAATAGCGGCCCGTATTAAGGGATGCGCTTCTTTCCATAGCGAGTGGAGTCGCCAGTAGTTCGGGATAGACGTTGGCGATAGGTGAATCTGCTGCCTGCGATGCCAATCGTCCGATAGCAACCTCAAGCCCCGTCAGCCGGGTCTCAATCATTTTCAGTCGGTTGCTTCCGAACATCCTTCAAGCCTCAAATCCACCGTGCGGCGTAATGCGTGGTCTGATTTCGGCGAAGAGTCCCCGCTGGGCATCGGTTGCAGAAATCAAACATTGCCCAACTTCGAGTTCTCTGATAGCCTCCTGTAATTTCACCGGTTGCCGACCGAGGATGATGCTTTCTGGCGATGCGCTTTTCAGATTGTTCATGATGTATGAAATGTCACCTTGAACGGTTAACGTATGGACAACAAGAATGTCGACCTGCGACATTACTCTTGGATCTATCGCTTGTGGCTGTTGCGTGCTTATCACCATCGATAGTCCGAAGTTTCTGCCTTCCCGGACAAATCTTGTCAACTCTTGATTTGCCAATGATGCCGTTCTGGACGGGATAATGTTCTGTGCCTCGTCTATCAAGACCCAAGTGGGTGGCACAGACAGACTCCCTCTTGATTCTTCGGCGCCAGTAATCAACGAGTCTTTCTTTTGTTCAGAGGAGATTGACCGGAGTTCCCGCAGCTTTCTCATAAGCAGGAAAGCCACGACTGTACGCAGATCCTCTGGACATCGGCCGAGTAGTAAAACCGAGGCTTGGTCGGGTTGCAGGAGATCTGTAAGCTTGGTCCCGTTGGTGGAAAATAGGCCTACATGTTCATATGACATGAGCCGCTGACGGACCGCACGGCGTGTCTCAGGCGAGAAATCGTTACTGAGCTCCTTGTCTTTGCCTATGCAGTCTACCAAGTCCGGGATGGAATGGTTTGGTGATGGTTTCCTATGTTCGGAATTCGATTGCCATCCGGTGCGTCTTACTTTGTCACAGGCAGACACAATAAGCTGACCCATCGGATCCATCATAATGTCGACGTCAAAAAGAAATCCCCAATCCTGCGCCGACATGTCGTTCACTTGAACCAAGAACGGGGAAGAGTCTTTCGTTACAGGCGCGGAACCGGCCAAATGCCATAGCTTAACCGACAACGGAGTGGTCGCGAGACCCCAAGAGCGGGCCCTATCTAGCTGTTCTTTCGCTACTTTACCCTCAGCCGTTTCAAGCGGAATTCCTATCCATTGAAAAAGATTCAGCGTATCGAGCACCAAAACCGCTTTGTCCGACGAGTGTGTGCTCACCTGGGCGGAGGTTGAGATGAGGCCCTCCAGAACCACACCTAATGTATAAGTCTTACCGGATCCTCTCTTGCCCAGGATGGCAATAACGTGTTCCTTTTCAATGTCCAAGTTGACATTCTTACTGGGACCAACCTCCGCAAGCCTACCCAGCAGCATATGCTGGTCCGTGGATGCCGCTCCAAGGACGATGGACTTGCTTCTATGCCCTACAATTGGCATGACCTGGAATTTCTGCATACGCATTAGCCTTCAGGATAAATAGTCGCCTCAACTATGTCTGTGTTCACAACAACGTGTTTGTCGGATTCCCCGCGCCTCCGCCAAGCTTCTACGGCTGCCGAGCCCATAGTTGACAGGATGAATGCTGGAGACGCCCATTCTGGCTTGTCAGCTATGTGAGTGGCAATCGTTTTGATCGATGCTTCATCAAAAGGGAAGGTTTCCTTGGGCGCTGACAACTTTTCCCCAACGATAGTAGACTCTGCCTTTTCCTGATCTATCAGGTAAGCCAATACCCGGCGCATGAACTGTTCTGCACTGGTTACCTCACTTACCATCGCAGTTAGGTCTATGTAGCCCTGCGCAAAGTCAAGCCGACGGAAAATGTCCTCCCTCGTGAAAAAATCACCGATGGCTTCCATACCCCCTTCAGCCTGTATCGCAAGTATCAAACCGACGTACCTGTTGTCATCATCAAACAAGTCCCGAAACATGTGCTGCAATACTCTCTGTGAATCTGCATTTGTAACAGAACGTACGGCCTCAGCTTCATCTATCAGAAATACCAACTTCTTAGAATGTGCCGCATAATAAAGGGAGCCCAGATTCAGGAGACAGTTTATTAAATCCGTGGCCTCAGTGATGTCCTTGTGTATACCGAGCACTGCGGCCTGGTCCGGAGAATTTTTTCGGCCCTTCATCCATTCCCAGGATAGCTGAGATTGATGCCCGCCAAAGAGGAAATTCCTAAGAACGTTGGCTTGAGATACTTTCATCGTGTCGTCACCATAGGGCAATACACCAAGGTCTAATAGACCGCGTACTTTGTCGGTCCCTGGTATCTTGTCCGCCATGATTTCCACGGATGAGCGTATCCGGTCCGGGCCAATCGAGTCGATGAATTTCGTGTGAATGCGCAGCCAGCTCTCTTTGGACGTCAAAGGTGGCATGGCGAAATAGATGGGCTCTGACCGGTACATCATGTTTGTTTCGAGGGTATAAGCTATGTGAGCCAAAGAGTGCGTCTTGCCCGATCCGTACGCGCCATGGAGAAAAAACTTGGGAACTGACCGGCGCTTAACAAAGTCACTATTGATACGGTCAGAAATACGTTTCAATAGTTCAGCTTCTCCAAAGTAGACTTCTCTGTCTTTCCAGGGGTCGATCGAAAAAGACTCCCATCTACGCAAGAAATAGTAATCCTTTAGAGACTTCTCCTCGAATGCCATTTTGTTCACCTCGACTTCAGCATTTGTTTCGCGACCTGGGATTCTGGCCGTGTTCTGAGATAGTCCATCCCAAAACTGGCCAGTTCCTTGATAATTCCTTCTCCGCCACCAGCGGCTAACACAATTAACCCAATCTCGTATAGCGCATCAGAATTTGCTGTCATGTTTGCGGAACCTAGAACGGCAAATCCGTATGGGTATGGTGCGATGCATACGTACAGCTTCGCGTGCAAATGCGGATTGTAAACGAGCTCAACAGTCGGACAATTCATTAGCATCTGCAAGCCAAGCAACTCAGATGATGTGCGCGGCGGTCTAGAAAACACGTATGTTGGGATTCTGTTTTCATCAACAATGCGAGTGATTTGGTCCAACGCACTGCTTTTTGTTGCTTGGGCGGTTATCCACGGTGAAGCGATGACAATAAGTCTGGCAACACTGCGGGCCCTCCTTAACCTGGATGCGAATACGTGTTGAACGCCATTGCGTACAACAGCTGCTTTGGCTTCCCTTATCAGACCCGTCATGCCGCTGATCTGATCAACTGACTGCATAGAGCCTCTCCGCCAACTGCCTGTCGATACGGACCAGCGCAATCTGCCCTTGCCTATTCTTCGTGAAACGCACCTTCGGGCCATATTCCTTCGACAGCGAGGACAGTTCTTGCTCGACGTCATCGATCTCGAAACAGACGGCATGCTCGTCTACCGCTTTGGCGGCCGCCAGAATGGCAAGTTCTCTTATGGAACAGTACCCGAGCCCAGATCGCATTCTTAAATAGCTGTCAGCAAGGTAATGAGGGATTCGCCTGGTGGTTGCAGTAGACTGGATACCGAGAAGACCGTAAGTCGCACTTGCGAGACCTTTTTCCAAGAAGTCACCTATACTAGCGAATCCGTTCAAGAACTCAAAGAACCGTGCTGTATTCTGCATTGGTTTGTATGAGTAGTGTTGCCGATTAGTCCTCGCCACAATGCCGCAGTCAACAAGAGGTTCTATTCTGGGTATCACAATCTGGTCACTGTCGCGTTCCAGGGTCTTGATCATGTCAGAGATCGTTTCACTGTCAGTCGGTGACGATATTCTGCCGCGAAGATGCACCGATTCACCGGCGAGTCCCTTCAAAATGTTGAGCATCGATTCGCGTACGTTCCCTACGCCTATTTCAGCATTTGATAGCAGGAGGTCGTTGTACAGCCGTTTCAGGATATCGCCGTCCGCTTCAAGTAGAGAATACAGAAAAAAGAATCTTTCACCACCCGAGATAATGAAGGGATTTGCCTCCATAATGGGTTTCCCAGCGGGAGGGGCAACGACCTGTGCCGCGAGGATAGGCAGTATCTTCCCTCTGTCTGTCAGAGTATAATTGCCCTCTCTCAGAAGCCTGAGACGAACTGCCCATGCAGGAACTTCAACGTATTCCATGTGAAGGTAGTCTACTGGCCGCAACCTACCCGTGAGTGCTCCGACTTGCGAGGGCAAACGGGAATCTGACAAATAGTAATCTTGAAGTTCAATCGTGTCAGGAAATCCCTTTTTCAACTTATACTGAATGTACCTGTGGTTCTTAATATACTCAGTGACTTGCTCTCGCAAGTCAGCGGGCACCGGTCGCGGCTTGCATATGAGGCCCTGGAACCGTGACGTAATACCTTCGAGGTTCAGGCTATTGGCGGGGCTAGCGACCGAGCACAGCATTTTCAGGTGCCCCAAACGCTGCCATGAGCCACGCGCATATTTCAATATATGCGACGTTGGTTGCCCACGGCTAAATCGTGATCCGATTTGCATGATTAACACTCTGCTGCTTTGAGCACGATTTCATGGTGCGGCATCAAGTGCCGGACATTGGTCCCACACACCGACAGTCGTTTTCTAACAGCCCTCCTGACGCTGTCCCCAATTCGTTGAAGTCTGGTCTTATGGGTGTGGCGCGGCTCCAGAACCGAGTCCTTTTGGCTGCCCCTGTTCTATCACGAAAGTGGCTAGGGCGCAAGGGAAGAGGGTTTTGGAGCGGGCAGCGACCAACTGCCGTCGTCAAGGGCAAATGTCAGGGTGAAGTGTCGAGCGATTTTGTCAGTGGGCCCGTGGTTTCCCGTGTTTGGAGCAGAACCATATAGGTCGAGTATCCGATCCCTGCTCCTGGCGGCCCTGCTGGAGGGGTTGGCCAGGGTGGATGCGTTCTTCAACGAGGATGAATCCCGGCCGCAGCAGATGGCGGTCGTGGACCGGCCTGGTACAAAAAAGTTGATGGAAGCTTTTGCGCTAGGAGGTGAACGCTGCTCCCATCCGAAAAGGAACCTCCAGAACTGTTCATCCAATTACCATGACCAACTCTCATTCTGGCTAGCGCCGACTTCTGTGTGGTGTAACCCCAATTGCTCGCCCGGCAAAGCAATTCACCTTGTTTCTCGGCGATGGGAAACCTAGACCGGGGAAGGAACCCTCAAGGGGGAAGGCCTGGGGACTGGCGGGCAGCACTCACGCAACAACTGCGCCGCTCGATTGGTGCACCGCCAGGCCTGGTCCACCAGCCTGGGCAAGGCGGTCACCTGAGCCTCCCTCATCTGCGCCTGGCAATCCCGGAAGGTCTCCATGTCCTCCAGGGCACGCAGCAACTGCTGACGCACGAAAGCCACCCGCCAGCGCTCCTCCTCCATCTCCTGGCGGGGGAACTCCGGCAACTGCGCGATGTGGGCGCCGGCCTCCTCAGCCAGGTTTTGCAGCATGATCTCCGTGATGCGGATGTTCTCCTCCGAGGCGTCCCGGTGCAGGCTCTCCACCTGGGGCAACAGGCCGAAGGCCCTCTCCTCAAACTCCCTGGCCCGGCTTGGCGGGGGTGCGGGGCGAAACTCCCGCAGGATGGCCACCACGGCGGGTTCACTGATGCCCAGCCGCCTGGCGATCTCCGACCCGGAGACGCCTTCCTGGTGCAGCCCGATAGCCTCCTGCCGCCGCTCCCGAGCCTGTGCCGCCTCGGGTGTGGGGTTGGGGCGTAGCCCCTCCTCACCCAGGATGCGGTAGACCGTCACCGGGGTCACGTCCATCCTCTGGGCGATCTCCCCAGCAGGCAGACCCTTCCCGTGGAGATCCAGGACCTGCTCTCGGCGCCGAGCCGCCTCCAGGTCCCGGGCCGTGGGGGCCAGCGGGGCTGAATGGGGCTCCAGGCCTGCCTCGCTAATGAGCTGGGCAACCCGCACCGCAGAAGCTCCCACCTGCGGTGCGATCTCCCTGGGAGAGAGCCCCTGCTCGTGCAGCCGGAGGACGTCCTCTCGGGAGATGCGAGGCGGAGCGCCCCTTGGCCTGCTGACCCCCGCAGCCCGGAGCACCTGGCTGACCCGCAGGGGAGTGACCCCGAACATCTCAGCGATCTCGAAGTTGGTGAGCCCCTGCTGGTACAGTCGCACCGCTTCGTCGGGATCGACTGTCCGTGGCCGGCCAGGGTTCCCTATAGGGTTCGGGGGGGATGGACGGCTCGCCAGCACCTGGTCCAACTCCCGCAGTTGCGCACCGAGGCTCTGGCCTGTCTCCAGCACAGCCTGGGCCCCGTCCACCAACCCCTCGCTCAACCGGTCGAGGTTCTTCTTCAGGTCATCGAAGAGGCCCAGGGGATCAAAGGGCGTTGCCACGGCGCTCCTCTTCGATCTTGGCCATGGCGCGTACCCAGGCATCCGCCACGTTGTCGATGTAGCCCTGCATGACCGCCGGCTTGTTCACATCCCGGGCGAAGAGATTCATCCGGCGCGCCATCCCCTGGGCGCCGATCACAGCCTGGTCCAAGCCCATGCGCACCAGGCACGGGCAAGCTCCAGCCGCAAGCCACTCCTGCCGCTTCCGCTCCAATAGGGAAGTCATGTCGCTGTTGAACTCCGGTGGCACCGGGGGGAGGGCCACCTCCACGGGATTGGCGGCCTCCGCCCGGGTGACCTCCTGCGCGACCTTGGGCATGGTCAGGGGCGGAGCGCCGAACGCCGTCCCCACACGCTCCACGTCCCGTTTCAGTCCCTCAAACAGACCCAGCGGGTCCAGGAAACTACGCCTTCGCGGTCGAGGCTGAGCGGTTGCCCCAGCATCGTGTCCCGAAGCCCCGGCAAGCTTTTCATCTGGGTTCTGGGATTCCATGTCAACCTCCCTTCGACTCATTGATACCGAACACCCGCTCCGACGCCAGGTGCACGTACTTCTCCTCGATGTCGTAGCCGATGAAGCGCCGCCCCAGCTTTCGAGCCACGTAGGCCCCGGTGCCGCTTCCCATCATGGGGTCGCACACCACCATGTCCGGCTCAGAAGATTCCAGGATGAACCGCTCGTACAGCCAGTCGGGGCGCGGTGTGGGGTGTCTTCGCTTCTGGGGGATGCGCCGGCTCTCTCCCAGGGCATTGGACCCGGTGAACCAGTCCAGCTCCTCCCCATCGCGGGGATGGAAGGTGGCGGGCAGCCCTCCACCCTTGACCAGCCACAGCACAGGCTCCCAGGCCCGGATGTAGGTCTTCTCCCGGTGGAGATGAGCCATGGTCTTGCACCAGGCAAGGATGCGGAACGGCTGCGGGACGTAGGGAAGCCACCAGGGGACCCACTTCAGGGGCATGAGGGCGTAGAGCTGGCCTCCAGGCTTGAGGACCCGCAGGCACTCCCGGAGCCACTCCCCCGTCCAGGCCCCGTAGAGGCTGGGGGGACGCCGATCTTTTGAGGCTGTCCCGTATCGAACTCCGAGGTTGAAAGGAGGGTCGGTGATAATAAGATCCACGGCGGCGGCGGGCACCTCCGCCATCTCCCGGGCATCGCCGTGGATGAGGGCGGTGCGCTCGTCCTGGTAGAGCACGCGGGTCTGGTCACACCCTGGGCGGAGAGGCAGGGCAGTCATGGTGTGTGACCCCCTTCATTGGCGGATGCGCCAGTTTCAGGCTGATCCTCGCCCCCGGTGCCCGTTCCTGGCTCGGAGACAGGGGCCAGCAGCCAGTCCCACAAACGCCGCCAGGGGGCCTGTGGCCCCGGCAGCACCCGCAGCTCGACCGTCTCCTGGGCCTTCTCTGCGCCCTGGGCAAGCTGGGCAGGAGGGTGAGGGCTATTGCTGGCATCACGCATACGCTGATGGTAGCACCTGCGCCTATTGACAAATACCGATAGCTATAGCAAGATATGTATATATACAGTGGTATTACTAAGTGTATACGGTGATGTGTCAAGGAGGCGCCATGTCGGAAAGGCGTGTCAAGGGGAAGAGCGTCCCTATTACCCAGGAAGAGATCGACCTGATGGTCTCCCGCTTCAACGATGGGAAGAGTTGGCGCACCATCGGCAGGGAGGTGGAGCGCCACTGGCAGACGGTGGAGAAGTACGTGCGCAGGGAGCTGACCCAGCGGGAGGGGGAGGAGCTCCGGCGCGATGCCATGCGCCAGGCGGTGCTCCTGCACCACCAGGACTTCCCGCCGGTCCTGGAGAAGCTGAGGGGGCACTACCCGCTGCCCTCCCTGCGGCCCACGGAGCAGCACCGGGGCGTGCGGGTGCGGGAGAGCCTCCCTGCGTTGGAGCGGCGGGACCGGCTGCTGCTGCAGGAGTTCCGCACGGGCCATACCAAGGCCTCGCCGCTGTGGGGCTGGCTGGACGCGTGGGAGGCAAAGGTCCGGGCCTTCCATGAGGCGGAGGAGCGTCTGGAGGGTGGGCTCTGGGAGCGGGCAGAGCAGGAGATGGATCGCCTGGCCGGGGTGCAGATCAGTGAGCTTT
>ORJL010898541.1_pt1 | contig 15773 bp, 14 predicted proteins | sample 1779941 | NCBI WGS metagenome assembly ORJL01 (sample SAMEA104232317, study PRJEB22302) | groundwater metagenome | biome: forest; feature: aquifer; material: groundwater | place: USA | collected 2011-08-07 | depth 5.8 m | reverse complement strand
GGCAAGCCAGCAAACCACTTGTTCGCCCGCCACATCCAGCACTTTCTCAAAGACCACTGCTTCATCACGGTTGAAACGCCCAAGGACGTGGTCCGTGATCTGCCGCCCGCCATCGGCGCGGCGTCCGATACCCAAACGCAGCCGCGCATACTCGCGCCCGCCCACATGCCGCTCCACGGACTCCAGCCCGTGGTGCCCTCCGCTGCTGCCGCGGGGACGCAGCCGAATCTCGCCCAGCGGAAGGTCCGCATCGTCGGCCACCACCAGCATTCGGTCCAGCGGAACCCGATAATACTGCGCAGCCGCCCCCACCGCCACGCCGCTCTCGTTCATATACGTCCACGGCTTGCAGAGCAAGCAGCGCCGCCCGCCGGCGTCCATCCGCGCCACGCGCGACTGGAGCTTGGGCGCATCCTCCCAGGAGGCGCGCCAGTTGCGTGCGAGCAACTCGACGAGCAGATAACCTGCATTGTGCCGGGTCCGAGCGTACTCTTCGCCGGGGTTGCCCAGCCCCACGATGAGATGGAGGTCCTCCATGTGAGGGCCGAGCCTGGTGCCCGGTTGCGCCGGACACCCGCCTGACAACTACTTCTTCTTCTCCGCCTTCTTTTCGGCGGGTTTCTCGCCAGGCTTGGCGGCAGCCTTCTCGCCGGGTTTTGCGGCGCCCTTCTCGCCCGCTTTGGCGGCGGCGGGTTCCACACCCTTGGCGGCGCCTTTCTCGGGCGCTTTTGCACCTTCCTCCGCTCCCTCTTCCTTCTTTTCCGTGAGGACTTCCGGCTCGCCCACGGTCCCTTCCGTGGCGGCCGCCTCGGCGGCTGCCTCCTCGGCTTCGGTGATCGGCGCGGACACTGCGATCACGGAGATGCCTTTTCCACCCAGAATCTCGACGCCAGCCGGGGGCGGGATCTCGCCAATATGGACGGCTTTGCCAATTTCGAGGTGGGAGACGTCCACCAACAGCGCCTCGGGCAGATCCTTCGGCAGCGCGCGGACTTTGAGCTTGAAGAGGACGTGTTCGAGCACGCCGCCGTCTCTCTTCACCCCAATGGGCTCGCCCACGCTCTCCACCGGCACGGTGACGGTCACCTTTTCGTCTGGTGAAACCTCATGAAAGTCCACGTGCAGGGGCTTGGCGCTGAGGGGGTGGTGCTGGACCTGCTGAACCAGCGCAAGGCGCGAGGGCGGGGTGCCGCCGGTCAGCGTCAGATCCACCAGGATGTTCTCGGAGGCGGCGCGATGCACAAGGTCCTCCAGATCCTTGGCCTTGATCTCGAGGTTCTGCGGCTCGCAGCGGCGGCCATAGATCACCGCCGGAATACGCCCCGAAGCGCGCAGTTTTTTCACTCCCGGGCGTCTCGCCAAGGTTCGCGGAAATACGGTCAACGGTACTGATTTCATTCTATAACATTCTGCAACAAGCGCGCCCGCGCCAGACTAACTGGTGCGACCGCCCTTAAATTCAAAAAGCGAAGTCACCGAGGAATTCGTGTGGATCCGCTTGATCGCTTCGCCCAACAAACCGGCCACGGACAACGTGGTAATGTTCAACCCGCTAATCGTGGCGGGGCGAAGAACACTATCAGTCGTGATCAGTTCGTCAATAGCTGATTTTCGCAACCTGTCCAAGGCCAAATCATTCAGGATTGAATGCGAGACGCAGGCGAGGATCTGTCGGGCTCCCTTCTTCTTGAGCAACGCCGCCGCGGTGACCAGCGTCCCTGCCGTCTCCGTCAAATCATCCACCAGCAGGACGTTCTTGCCTCGCACATTGCCGATCACGGTCATCGACTCCACTTCCGTCGCGCTCTTGCGGCGCTTGGCGACGATGGCCAACCCCACACGCAATACTTGGGAGTAGGCATACGCCATCTTGAGCCCGCCCACGTCCGGGCTTACCACGACGAGGTTCGGGAGGCTCTTCTGCTTGAGATACTCATACATCACCGGCGCCGCATACAGGTGGTCCACCGGAATGTCAAAGAAGCCCTGGATTTGCTGGGCGTGGAGGTCCATCGTCAGAACCCGATGCGCCCCCGCCGCCACCAGCAGGTTCGCCACCAACTTGGCCGTGATGGGGACGCGGGGCTGGTCTTTTCGGTCCTGCCGGGCGTACCCGTAGAAGGGCATCACCGCAGTGATCCGGCTGGCGCTCGCGCGACGCAACGCATCCATCATTATGAACATCTCCATCAGGTGATGGTTGCTCGGCGGACTTGTGGACTGGACCACGAACGTGTCCGCTCCGCGGACGTTCTCTTCGATTTTTACGAACGTCTCCCCGTCGGGGAACGAGGAGACCGACCTGCGGCCTTGCTCGATCCCGATGCTGTCACAAATGGCTTGAGCCAGTGGCGGATTTGAATTTCCGCTGAAAATTTTCACACGCGATGATGACCAACGACCACAAAGCAAAAATCCACCCGCACCGGTGGAGTGTCGCCAACTATCAAGGACAGTTATCCTACCCGGGCACGGCCATCGCGCAAGCGCAATCGTAAGAACAAAAAAACGATCCGCCGGCGAGCCTTGCTTTCTCACTGGCGGATCGAACCTAACGCATCTTGCCAACCAAGCAACCTTACCAGAGTTGCTGACTCTCCACCAGCAACTTCCATGCCACCTGCAAAACCACGAAAAACGCACCATTTCGGATCGAGTCGCTGCCTTGGGGCGTCTCAGAAATGGACACTCTTCCCACGCTTGAGGCACCACCAATGGTCATCATTTGATCGGGCTGCCGTAGGGTTTGGTTTCGCTCACAGGCACGGGCTTGCTGGCCAACAGGGCCTCGATCGCCGTACGCACATAGTTTCGCGCGGTGCGAGGGTCGCCGGAGCTGTCCGGGCGATCATCCACCGCTCCCTGGTACACCAACACCCCCTGGTTGATGACGAACATGTGAGGTGTGGTTTTCATCCCATACAGGCGGCTGATCTGACCGTTGCTATCATCGATCCACGCGGTCGCCTTCATGTTCCGTTCGACAAACTCCTTTCGGGCGGCATCAGGCTTGCGATACCCCGGCTGGCCGGGCGGGGGGGAACCGATCACCAGCCAGACGATGCCTTTGCTCACCACCGCCGCCTGCAGGGCCTGCATGCAGCCGGTCGTATAATGGTTGTTTGAGAATGGGCAATCGGGGCTGTAAGACTCCAGAACCACGATCTTCCCCCGGTAATCGCTGAGCCGGTGGGGTCGTCCATTGATGTCCGTCCCGGCGAAATCCGGAGCCGCCTGCCCCACTTTGGGCTGGGCCAGAAGGGCCATGCAGACTGCGAGGCATCCGATAACCGCAAAAAACCTGATCGTCATAGATGTGGCGCGCAAGCGCGAGGGTTGAACGGCGAGCGATGGTTTCGCGCCAGCGCCTTCTTTAGTAATAACGCTGGCCCGCCGGAATTATTCAATCTCATCGCTCCGCCTCCGCCAGCGCATCCAGAACGATGCTTGGCGTAAGCAATGCTGGCAGCACAATCGCCGGCTTGTCCGCTTGTCGGGGGAAGACCAACACCAACGGGACTCCCGCCCGATTATACCGCCTGAGTTCTTCGGTAATGGCCGGGCTTGGGTCGGTATTGTCGGCGCGCAGGGCCACAGCATTAACCTCCTTCAGCTTGGCGGTCACGGACGGAATTTCGACCGCAAAACGCTTGTTGGATTTGCAGGTGAGGCACCAGCGAGCGGTGAAATCCACCAGCACTGGACGGCCCTCGCCACGCGCCTTGGCGACTGCGGCGGGGCTCCAGGGCTGCCACTCGATACCCCCGGAAACGCCCTGCCCTACCCCTGGGGCCAGGCCTCTGCCAGCCGGGGTACGCCAATGAAGCTGCCCTTCCAGCAAGTAGATGCCACAGAGCCCCAACGCAAAGCAGGTGGCCATCGCAACACCACGCCGTTTGGTCCCGCGTTGCACGAATTCGCCCCAAACCCAGGCCGTCAACGCCACCACGACCAACAGCAGCCCCAGCCACAAAACGCCATCCTCCCCGAAGGTGGGCACCGTGACGTCAAAAAGCCACACCCCCGTCGCCAGCATGGGAAAACCCATCGCCACCCGAAACTGCTGCATCCAAACCCCCGGTCTGGGCAGGAACTTCAACCAACCCGGCCGCCAGCTCAGAACGACATAGGGCAGGGCCAGCCCGGCCGCCGTGGCCACAAACATGATCAGGACCACCCATGCCGGTTGCGTAAACGCGAAGCCCAGCGCGACCGTCAGAAAAGGAGCCGTGCAAGGCGTTGCCAACGCGGTAGCCAGCACGCCATTGAAGAACGCGCCCGCGGACCCTTCCTTCGATGCCAGCCCAGCCGCCGCCCCGAGCGTTCCTCCCCCAAGCGTGACTTCAAACACCCCAAAGAGGTTCAGCGCCACGAGCGTCACCGCCACCGTCAATGCCAGCCGGAAGAAGGGGTTCTGCATTTGCATCCCCCAACTGGCGGCCCCACCCGCCTGCCTCACGGCGATGACCATGCCAGCCAGGACCAGAAACGACACCAGCACGCCTAACGCATAGACCAACCCCAGACGCCGCACGCGCGCCGGCGCCTCCTTGCTCTGCTGGACAAACCCGAGGATCTTCAAGGCAATCACCGGAAGCACACAGGGCATCACGTTCAAAATCAGCCCCCCGAGAAATGCCAACGCCATCATCTTCCAGAGCAAGCCCGCCGAAATGGGTTCGGCGGCCAGCACCCCGGCCGCCGCCTTGCTGGCAGAGCCCAAATCGAGCCTGACTTCGCGCGCGGCCGTCGCCTGAGCCCCCGAGCCCGGCCACACCAGAACCCCCTCAATCGTCGAGGGAAAGACCGGCTCGAATCGCTTGACACTCTTGCGCAAGCGAAACTTTCCCGCGTCCGCTTCCAGCGCCTCGGCCCCCGGGCTGACTTCAAAGCCGTCCCCGCCATATCCATAAAAATCGGACGGCTTGGCTCCGTTCACCATCTCTCCCTCGATGATCAAATGCCGAGTCTCGTTGGTCCCCTGCTCTGCCCATCCGCCGCGATACACGGAGGCCGGGGCGGAAGCCGGCGTCCTCTTCTGCCAGGTCTCGATCAAACCCGCGTCGGACGACGTCTTCGTTTCCGCCCCCACCAACAAGGTGGCCTCCACTTCGCCACTCCCCGGCACGCAGGCCTCCTGGCATTCCAGCCACGACACCTTTGCCCGGAGTTGCACGGATCCTCGCGGCATCTTTTCCGTCACCTTCAACGGCACGATCAAGAGCGTCTCACCTTGATAGACGTAGGTAGTCAGCCCTCCGGACGTAAACACCTCGGGAACGGGCCATTGAATTTCGCCCGCCCGAATCCCCGCCGGCAACGTCCACTCGATTCGCGTGGGCAACCCCGATTCTCCAGCGTTGCGCCAATAGACGTGCCAGCCCCGGTCCATTTTCAAATGCACCCCGGCGAGCACCGTATCCCCAGGGCGGACCGACTCCGCTGACAGCACCAGCCTGGCCTTCGTGGCCGAGGGGGTCACTGCCGCGTTTGCGAGCGGGAACGCCCAGCAGAGGCCGGCAATCAATAGGAGGATTTGCAGAGACATACGCGGGTTAGATACCACGATGTCGGAGATGTTCACAGCTTTCAGTCGCCTCTCCAAGGGGGCATCCTCGTCTCAGGGGGGGCTTCATTCAGGAGCAGCCAGTAGAGTCCAAGCTGTTGAACCGCGGTCGAGAACTGCAGAAAGTCCACCGGCTTCCGCACGTAACTGTTTGCGCCCAGACTGTAGCTCTGGACCAGGTCCTGGTCCTCCTTTGAGGACGTAAGCACAACCACGGGCAGAAGCCTTGTACGCGGGTGCGCACGCACCTGCTTCAACACGCCCAACCCGTCCACTTTGGGGAGCTTGAGATCGAGCAGCATCACCGTCGGCGGCGGGAGCGGCCCTTTTTCCCTGTACGGCCCCGTTCCGAAAAGAAGATTGAGAGCTTCTTCGCCATCCCGGGCAATGACGACCTCGTTCATGATGTTGTTCTTCTTCAACGCCCGAAATGTCAACTCGATGTCATCCGGGTTGTCCTCAACCAGCAAGATCATTTTCTCCAACATATCGCATTCCTATCCGCACTGTTTTTGTTTGTGGAGTACCGTTGCCATTGTCCGATTGCGATCCGTGAAATGCAAACCAAAATGTCGCGCCCTGGACAGGGCAGGGCAGTTGCGACCCGCGCGCTTCTGTCCGCGCACTTCTGTCTTGGTCCCTTCCAGAGGTCCGATTAGGATCGCTCACGAATGGCAATGAACGTATCGATTATCCTTGGTCATCCGACGCCCGGCAGCTTCAATCACGCCGTGGCCGCCGCCGCCGTGGCCGCCCTGCATTCCAACGGCCACACCGCATGGTTCCATGATCTTTATGCGGAGAACTTTGATCCGCTCATGACTTCGTCCGAGATCGCACGCGATGCGGTTCTCCCGCCGGTCATCGAGCGCCACTGCCGGGAGATCGAAGCGTCCGACGGGATCATCATCGTCCACCCGAACTGGTGGAGCCAACCGCCTGCCATCATTCGGGGGTGGACCGACCGGGTTCTTCGACCCGGCAGGGCGTATCAGTTCATTCCCGACGGGCATGGGGGAGGCAAGTCCGTAGGCCTGCTCAAGGCCAGGGTGGGCATGGTGTTCAACAGCGCGAACACGCCGCAAGAGAAGGAGGAAGAGCTTTTTGGCGATCCACTCGAGATTCTATGGCGGAAGGTTGTTTTTGGCCTGTGCGGGGTGACAACCGTTTTCCGGCGTAATTTCAGCCCGGTCATTGTCAGCACATTGGAACAACGCCAGCAATGGCTGCGCGAAGCACGCGAAGCCGTGGCGGCGCACTTCCCGGCGACACGCGAAGATGTCCGTCATTGAACTGTCCGGGCTGCTGCTCGCGGCGATGGCTGCGGGCGTGATGAATGCCGTGGCGGGCGGAGGCACGCTCGTAACGTTTCCGACGCTGCTCTTCTTTGGCACGCCACCCGTGGTCGCTAACGCGACCAGCACGCTGGCGCTAGTCATTGGCACCGCCGGCGGCACGCTCGGGTACCGGCCGTACCTTGGCGCCGTGAAGCCGTGGCTCTGGCGCTTCGCTCCGGTCAGCATTCTCGGCGGTTTGATCGGGAGCGCGCTCCTGACGCACACCACCGACAGGATCTTCTCGAGGCTGGTTCCATTCCTCATCCTTTTTGCGACCGTCCTTTTTCTCGCGCAGGGAATGTTCAGGCGCTTTGCCGGTTCGCACCTCGCTGAGCAACAACATGGCACGAGCGGCAAGATCTGGGCGGCGATTCTTTTCCAATTTGGGGTCGCCATCTACGGGGGCTACTTCGGTGCGGGCATCGGCATTCTGATGCTGGCCTCTCTCGGCTTTATCGGGATGCGCAACATCCACGAAATGAACACGCTCAAGACACTGCTCGGCTCCCTCATCAACCTCGTGGCCGCAGTGTGGTTCATCGGCGCCAGGCTCATTGACTGGCCGCGGGCGGGTGTGATGACCATCGGGGCCTTGGCGGGCTACTATCTCGGCGCGCACTACGCCCAACGCCTTCCGCAGCGGCGGGTCCGACAAATCATCACAGCCATCGGTTTCATCATCTCGGGTGTGACGTTTTATCGGGAATTCGTCCGCTGACGTCACAGCGGGCCGGGGAGCCCTATGAAGATGGGTCGCATCCGGCGTAAGCCGTATCATTTTTCGGTGGCGCGGTCGAACGTCCAGGCGGGGGAGAAAGTGAGAGCCGACTGACGTCGGCTGCTACAATGACGTATCTCGCAACCTTGTTGCGGACTTCTGTTCTCAGCCGGCGCACGAAGCCCGCGCAATGCTCAATCCCGGCGTCGTGGAACCGATGCCGAAAACGCTCGCCTTTGGAGCCTCCTCGCCGATACTACTCGCCTGAGATCGTAACCGTGATTCTTGTGCGAGTTTTATGAAGATTGTTCGGCAACGCCTTGTCCGCCTCAACTCCAGACGCCTGGAGGCACAGGCCACACGCTGAACCGCCCGTGCCGGCTGATGCAACCAGACCGCGCGACAACCACTCATCCAGATGTTCTTCAAAGTCATTGCCTGTGAGATCGCATTCCGCGAGATTTGCCACGCGTCCGCACTCACGCCGAGCCTCGTCGATCTCGAATTTGTCACCCAAGGCTATCACGACACCCCCGCAGTCGGTCGAGAGGAGATCCAGAAGCGGATTGATGCCGTGCCCGCGGGGAAGTACGATGCCATTCTGGTTGGCTACGGCCTTTGCAGCAATATCATCACCACTCTGTCCTGCTCGCACACGCCCTTGGTTATCCCGCGAGCGCATGATTGCATCGCCTTGTTCCTCGGGTCAAAGGAGCGCTACCAAAAGATGTTCTTCGAGCGGCCAGGGACCTATTACTACACGTCAGGATGGCTGGAGTGCGGGCAGAGGCGGCAGGCGGGGCGTCCTGCGGGCGATGGTCAGTATGCTTTGGCCCAGGCCATGTCCGGCATGACCTCCGCTTACGACCAGTGGGTGCGGAAGTACGGTGAGGAGCAGGCAAAGTACCTGATGGAAGTCATGAAGGGGTGGTCCGACCACTACACACACGGTGTTCTGATCGATTTCGACTTCACCAAACCCTTGAAACTGGACGACCAAGTCCGCGAGGTCTGCGCGCGACGAGGATGGACACTCGACACGGTCGAGGGCGACCTGGGTCTGCTTCAACGCTGGATTGACGGCATTTGGGACCCCAAGGACTTCCTAATCGTTCCTCCGGGACAGTCGGTCGTGGCCACCAACGATGACGCAATCATCGGAGTGGATACCCGCGAGTCCCAGAAGGTTTAGCGGTTGCGACAGACTCGGAGATAGACCTGCGCCACGAGACACCGGCTGTCCTAAAAGTGAAACCCGGGCGGTCCTTTCGGACCGCCCGGGTCACTTCGTCGCACAAAACTCAAAGGGAATGGCTTATCCCAAGAGGCGCAGCACTGACTGCGGCGAGCTGTTCGCCTGCGCAGACATCGCGGTGCCTGCCTGTACCAGAATGTTGCACCTCGCAAATTGGGTGTTTTCCTCAGCCACATCCACGTCTTTGATGCGGCTGTTGGCAGAGCTGAGGTTATCGGACAGAACTCCGAGTTGATCGTGCGTGTAATTGAGGCGCCTGACGTTAGCGCCCACAGTGGCCCGGTCGGTGGTCAATAGCGAGATGGCGTTCTTCACGTTTGTAAGGGCGGTGACGGCCCCGGTGGTGGTGGCGACGCTTGAGCCGGTGGCCGTCGTGTAGGTGGCTGATGTGAGGTTGACCCGCTCATCGAGAAGGTGTTCGCGTCGCTGTCGATGGTAACACCGCGGGTGACACCGTCGAACAGGCTAGCGCCGTTGAAGTCCTTCGTGGCCAGGTTGTTGACATACGAACCCAAGGTCGAGAATTCGGACTGATAGAGGGATCGGTCGCCATCGACCTTGGTGATTAGTGTTGATGACCATAAGACTCTTTCCATGAGCCACCCCTTACGGGGTTTTTCAGACGCGACATCCATGTCGCTGGTGAACATTTAGTTCGGGCGTTCACCGTTGTCCCTGTTGGCTTTAGGCAGGCTGCCAACCGCCGTGTCTTTCGACACCTCTCTATCGGCGGAATGGGAAAAGACTTTAGCCGGGAAACAGAAAGCAGGGTTCTGATCCCACGACGCCAGGGAGATGAAAAAAGAGTTCCGCGTCCGGATGAAAAGTCCTAGTGTGAGGGGCGAGCACCGTGATGTGACTGACGAGATTATGACCATCAACCAGGAAATTGAGTGCCTTATCCGAGCCCGTTATCCAATCCTCTACATCCTCAGCAGTGAGGAGACACGGGTGGTGGGCGTCCTTGAGGAGATTGCCGAGCGAAGAGAGAAGCGCGTCTATGAATGGACCCAGAGTCTTGGCATGGTTCCCGCCGGCGGTTCCATCCAGTCACAGAAGCAACGAAACTCGCCCACGAAGGACCCTTCCGCCGCGCTCGACTTTGTGATCGATCATGTTGAGCCCGCATTGTTCATCTTCAAGGATTTCCATGCCTGTCTGAATCGGAACAATTCGGCGGTCACCCGCAAGCTCAAAGACCTCGCCCTCCAGCTCAAGAATAGCCTGAAGACCATCATTCTGATCTCGCCCGTGCTCGAAATCCCCATCGAACTGGAGAAGGAGATCACGGTGTTGCAGTTTCCGTTGCCAACGCTGGAGGAACTGGCTGGGCTGCTGGACCGGATCGTTGCCGAGGTCAGCCAGCTTGACCAAGTGAAACTGGACTTGGACCAGGCCGGACGGGAGCGTCTGCTCCAGGCGGCGATGGGCCTGACGTTGGGCGAGGCGGAGAACGTGTTCGCGAAGGTGATCGTGAAGTACGGACGCCTGAGCGGCCAGGATGTGGCCGAGGTGTTTTCGGAGAAACAACAGATCGTCCGTAAGAACGGTCTCCTCGAGTACTGCTCTCCGTCGGAGACCCTCGACACGGTGGGAGGAATGCCTGTGCTCAAGGACTGGCTCGCCAAGAGGGCAATCGCATTTACCGACGAAGCGCGAGCATTTGGACTGCCCGCGCCCAAAGGCATTCTATTGCTGGGCGTGCAGGGGTGTGGAAAGAGCCTCTGCGCCAAGGCGGTTTCGAATCTGTGGCAGTTGCCGCTGCTGCGGTTCGACATGGGACGAATGTTCGGCAGCCTGGTGGGTTCGTCCGAGGAGAACGTCCGGAGGGCCATCGCGGTCGCCGAGTCGGTGGCTCCGGCGGTCCTCTGGGTGGATGAGATCGACAAGGCTGTGGCTGGAGCGCAGGGCTCGGGGGTCAGCGACGGGGGAACCACGGCGCGGGTGTTTGGCACCTTCCTGACCTGGCTTTCGGAAAAAACCGCCCCGGTTTTTGTGGTGGCCACCGCGAACGAGATCGCCCAACTGCCGCCCGAGCTGCTGCGCAAGGGGCGATTGGACGAGATCTTCTTTGTGGATCTGCCCGCCGAAACCGAGCGGCGCGAGATATTCGGCATCCATCTGCGCAAACGGGGGCGTGATCCGGCGAGTTTTGACCTCGACCGGTTGGCGCGGGCAAGCGTTGACTTCAGCGGGGCGGAGATCGAGGAGGCGATTATCAGCGCCCTCTACGACGCCTTCTCGGCGCGGGAGGAGCTGGCCACAGCGCATATCGTCACGTCGCTCGATCAGTCTGTGCCGTTGGCCAGGACCATGTCCGAGCAGATCCAACGGCTGCGGACTTGGGCCGAGGGCCGTGCCCGAAACGCCAGCGTCGGTCTCGAGGTCGGGACGAACCGCGTGCCGACGCCGACGCCCGCGTAATGGATGATTTCGTCAGCAAGAACCGGCTCTGCTGTATCGCCATGCTTGCCCATCGTGAGCATAGCGCGTGACCCGAGTATTGGCCCTTTCACCGGGAGCGCCGGCATCTTGCCGGCGCGGTGGGCGCCTCTTCATGCGCTCGCCGGCACGATGCCGGCGCTCCCAGTCCCGCGTGAAACTCTGCGTTGACTGTTAACCCTGACCACTTTAATCTCTCTCCGTAAATAGCGAGCATTGGCCCCGATTTTACATTTCGGGGCCTTTTTGTGCGCATTCGAAGTAGATTTAGTTATGGCCAATACGATCCTCGTCGGCGCCCAATGGGGTGATGAAGGCAAAGGCAAAATCATTGACGTCCTGACGGAGCAGGCGGACATCGTGGTCCGCACCCAGGGCGGCAACAACGCCGGGCACACGGTGTTCATCGGAACACAGAAGTACGTCCTGCACCTGGTGCCTTCCGGGATTCTCCGTTCCGGCAAGAAGTGCGTCATCGGCAACGGTGTGGTGATCGACCCGGTGAGCCTGGTCGAGGAGATCGAAGGGCTCGAGAAGCTCGGGGTCAAGGTGAACGGCAACCTGCTCATCAGCGAGACGGCCCATTTGGTTCTGCCCTACCATCGCGAACTGGATGCCCAACGGGAGGCGCTTAAGGGGAAGAACAAGATCGGGACGACCAAACGAGGGATCGGGCGGGCGTACGGGGCCAAGGCGGCGCGCCCTGGGTTGCGCATGATCGCCCTGGTGAGCCCGGCTCGGTTCGAGCCGTTGCTCAGGCAGCGCGTCAAGGATAACAACGAGGTGCTTAAGGCGCTGGGCGCCAAGCCTCTTTCTTTCCCGAAAGTACATGCCGCCTACCGGGCCGCGGGGGACCGCCTCAGCCCGTTGGTCGCCAACACAGTGGTCATGCTCAACGAGGCCACGCGAAGCGGTCTGGAGATCCTCTTCGAGGGCACGCAGGGCACGTTTTTGGATATCGACCACGGCACCTACCCGTTTGTGACCTCCTCCAACACGACCGCCGGCGGCGCGTGCACCGGCTCGGGGGTGCCGCCGCATCGAATGGACCGGGTAGTCGGGGTGATGAAAGCCTACACCACGCGCGTAGGCGAAGGACCGCTCCCGACCGAGAGCGCGGACATCGCGGATCTGCTGCATGCCATGGGGCGCGAGTTTGGAGCCACCACAGGCCGGGCACGCCGCTGCGGGTGGTTCGATGCCGTGGCCACGCGACACGCGACCATGGTCAACGGGATTGACGACCTGGCCGTGACCAACATCGACGGCCTGGACTCTCTGGAAACCATCAAGGTTTGCATCGCCTACCGCCACGGCACGACAACCTTCGACTACGTCCCGAGCGATGCGCAGACGCTAGCCGAGTGCCAGCCGGTTTACGCGGAGTTCCCCGGTTGGCGGGCACCGACCAACGAGGTGACCAAGTGGAAACAACTGCCCGTGAAGGCGCGTCAATACCTGAAAGCGATTGCGGAGCTGTCGGGCGCCCGGCTGATGATCGCATCCGTCGGCCCGGCCCGAACTCAAACCATCTTCCTGTGAGAGAAAGCCGCGCGCTCTTGCGCGCCTCCGTCCATCCATGAGCGCAGCCGCGCCTCATCTGAGCCCCCAAGCCCTGGCATCGCTGCCCACTCACGTCGCCATCATCATGGATGGGAACGGGCGCTGGGCCAAACAGCGGCACCTGCCCAGGGTGGAAGGGCATCGAAACGGGGTGGAATCGGTACGGACGGTCGTGCGGACCGCAGGCGAGCTGGGGATCAAATATCTAACGCTGTATGCCTTCTCGGTGGAGAACTGGAACCGTCCTGAGGAAGAAGTGGACACGCTGATGAAGTATCTGGCGCGCTACCTCAAGAACGAGGAGAATGAGTTGAACCGGACCAATGTGAAGCTGGAGGTCATCGGCCAAATCTACCGGCTCCCGGAGTTCGTCCAGGACCAACTAAAGAAGACGATGGCCGCGTTGGCCAAGAACAATGGATTGACGCTAATCCTGGCTCTGAGCTACGGAGGGCGCACCGAGATTGTGGAGGCGGTGCGCAGCATCGCGAGCAAAGTGAGGGAGGGCGCCATCGAACCCGCGGAGATCACCGAGCAGGTCGTGGCCCAGCACCTCTACACGGGGAACTACCCCGACCCCGACCTCCTGATCCGGACCAGCGGTGAGATGCGGCTGAGCAACTTCCTCCTCTGGCAAATCTCCTACGCGGAACTGGTGATCACGCCCACGTTCTGGCCCGATTTCCGCAAGGCTCAATTCTACGCCGCGCTCGAGGAATACACGCAGCGGCACCGCCGGTTCGGCGGAGTCTGACATGTCCATCACAATTGAGGCGAACTGACAGGTATGGCCGAGGCAACGAATGTGAGTTCCCCGCCACCATCCAAGGCGGCGGTCTTCGCCCGTCGCCTGGCGAGTTCCGTTGTCTTGTGGACGGTGGTTGTCTCCGCGCTCTTCTCGCCGAACCCTCTGCTGTCCGGTTTCCTTTTTCTGCTGGTGATGCTGACGCTGGCTGGCACCGGGCTGGCCGAGTTCTACGGGTTGGTCGAGAGGCGGGGATTGGTCTGCTTCAAGGAATGGGGCATCGTGGGCGGGCTGTTGTTCATGGCGAGTACCTTCGTCTATCTCTCCGGCGCCCTGGGCGAGCAGTTGCAGCCGGCAAAGGCGAATGATTTCGAGACCGGTTTCCTGATCCTCTTCGTCCTCGGTCTCTGTGTGCGCCAGTTTGTCTCGCGCAAGAATCCGGCGGGACTGCTCGCCATCTCCACGACTCTCTTCGGCTTGATGTACGTGCCCTGGCTTTTGAATTTCATCCAGAAGATCAACTTTTTCCCCCGGGCGGACGGGAGGTTTTACCTCATCTATTTTCTGGTGGTGACGAAGTTTAGCGACATGGGAGCTTACGTAACCGGTTCGCTCATCGGACGGCATAAGATGATCCCCAGGATTAGTCCCGGCAAGACTTGGGAAGGGTTCGGCGGAGCCATCGTCTTCTCGACGCTCGCGAGTCTGGCTTTCTCGTATTTCGGCAGCCATCGGCTTGCGGGCATGAACGCCTTCCACGCCGTGATTCTGGGCGTTACGCTGAGCGCGACCGCGGTCTTGGGAGACCTCATCGAGTCGCTCTTCAAGCGCGAGGCGGGCGTCAAGGACTCCGGACACTTCTTCCCGGGCATCGGCGGCATCCTGGATCTTCTCGACAGCCTTTTGTTCAACGCGCCGATCATGTATCTTTACCTCAGACACGTCCTGACTCACTGATGAAAAATGTCGTCCTTCTCGGCAGCACAGGCTCCATTGGAACCAGCACCACCAAGGTCGCCGAGGACCTGCCTGACCGGATTCGCTTGGTGGGGCTTGCGGCGGGCAACAATGCGGAACTCTTGTTACAGCAGACAAGGAAGTTCCAGCCGGCTGCGATCTCGATCAATGACCCGGCCAAAGCATCCGAGTTGGAGAGCTTGCTGGGGACCTCCACGAGGGTCCTCTGCGGTGCGGAAGGGCTGCTCAAGCTGGCAACGATGCCCTCCGCCGACATCATACTGATCGCCATCGTCGGAACCGCCGGCCTCCTGCCGGCCTTGGCCGCCATTCGCGCGGGCAAGGACATCGCGGTGGCATCCAAGGAGATACTGGTAATGGCCGGGGAGATCGTGATGGAGGAGGCGCGACGGAGCGGAGTCAAGGTCCTGGCCGTGGATAGCGAGCACTCCGCCATCTTTCAGTGTCTGGACGGAAAACCCGCCAACTCCGTTCGGCGCCTCTGGTTGACGGCATCCGGGGGGCCTTTCCGCGGCACACCCAAGTCGGAGTTCGGAGAGATTACGGTCGAGCGCGCGTTAAAACACCCCTCCTGGGTGATGGGGACCAAGATCACCATCGATTCGGCCACCTTGTTCAACAAGGGCCTCGAGATGATCGAGGCGCGCTGGCTCTTCGACGTCGAGATGGATCGCGTCGGCGTGGTGGTGCACCCACAAAGCGTCGTCCATTCCATGGTCGAGTTCGTTGACGGATCGATGATCGCCCAGCTCTGCACGCCCGACATGTGCCTGCCTATCCAGTATGCCCTTACCTATCCCGATCGCGTGGCCAGCGACCGGATCCAGACGAGCCTTGCTGGTATCGGCACTCTAACGTTTGAAGAGCCGGACATTGAACGGTTTCCAGCCCTCCAACTGGCGCGCAGGGCCGGGGAGGTGGGAGGCACCCTGCCGGCCGTGCTGAACGCCGCCAATGAGGTGGCTGTGTCCGCCTTCTGCCAGCACCGCATCAGCTTTCCAGAGATCAGCGAGACCGTTGCTCGAGTGCTCGACCAGCACACCGTGGTGGAGCAACCCTCGTTGGAGGAGATCCTCGCCGCGGACGCCTGGGCCCGGGTGGAAGCGGCGGGGGGGGGGTCTTTGGGAAGAGGGAGGCCAGAGGGGAGAGATGAGAGGGGAGTCAAAGGG
>ORJL011170230.1_pt1 | contig 15782 bp, 10 predicted proteins | sample 1779941 | NCBI WGS metagenome assembly ORJL01 (sample SAMEA104232317, study PRJEB22302) | groundwater metagenome | biome: forest; feature: aquifer; material: groundwater | place: USA | collected 2011-08-07 | depth 5.8 m | reverse complement strand
GTCCGAGGCGCCCGCGCCCAGCAGGTCCGTCCCCGCGGCGTCGCACAGGCGGAGCGCCGCCGGGGCGCCCGCGGGCGCCGGCAGGACGCGACCCACTGCCGCGCGCCAGGCCGGATCGCTCCAGCGGAAGGCCGCGGTCCAGGGCCCGGCCTCCGCCGGTACCGCGCGCGCGGACGCGAGCAGGGGCACCCCGCCCCGCCGCTGGGCGAAAGCGCGGGCCGCCGGAGCGAGGCGGCCCGCAAGCCGGGGAGCGAGCCATTCCGCCAGACCCGCCTCGGGCGACGACGCGGGGGTCGGAGGATCGGCCAGGCGCCGGCTCGCTGCGGCGAGTTCCGCGGCCCGGTCGGGCAGGGCGCCCGCCAGCCCGGGCACGAGCGCGCGCAGCCGCTCCCGGAACAGGCGCGCGGCCCCGGCCTCGAGCGCGGGCGCCTCCCCGTCCAGGTCCTCCACGGCCTGTCGGAATCCGTCCGCCGCACGCGCAGGGTCGCCTGCGGCCAGCCGGGCCCTCGCCCCCTCGATGTGCGCGAGCAGACGGGTGCGGCCGTCGACGAACCGGGCGGGGAAGCGTGCCGGGTCGAGGAGGGTTTCGTAGAGCTCCGCGGCACGGGCGGCGTCGCCGGTCCGGGCCTCGAGGGCGGCGAGCGGCAGCAGGGCTTCGAGCCGGACGGTGCATCCGAAGCGCGGGTCGAGCGCCTGCGCGTAGAGCGCGGCGGCGGCGGCGGGATCGCGATCGCGGAACTCCGCGAGGGCGCCGCGGCGCAGCCGCTCGCGCGCGTCGGCATCGCCGGGGCGCTCCTCGACCCAGGCCGGCCGGAGCGGCGCGGAAGGACGCGGCCAGACCACGCGGCCCGCGGGATCCACCAGCAGCGCCTCGGCGACCGGCGCGGGCCAGTCCCGGCGGGCGCCCCAGGCCGCGGGGAGGCCTTCCGGTCCCACGGTCAGCAGGGCGGCGAAGGCCCGGTCGGCGCCCGCCGCGAGTTCGGTCGACACGCGCGCCGCGGCGGCCCGGGCCTCCACGCGCGCCTGCTCCCGAATCGCCGCGCGCGCGGCGGCGGCGGACGCGTCGGCGCCCGACCAGGCCACCGCGGAAAGCGCGACCGTCGATACCAGGGCGGCTCCGCCGGCGATCAACATGCGGCGGGGAGGAGAGCCGGAGCGCATGCGCGCATCGTACCATGCCGCCCGCAGCGTGTCGTGGAGGCGGTACCCGAATTCCGAAGTCGCGGCGAGAGCGCAGGCTCCGTCGGCATTCGCGAGGTCGAGGCGCCGACGATCGAGGCGACCGAAGGCGTTGTCCTGCAGGTTCGACAGCGCGGAGACCAGCGCACCGCGGCGTCGACCGTCGGCTCCGCGCGTTTATGCTTGCCCCGCCTCGGGTCCAATGCCATACTCGATCCCGGAGTGCGCACCGGAGTGTGAAGGGGAGCGCGATGGCACATTCGCGCCCGCCGCGTCGAGGTCCGGCGTCCGCCGGACGAACGCGCGGCATGGCCCTCGTCATGGTCATGGTCGTACTCGCGGCCCTCCTCGTGATCGCCACCCCCTTCGCGATCTCCATGATGTTCCACGAGAAGACCACGCGCACCGTGGTCGACCAGGAACACGCCGCCTACGGCGCCGAAGCCGCGCGCAACCACGCCGTCGCCACGCTCGCTTGGGGCCACCCGAGCGCCGAAGCGGACAAGAACGCCGATCCGCCGTTCAATACCCCGGAGTTCGACTCGCTCGCCGAAACCACCGTCGTCCTCGACGATCCGGTGCTGGCGAAGTCGCTGGAGATCGCCTCCCCGCGCGGGCGCCTGCTCGGACTCGCCGTCCAGGACGAGCAGGGCAAGCTCAACCTGCGGAGCGCGTCTTCCACCTTCGTCACCAGGGTGCGCCGGCACCTCGGCGGCCGCTTCGCCAACCTGCGCGACGTCTTCACCACCCATTCCCACGGCGCGGCCGAGTGGATCCCCCCGGCCCGGGTCCGCAGCGCCGCGCCCGGAGCCGACGGCATCACCACCCAACTGTTCCTCGACGACGCCACCTGGTTCGGCGTCGGCACGCGCGTGCGCATCACCGCCGGCAGCCAGGTGGTCTACGCCCCGGTAATCGGAAACGACGGCACGACGTTCGAGATCGGCATCCTCCTCGAAGATCCCTTCGATACGAAAAACGCCGTCGTCGAGGCGCTCGCCCGACACCCGATCAACATCAACACCGCGTCGCGCGAAGTCCTGCTTTCGCTCTTCGAGGACGTCTCCTGGTCCGACAACAACCCGGAGGTCGAACCGGAAGCGGTCTCCCAGAAGGCCTCCGAGTACCTGGTCGACCGGGTGCTCGAGAAGACCGTGGAAGGCTGGAGCGGCTTCCTCGCCATTCTGGCGGCCGCGCGCGAGAAGGACCTGATCAACGGGAAGATGGTCCACACGCTGCTGCTCAACGCCATCAATCCCAACCACTACAAGCTCGGCGGCTCCGGCACCATGCCGTTCGGCTTCGCTTCGGGCGACATCTACGGCATCGAGGCGGTCGGCGTGCGCAACAATTCCGCCGCCAACCAGGTGGCCCGGCAGGCCTTTTACGAAGTGGTCGAGGTCGCCCCGGCCGGCCCGCTCTCCTGGTCGGTCGCGTCGCAGAAGGACTTCGACGCCTACTTGCCCTACGAGTGCGGCTTCGCGCTGCGGGCGAAGACCAACGCCAGCCTCGATTCCGTGGGCCGACGCGTCAGCCCGTTCGGGAACGGCGTGGTCACCTGGCCCAATGCCACGTTCGCCGGCGAGGAGCCCGGCACCGACCTCGCCCCCGACGCCGGCGACGTCCGCCCGTGGGCCGAAGACGACAACCGGGTCAAGAAAGCCGAGCATTGGTCGAAATTCCACGAGGGGATCGAGCTGAAGAAGCGGTCGCTGACCTACGCGCTCAAGGACTCGATCGGCGAGGTGGTCGCGCCGCTCAAGCTTCCCTCCGGCTTCTCCGTGTCCCTGGGAACGGTCAACTACCCGATCGTGCCGCTCGGCTGGACCCAACCGCCGGGCGCCGTCGAGCTGTGGGCGAGATCGGACACCTCGCCCTCGACCCAGTCCTTCCTCGACGTCTGCTACAAGGAAAACGAGAACCACCTCTGGCTGAAGTACGACTCGGGCGCGCTCAGCCTGGGGGTGCGCGACGGGGGACTGGAGGGCTCGAGCGCGGAGGTGCGCTACGACGCCGCGCTGGAGAAGGGGACCTGGTACCACCTGTCGGCGACCTGGCTCAACACGCGCTACGGCCAGCTCGGGATGATGCTGGACGGGCGGCCGGTGGGGAACTTCGGCTACTACGACCGCAACGGCCGGCGGATCGACGGCCGGACCACCGGAGGGCTGGGCACGGCCGAGCCCGCGATCGCCTGCACCGGCGCCCTGCCCCAGAAAGGCTGCGCGCAGATCGGCCTCGAGCTGATCGAGTACGACGGCATCTCGGGGGGCTTGCAGAACTGCCGGCGCGGAGCGCGCGGGACCGCCGCCCAGGCCCACCCGCCGGGCGCGCCGGTGTACCCGCTCGGCTACTCGGACCCGGTGGCCAAGGTGACGGTGGGGCTCCCGCCCCCGCTCGACCTCCAGTGGGACCGCATCCCGGTGGTGCGCGGCGTGAACGCCAAGGACTTCGGCGACCTGACCTCGTGCGAGCTGTTCAACCCCATGAACCCGCGCCCGGGCGGCGGGATCCAGGCCAGCGACCCGATCATCCCGGTGCGCGACCCCGCCGGCGCCGCCGATGCGACCGCCGAGTTCCCGGACCGCGGCTACCTCCTCATCACCGGCGACATCGGCGCCGGCATGCCCGCGTTCGAGGTGGTGTACTATGAAAGCAAGATCCCCAACGGCTTCGTGGTGAACAACAACGGGCGGGGGATCGACCTGCCCGATTTCCCGAGCGACGGCCAGGACTTCCTCAACGGCGCGGTGGTGCACCTGTTCTCGATCGAGCTGACCGACAACAAGGGCTTCTCGGCCAACAACGGGGTCTGCCTCTTCCAGATCGATGACGAATGGTTCGTCGGCAAGCCCTTCGACGACCCGAACGGCGTGCTCTACATGATCGGCCTGCGGATCGCCGCGGGCCGGATCAACGCCTTCATCACCTTTGGCGACCAGCCGCTCATGCCCGCACAGTTGGGGATCGGCGTCCCCGGCCGGGCGATCTTCGACACGGTGCTGGCCCCGCACACGGCACAGACGGCCGCGCTGCCGGTCTTCGCGGTCACCTACGGCTCGGCGATCCGCCCGGACGACGGCACGGGGGGAAGCCCGCCCGGGCAGTACCCGATGGCCGGAGTGCAGTACGACTATGGGCTGGTCGGCAAGCACGACGTGGTCACGATCGTCGCGGCCGATCAGGTGACCAAGGAACTCGCCACGGTGCATAACGGCCGCTGCGTCCGGATGGGCACGCCGGTCAACCTGGTCGCGCTCTCGGCGATGACCACGCGCGAGTACGTGGCCGACCCCGCAGGCGGCACGCGCCTGCTCAAGTTCCCCTCGGGCGAGATGCTCTCGTACGCGCCGGGCCCGGTGTACATCGCCGAAGGTGCGCCCGCCACGCAGCGGGGCGGCAACCGACTGCCGGGGCGCCTCGACGAGCTCAAGTTCTTCTCCGGCAAGGGCTGCGCCTCGATCCTCGCCGGCGCCCTGTCGGTCAATTCGACCACCCTGCTGGTATTCGAGCTCGGCGACGCGGCGCAGACCGACTTCTCGCACAACGGCGGGGCGATCCAGCTCGGCGACGAGATGATCAGCTACTCGGGCTACCGGCTGATCTCGGATCAGCAGAGCCAGTTGCCGACGAACCCGCCGATCCCCGTGGCGCTGCGCGTGATGGAACTGCTCGACCCGGTACGCGGCTTCCTGCGCACCCAGGCCTCGGCCCACGAGGTCGGCGACATGGTGATCAAGCACTTTGGCATGGCCGCGATCGCCCTCGACCGCGCGGTCGGCGACACCGACGCGGTCTTCCCCACGAAGAACGTGCTGGCGGGGCAGAACTCGGGGGCGGGGTCGATCCCGCAGTACAATGGCTTCCCGACCCAGGGCTTTTTCCTCGCCGACGACGAGCTGGTGGGGTGGACCTCGGTGGTCCCGGGGAACGTCTCGACGCCGCGCAAGCCCGACGACACCGGCGCGTTCCGGGGCGCCTTCGGCACCAAGCCGGACCGCCATGCGGTCAATAGCGTGATCGTGGCCATGCCGTATCGCTACGCCGACCGGCACCGGGACAAGGCCTGGGACGACACCATGTCGCACTACACGATCACCCGGCGCGCGAGCGGAGCGCTCTGGAAGCGGGTGACCTGGACCGCGGAGGTACCCGACCGCAAGCTCGCGGTCAAGGCGCTGGTCCGCGTCGACGGTTCCCCCGGATGGGATGCGACCCCGACCAACAAACCCGGCGGGCTCTGGCTCTTCACCGACGAGAAGGGCAAGAACGTCCTCGGCACGCGCGGCGACCAGGTCGAGGTGCGCTTCGTCTTCGAGTGGAAGAAGGACTCGTACGAATTCTCCGATTGGAAGATCGACGCCTGGAAGCAGGCTCCGGCCCTGCAGAGCATCCGCGTGGATTACGAGCAACCGGTGACCTCGAGGTACTACGAGGCGCGATGAGCCGTCCCCGTCCGCGCATCCCGGGTCGAGGCGCCGCTGCGGCGCGACCGCGTGCGCGCGGCTTCACGCTCGCCGAACTGCTCGTGAGCGTGGGAATCCTCGCGATGATCGGCGGGCTTCTGGTCGGCATCCTCAAGGCCGGGCTCGACACCTGGAACCGCGGCGAAACCAAGCGCGACATCACGGAGCGCACGCAAATCATCCTCGGCGAATTCATCGCCGAGCTGCCGCGGATCTATTGCGAAATGGACGCGCGCACACCGGACGCCACCCCCAAGCCGATCGAGTCGGTGCAGACCGCGGACGAAACCACGGCGCGCAGCTTCCCCGGCCGACCGGCCCTGTTCTGCGACTTCGACGACCAGGGCAACCAGCGGCTCCGCTTCACCCGCCCGGCGGCTTCGACCTTGCTGGGGCCGGAGCCGGTGGACGACGCCCCGGTGAAGAAGGACCCGAAGAAGAAGGAGCCGCCGAAGAAGAAGGAACCCCCGAAGAAGAAAGAGCCGCCGAAGAAGAAGAAGCCGGCGGTGGCGGAGGAGAAGGACGCGCCCGAGGACTATGTCGCCTGGACCGACGCGCTGCGCAGCTATTCCGACGTGGCGTACGTGCTGGAGCCGGTCCCGGACGGAGGCGACCGGCTGTGGCGGTTGTTCCTGACGGGGCCCGCGGTCGGGGAGACGCCGTTTCCCCCGGAGACGTTCGGGAGCGCGGAGGCGTTGGCGGAACACGGGGCGGTGGTGGCCTCGGGGGTGCTCTACCTGCGCTGGCGATTCTGGGCGCACACGACGCAGACGTGGGACACGCGGGCGCGGCCGTCGGCGGACCCGGCGATGCCGGGCGGGCCGGAGGTGATCTGGGACTCGACGCGCCAGCGGATGCCGGACTTCGTCTTCCACCTGGCGCGGATCTCGCGGCTGGCGCCGCCGCCCGATCTGCTGCCGATGATGATCCAGGTGGAGTTGACGGTGCAGTCCGAGACGCGGCGCAAGACCTGGGCGCTGCTGAGGGGCAAACTGGAGAGCACGGCGACCTCGATCGAGGTCGATTCGACGCTGGGCTTCCCGGACGCGCCGGGGATGCTGCGCATCGACGGCGAGTGGATCTCCTACAAGGATAAGACGCGGACGCGGTTCACCGTGGACCAGCGGGGGATCCGCGAGACGAAGGCCGAGGGGCACAAGGAGGGCGCGCGGGCATTCTGGGGGGAGACTCTCATGACGGTGGTGCCGGTGCGGAATTACCGTCCGCCGCGCGACGTCGGCGTGCCGGCCGAGGCTCCGAAGAAGAAAAAGAAGGGGTAGCGATGCGGGCCGGGAATCGCGCGCACCAGGGTCCGGACCGGGCGGACTCGGCGCACGCGGAGGAGCGGGCGTGGCGCGGAGCCGAGGGGCGTCCGGGCCGCGCGGAGCCGGTGTTGCGCTCGGTCGCGCCGCCGGGGCGCCGGCGCGCGGCGTATCCCGACGGGGGACCGTGGGCGCGGCGGGGGCGTCGCGATGCCGGCCGTGGCGGCTTCAGCCTGATGGAGATCCTGGTGGCGCTCGCGGTGCTGGCGATCGGCCTGTCCGGGATCTTCGCGCTGTTCGGGGTCGCCACCACGACGCACCGGCGCGCCTTGAACCAGTCGAACGTGGGGCTGCTCGCCGCGCGGGCGCGCGCCGAGGTCCAGGCGAGATTCGCGACGGGCGACACGTCGAGCGTGAAGGAACTCTCCTTTCCCGAGTTTCCCGGCTTCACCTACGACGTCGAGACGCAGTCGATCCCCGGGCCGCTGCCGCAATTCGCGGTGAAGGTGACGGTGAAGTGGCCGTTCCGCGGCCAACCGACGACCGAGACGTTCGAGACGGTGATGCTCGGCGCGGTGGCGAAGAAGTAGTGTGGTGGCGCGGCGCCTCCGCCGCAACCGACGGAATGGCCCAGCGCGGCCTTCGGCGCAACCGACGGAACTACGGATTTTACGGATTGTCGGGATTGCACGGATTGTCCAACGGCAGAGCGTGTGATTCCTCGCAAGATCGTCGCAGTCGCGACGATATTGCCGGTGTGTCATACGGATTTCTCCGATGGCACGGATGGTCCAACGGCTTGGGGTGTGATTCCCCGGAAATCGTCGCAGATGCGGCGATGTTGTGGCCCTGAATGTGGACCCAATCGCGACTGCGCGCCCGCCTGGCCGAGATCGGGATCCGGCCTTCGCGCGGGCTGGGCCAGAACTTCCTGGTCGACGGCAACTTCGTGCAGTACCTGCTGCGCGAGGCGCGGCTGGCGCCCGGCGACCAGGTGCTCGAGATCGGTCCGGGACCGGGGGTGCTGACGCCGGGCATCGCGCAGGCCGCGGGCTGGGTGCTGGCAGTCGAGCTCGACCCGCGGATGGCTGCGCTCTGCCGCGAGGAGCTGGGCGCGGCGGCGAACGCCGAGGTGCTGGTCGCCGACATCCTCGCGGGGAAGAACCTGCTCAATCCCGAGGTGCGCGAGCGGCTGGAGCGCGCCTCCGCGAGCGGGCCGATCCGGGTGATCTCGAATCTGCCCTACTCGGCGGCGACGCCGGCGATGCTCAACCTGCTCGAGTCGGGGCTGCCGATGGGGGAGTGCCTCGTGACGGTCCAAAAGGAGATCGCCGAGCGCTGGTGCGCCCGACCCGGCGGGAAGAAGTACGGCGCCGTCTCGGTGCAGCTCCAGTTGCTCACGGAACCGAAGCTGCTGCGCACGGCTCCGCCCGAAGTCTTCTGGCCGGCTCCGCACGTGCAGTCGGCGGTGGTGCGGCTGGTGCCGCGATCGGGGGGGAAGCCGGACGAGGCCTATTTCCGGACCGCAGCGTGGGTGCGTGCGGGATTCGGGCACCGGCGGAAGGCGCTGGCGCGGTCGTTGGCGAAGTGCGCGGAGCTGGGAGTGGACGACGCAGAGGTGACGCGGCGGCTGGCGGCGCTCGGGAGGCGCGCGGATGTGCGGGCGGAGGAGCTGGCGCCGGGGGAGTGGACGGTGCTGGCGGGGGCATGAGGCGATTCGCCGGCGCGCTTCGCGGGGACCTCGTCCTGGCGTAGACCCCCGCCCCAGCGCCTCCACCATGCCCGCCGCCTCGCCCGGGAGCCCGTCGGCGAGGTCGGGCGGCGGTAACATCACAACGCGGGCATGAGCGCCGCGTGAGCCGGCTTCCGCCGCCGAACCGTGGTCACCAGCTTGCGGAAGCAGGCCATGGCCTTCTTGAGTCGGCGGTAGACGAGATGCACTCCCAGGCCGGTTCGCACCGCGATCTCCGCCACGGGAAGGCCCTCGAAGTGGTGCATGCGCACCACAGCGGACAGGTGATCGGGAAGGCTCCTGATGACCGACTCCACGCGCTCGGCAGTCTCTTTGCGATGAAGTTGCGTCACCGGGCCCGCCGCGCCCGAGACCGGGTCGATGACCGGCAGCGACTCGGTCTTCCAGCGCCGGCGTACCAGGTTGACGCACACACCCCGGGCGATCTTGAAGAGCCAGATGCGGAGCGTCTTGGGGTGAGTCGGCGCGGACGCGCGATGTTCCCACGCGTGGCCGAAGCTCGACTGGAGCGCGTCTTCCCACTCGGAAGAGTGCTTACCGAGACGCCGGCGCACGTAGTTCGTCAGCAGCTTGCGAAAGCGATCGTTCATCTCCGATTCGTCCCGCCGGCGATGGGAAATCCCACCCGCCACGATTCGGAACTTCTCGAAAAGAGCCAGGTCGTCCTGCGTCACAGTGTTCATGGATCGCTTGCCTCCCAGCACCGAACTCTTGCTTTTGTTCTTCGCTCGGGCGCTACGCGCGCTGCATGATCCGGTGTATAGCAAGCCGGGTGCCTTCCGCTCCGTCTGCAGGAATGTGTGCAAGAAGCCATTCAGCAACGGCTTGTGCGGCACGACTGGTCAATCTCACGCGACCGGGGGAGCGTTTCGTTTCGTAACGCAATTTCGAAACGAAACACTCGTGGGCGCCGCGGGCGCTGGTGCGGCCGTGGATCGGTGAACCGGGAGTGGTAGGTGCGTGAGGGGCGGGCGGGGAGAAAATGGAAACGGGCGCCCCCGTCGGTTCCCAGCCGGGGGCGCCCGTTTTCGAGTGGAGAAGCCGCGGTCACGCGACGTCCTTCGTCGCGGCCGGCCCCGTCGTGGGGCCCTCGGTGTTGTTTCCCGGGAGCGAGGGTGCCTCGGGGGCCTCGGTCTCGTCGCGAACGATGCGCGGGCGGGACTTGCGCGGCTTGCCTCCGAGGTCCTTCAGGATGGCGGCGCGCGGACCCACGACGCTCGCCGCGAAAGCCACGTTGGCATTCAGGATGCCGCGCAGCTCGTAGGCGATGTCGCTGATCTCGCTCGTAGCCGCCCTGGCGGCCTTGGGGAGCCTGGGGTTGGAGGACTTGAGCTTGAGCGCCTTGTCGTAGAGCGGCTCGAGAATGTCGATCCGGTACGGCATGAGCGACTCCAGCTCCGGGCGCTGCTTGAGGCCCTGGATGTGGATATTGGCGTTGTCGAACGACCGTTGATGACTCGGGGTCATGACGGGTTCCTCCAAAGGAAGGTGTGCATCCGACCGCGCGCGCCGCCGCAAAGGGCGACGAAAAACACGGGCCGGACGCGGACTCGGGCAGATTGGGAACCGGAGAAGTCGAACCGGAAAATATGCATCATCGGATCGGGTCGCGCGCAAGCCCAACGACGACCCGCAAGGCGCGCAGTCGCCCCGCTGGGTTCCCCCCGCGAGGCGTCTGCTCGCCCTGAGCGTCGTCGCTGGACGGCGGTTACGCGTCATGGTCCGCCTTGCCGTCGAGGGCCGCGGGGGCATCGACGACGGTATCGGCGACCGGCTGCAGCCGCACGCGCGGCTTGCCGCCAAGGTCGGTCAGCTCGGCCGAGTTGGCGCCGATCTTGCTGGCGGCGAAGACCAGGTTGGCCTTCTGCTTGGCGTGCAGCTCGGCCAGAATGCGCCGCAGCCGGCTCGTGGCCAGCTTCGACGCGTTCCGGATCCGGCGCTGGCGACTCAGCGCCGCGAGCAGGGCGGCGATGACCGCCTCGATGCGCTCGATCGAGTAGGGCATGCCTTTGCCCAGTTCGGCGTGGTCCAACATGCCCTGGACCTGGAGGGCCGCGCGATCAAGCTCGCGCTTGAAGCGGAGGGGTGATGTGCGCATGGTGGTCTCCTTTCATGAAGTGGAGGCCAAACGAACGCGCGTGGCGGGGCACACCGTCGCGCGCGAGGCCCCGCGTCACCGCGCATGCGGCGATCGTCTTCGGCCTATGCACATACAGTCACAGCTGGGGCGATTTCGTGACAGGCGATTTTCAGAAAATCTTCAGGCGGGTGGAGAAGTCGTGTCTCCGGCAAGGGGGCGGGCAAGCGGTGGATGCATTGTGCGTGGGCTGCCGTATGAGACTACAGGGCCGCCGATCAAGATGAGGGCTGGGCGCAGCGAAGTCGCGACAGACCCTGGCGCTCCATTGCGGGAGAAGTGCTGCCCGCGATGGGTCCTGGTTGGCGCGGGATCGCGCCGATCATCGGGTGGGGCCCGAGGGAACACCAGGGAAGGCGAGGAGAGTGCGGCGACCTGCGATCCCATGCACGTCGGGAGGGCGCTGGGAGCCGGCGCGAGGAGTCCCCCGAGTCGGGTGTGAAGCCCGAGCGGTGCGTGAACGCGACTACGGGGCGAGCGCACCGCCCGAGCGGTCGGCCGGCGCGACCCGAGGATGGCCCGCTGCGTCTGACGAGCGGTTCGACGTGCCCGGAGGGGGGTCTGGTCCGCCCCGATCGTCATCCAAGGCGACCCGATGGTGATTCGGCCCGGCCCAGAGGTGACTTGGCGCAGCTCGGTGGTGGTTTTCCCAGCCCGAGTGTCGTGTTTCGCAGCCCGACGGAGGCTCGGCCCAGCCCCAGGGTGGCTTGGCGCAGCCCCAAGGTGGTTGAGCGCAGCCCCATGGACGCTTTGGCGCGCCCGTGCATGAATGGCTCGAACCCCAAGATGCAGTTCTGAGGACCCAGGGTCTTGCCGAGCCGCCCCCGCAGTGGGATGACACGGCCCATGGCCAGTCCCCCGCGGATGGGGTATGGCATTGGCCGAGCGCAATGCAAGGGTTCCAGCGCCAGCCCTTGGGGCGCGTGAATGCAGCGTCCGGACGCGGGGAGCGTGCTGTGGGACGGGTGCAAGCGTGATCGGGCAGGGTGCCGAGCACTCGCGGGTGCGTGCGCGTGATGTCATCCCGCGGGCGCCTGCGTCTAGGGAAGCGGCCGAGGGTGCGCGGGCGCGGCGGATCATTGCGCGGGCGGGTGCGGGCGTGCATGGGCTGGATGCCGAGCACTCTCGGGTGCGTGCGCGTGATGTCATCCCGCGGGCGCCTGCGTGTAGGCCGGCGGCCGAGGGTGCGCGGGCGCGGACGATCATAGCGTGGCCGACGGAAGCGGGCCTATGTCCGCCGGAATGCAGTGCATGTTGACGAAAACCGTCGTCCTGGGCGGGCAAACCCATGGCGGGGGAACTCCACGACGAGGGCCGAACGATCGAGCGGACGGCGCAGCGGGATGATGATCGACCCGCGTTCCGCTGTCGGCTATGACCTGCAGCATGGGCTTGGCCACGGGCTGCTGCTTCTCGGGCAGCTGGTCCATGACGTTTACCAACGAGCCACCGCACCCGCGGCCGCCGCAAATAAGTATTCCTTGACGCCCATGCCGCAATCCCTACAATCGGCCGTGTCGCGTCCAGGTACGCGCGATCGGAACGCGAACCTGCCTTCCCCTGCGGCCAGCCTTGGAGATGCCGTCGACCGCGTCCCTGAGGTGAATTCCGGTTTCCGACCACTCGAGGGTAAGAAGATGCGCGGCCATCGCTCCGCCGGCGGCAGCCGTTTCACCACGGCATCGCATCGAGCGAGACTCGACGGGTTCGCGCGCTCCGCGAGGCTCTTGCGCACCGGTATCGTCATCCTCTCCCTTGCCTGCGCCTCCGCGGCGGCGTACGTCGGAGCGTTGCACGCAGGCATCGGCGATCCGGGCGCGACGGCGATCTCCCGCGAGTCCGCCTCTACGGCGGCCCCCGCCGGAGGGAATTCCCCCCGGGCTCAGCCGGGCTCGAGAACTTCGGGCGATCTCGGGCATGGTGCGACCGGGTCCGGTCCGAGTCCCGCAACTACCCGGCCGTCCCCGCGACCCGCGCGGCAACCGAGAGGCACCGCACTCACCGAGCCATCGGTCGAGGCGCGAAACCCGGACGCGACGACCGCGTCGGCCGACGGGAACAACCAGGGACATTCGGCTGACTCAGCCCCCGATGCGCCGGGACGGCCGAACCGAAATGCGCGATCCGCCAACTACATCAACGAAGACGCGCCCGCTACGCCGACGAGCATTGGGTCTTCGCCCCCCAATGGCCGGTCGCCCGGCAGGCCACCGGTCGAGCTTTCGGCAGCACCCGGCGCGCCGGGCCTTGCGCCCGATTCCCCCCTGGCCGGCACCGCGCCGGGCGCACCCGCGTCCGGCGCACGATCCCCCGTGCCCGACTCGCGCGAATCCGCCCGCCGTGAGGCAACCGAAGTCGCGGAGCTCTTGGGGCGCATCCAGACCATGACCCTGACTACATCGGCGGACGTGCAGCGCGTCGAGGCTTGGCTGCGCGACTCCACTTCTTCCGCAGTCCGCCTCGCTGCCCTCCGGAAGCTGCAGACCGCCGGGTCCGGCGCATCCCCGGGCCTGCTGGAAGCCCTCGTGCGCCGATCACCGCTCGCGGGCGAGGCGGGTGTCCCCGCGCTCGCCGCGTTCGCTTCCCTTGCTCGCGATTCCGACCCCGCGATTCGCCGGCGGGCCATCCAACTCGCCGAGGAAGAAACCGACCGGGAGCGCAAATCGATCCTCGCCGCCGGCCTTGCACTCCGCTGAACCGCATCAGGAGCCCCGAGCCGAAGAGCCGGCCTGCCGCCGGCCCATGACGAAGAGAACCTGGGACGCAAGACGACGCAGAAATGAGGGGACGCAAGCCTGGATTAGACCGCAGCAATTGTGCCGGTGACTTCCACGGAGGGGTGACATGCGCCATGCCACTGATTCCGGGCGATCGCGTTCTCTTCACTCCCTCCTCACCCTCGCATTCCCGGCGCTCCTCGCGCTTTTCCTCCTCTCTCTCCACTCGCGGACGTCCCTTGCCCAGGACTTTCCCCGAGACACGGAAGAAATCGACGGCGACCACGACCCTGACGACGATGAGGGTGGCGCAGAGGATGACGGTGGTTCCCACGACCACAAGGACGGAGACGCCGACGACCACGCGGAGGGCGAACCCGGCGGCGATGACGACGGAGACGTAGACGAAGGCGACGATGGCGATGCTGGAGACGAAGGCGACGAAGGCGATGAGCACGACGGCCACGCCCACGTCGCCAAGGTCCGCATCGAATCCCTGACCGCAGGCACCGGCGCGCCGACCGTGATCCGCACCCGCTATCTGATCCGGCCGACGAACGGCCTCTCCAGCCACGGCTCGGCCAAGCACCGGTTTTTCTTGCGCCAGATCGCCCGCATTCTCAGTCCCTCCGGCACGCTTCTGCGTACTCTGGCCCTCGAAATCGAGCTGTTCCCCCCGCTCGCCAAGGACGCCGCAGGATTCGCCGCGGTGAATACCGAGGCGTTCTAGGACGGCAAGGACGAGTCCGGCGCGACCCTCTCCGACGCTGCGTTCACCGTCGAGGTCTGCGGCACCGTGGTCCGCACCGCCATCCCCAAGCCCGGCAAAGGCACGCCCCCGGACCACGTCATCGGCAGCGACTGCGAGACCGCCTCGTTCGGACGCGACGCCACACCACCCACGCTCTCGGCGCGCCCGGCGCGAAGCGTGTTCCATTCCCTCGTGATCGAGGTCCTCATCGAGTACTCGGACGCCGGCAGCGGCGTCGACCTTGCCACGCTGCGCGCCCGGCTCGGCGGCGTGGACGTCTCCGCGAGCCTCGTGGACGTTACGCCAACCTCCGCGAGGCTCGTCGTCGCCGACCCGGGCCTCCTCCACGAGGAGGACAATCGCTTCACCGTCGAGCTCGCCGACCGCTCCGGCAACCGCGCCTCCGTCGAGGCCGTCGCGGTCATCCTGGTCCCGCACCACATCGTCGCGACCCCGCTGCCCGCCGTGGCGCTCGCGGGCGCTCGCCTCGTCGCGGAAGGACGCCTCCTCAACATAGACGGCATCGACGTGCCCGAGGTCGCCCAGCGCATCGCGCGCACCCTCGGCGGTCTGCTCTTCGAGGGGACCGACGCGGACTTCGTCCTGCGCACCACCGACGCCGCCGGATTGGCCTCGACCGGCGTTTCCCCCGCCTTCGGCGACAATCGCATCGAGATCTCCGCGCCCGACTTTCCGGCCGTCGCGGCGCAGACGCTCGACGTCCGCGGGCGCGCCGATCTCCGCATCGAGCTCTCCGGCCCTTCCCCGATCGGGGCCGGCTCGCCCCGCGACCTCACTGTGACCGCCATCGGCGCCGATGGCGCGCCGCTCGCCGGCTTCACCGGCATCGTCCACCTCGCGACCTCCGACCCGCGCTCGCTGCTGAACGACTTCCTCCTCGCCTTCACCCCGGCCGAGGCGGGCCGGATCACCCTTTCCTCCATGGCCTTCTTCGTCACCGCGGGCATTCATTCGATTGCCGCGCACGCGGAGCTCGACCCGGACCCCGTCTTCTCGCTCGACGGCATCGTCGTCGTCGCCGGCCCGCCGGTCGCGTTCGACGCAGTCTCGGGCGTCGCCCACCCCGCCATCCTCATCGGCGAGGCGCCGCCGCCGGCCGTCACGCGCCACTCGGACGCCTTCGACAATGGCGTCCCCGGCCGCGAGGTCCTCGCCCGGGTGATCCGCATGGGAATCCTCGAAGCCTCGTTCACCGCGCTCACCGACACCGAAGGCATCGCCCGGATCGAGATTCCTCCGTTCGCGACCGCGGGCGGACGCACGGTCGTCCTTTCCGCCGTCGGCACCACCCTGCCCGACCTCTCCTACGTCCTGTTCGTGGTCACGCCCGAGGCGGGCGCCACCATCGGCGTCGTCGGAGGCGGCATATCCGTGGACGACCCGAGTAGTCCGGCCTTCGGGACCCGGCTGATCGTCCCCGCGGGCAGCCTGCCTGGGGATACCACCCTCTTCATCGGCTCCCTCTCCGCCCAGGATCCCGGCCTGCCCGTCCCCCC
>ORJL011234316.1_pt1 | contig 15787 bp, 13 predicted proteins | sample 1779941 | NCBI WGS metagenome assembly ORJL01 (sample SAMEA104232317, study PRJEB22302) | groundwater metagenome | biome: forest; feature: aquifer; material: groundwater | place: USA | collected 2011-08-07 | depth 5.8 m | reverse complement strand
GCGTATATCCCCGCGCGGGACATCTACATCGAGAAGGACGCGGACATCAACGAGGATATCGACCGCCTGCGCCTGGCGGCCACCAGCGCCCTGATGGAGCGGCAGGACCGGGGGGTCGTGGCCAGCGTGTCCTGCATCTACGGCCTGGGCTCGCCCGAGCACTACCGCGGTTTGGTCCTCGAGCTGCGCCGGGGCGCGGAGATCCCGCGGGACCGGATCCTGACCCGGCTGGTCGAGATCCACTACGAGCGCAACGAGGTCTCCTTCGTGCGCGGCAAGTTCCGCGGCCGGGGCGACGTCATCGAGGTCTTTCCTTCGTATCAGCAGACGGGCATCCGCATCGGGCTCTCCGGCGACACCGTCGAGTCGATCCGCGAATTCGACCCGCTCACCGGCCGCACGCTGCGCGAGCACGAGCTCTACCACCTGTTCCCGGCCAAGCACTTCGTGATGCCCCAGGACGCCCTGGTGAAGGCGCTTGCCGGCATCGAGGCGGAGCTCGACGCCCGCGCCGCCGAACTGCGCACGCAGGGCCGGCTGCTCGAGGCCCAGCGCCTGCTCGCGCGCACCCACTACGACCTCGAGCTGATGCGCGAGGTGGGCCATTGCAAAGGGATCGAGAACTACTCGCGCCACCTCTCCGGCCGCGCGCCGGGGGAACGGCCGAGCACGCTGATCGACTTCTTCCCCAAGGACTTCCTCTGCATCGTCGACGAGTCGCACGCAAGCCTGCCCCAGATCCGCGGCATGTTCAACGGCGACCAGGCGCGCAAGAGCGTCCTGGTCGAGCACGGCTTCCGCCTGCCCTCCGCGATGGACAACCGGCCGATGAAGTACGAGGAATGGGAAGCCACGATCGGCCATGTGGTGTGCGTCTCGGCCACGCCCGACGCGTACGAGATCGAGCGCTCGAAGGGGCGCGTGGTTGAGCAAGTCATCCGTCCGACCGGCCTGGTCGACCCGGAGATCGAGGTGCGTCCCGCGCGCGGGCAGGTCGAGGACCTGCTCGGGGAGATCCGCGCCCGTGCCGCGCGCAACGAGCGCGTCCTGGTCACGACCCTGACCAAGCGGCTGGCCGAGGACCTCAACACCTATCTCGAAGAGGAGGGGATCCGCTCGCGGTGGCTGCACTCGGAAGTGCAGACGTTCGAGCGCGTCGAGCTCCTGCGCAGCCTGCGCGAGGGGAAGTTCGACGTCATGGTCGGGGTCAACCTGCTGCGCGAGGGACTCGATCTCCCGGAGGTCACCCTGGTGGCGATTCTCGACGCGGACAAGGAGGGCTTCCTGCGCTCCGCGACCTCGATCATCCAGACGGTCGGGCGTACCGCGCGCAACGTCCACGGGCGGGTGATCCTCTACGCCGACACGCTCACCGCCTCGATGCGGCGGGCGATGGCGGAGACCCAGCGGCGGCGCGAGCTGCAGGTGGCCTGGAACCGCGAGCACGGCATCACGCCGAAATCGATCGAAAAGGCGATCCGCAAGGGGATCGAGGAGGTCGTCCGCTCCGAGCACACCGTGGCGGAGATGGCGGGGCTGAGCGACGAGGCGTTCGACACGGCGGAGGTGGTGCGCCGGCTCGAGGCCGAGATGCTGGAGGCCGCCGCGGCCCTCGAATTCGAGCGCGCCGCCGAGCTGCGCGACAAGATCGAGGAGCTCCAGGGGAAGAAGTCCACCGGGGAGCCGCGCTCGAAGCGCGCGCGGCGGACGCGGTCACGGGGGTGATTGCCCAGCGCGGCTCCGCCGCAACCGACGGAACTACGGATTGAACGGATTGTCCGGATTGCACGGATTGTCCAACGGCTGAGGTGTGTAGCATGCCGATCCGGTTGCTGAACCTGGCGGCGGTTCTGGCCGATGAGCGCCTTCAAAGCCGTGCAGGGATCTGCGATGGAACGTGGTGTGGTCATGTTCAACAACCGGATAGGCATGGTGTGTACGCCGGCTGCCCGGTCGGCTAACCCGAGGGCGCATACCGGATGCGGTCTTTCCCGCCCGCCTTCGCCTCGTAGAGTGCCAGGTCCGCGGCCTTGACCAGGTCCGCGGGGGACATGCCGGTCTGAATCTCGGCGACCCCGTAGCTCATCCGCACCGGAAGCTCGATCCCGTCGCGCCGGAAATCGTGCGTCAGGACCCTCTCGCGCAGGCGTTCCGCCACGATCGCGGCGCCCGGGCCGGGAGTCTCCGGGAGGATGATCGCGAACTCGTCGCCGCCGTAGCGCGCCGCCAGATCCTCGTTCCGCACGTACGAGGCCACCATCTTCCCGATCACCTGGATCACCCGGTCGCCGACCTGATGCCCGAACGTGTCGTTCACCGACTTGAAGTCGTCCACGTCGCACATGATCAGGCTGAGCTTGTTGCCGTAGCGGCGGCAGCGGTGGACCTCCCGCGTCAGCCCCTCGTAGAAGGCGCGGTGGTTGGCGAGGTTCGTCAGCCCGTCCGTGCGCGCCCGGCGCTCGATGTCGCGGTACATGAAACAATTCTGGAGCGCCACCCCGAGGAACTGCGCCAACTGCTCCAGCGACGGCAAGTCGTTCATATCGTCGAAGGAGCCGCCGTCGTTCTTGTCGGCCAGGTTGAGAACCCCGACCAGGTTCGCGCCGGAAAGCAACGGCAGGCAGACGCAGGAGCGCGTCATGTACTTGTCGCCGAACGTGCGCGCCAGGGTCACCCCGGCGTCCCGCTCGAAATCGTCCAGGTCCTTGATCAGGTGCGGCCGCTTCGATCGCAGCACGATCCCCATCACCGTGTCCTCGCGGCCCGGGATCGACACCTGCCGGTTGATCTCCTGCGGATGGTTGTGATTCTTCAGCACCAGTTCGCCCGCCTCGGCGTCCCAGAGGAAAAGTGAGACGTACTTGGCGTCCACCATCAGGGGAATCTTGCGCACCGCGACTTCGGAGATCTGCTCGACATTCAGCGTATTCAACTCCTGCGTCAGCCGATGAAGCATGTTCAGGTTCTCGGTGAACGTCGCGAGCTTCATCCGAAGCTGGTTGGCGATCCCCAGCGTCTGCTCGAGCTCGCCGTTGCTCGCCTCGAGCGAGGCCACGCGGCTGCGAAGCGACTCGATCTCGCGCAGATCGGACTGCTTCGCGGCCTCGGCGCGCGCGGCTTCCTGGGCGGTGGAGGGGAGGGGACCCTGAATCTCGGCGGGTGCCGGATCCCGCTTCGGGTACCGCGACGTGTCCGGCTTGCTCTGGGTCACGGGCATGCTTCCCGGATGCTCCGATCGACGATGCCGGCAGTAAAGCAGCGCCCTCGGCGGAAGTCAAGGAATTGACCCGGGATCGCGCCGCCTCGCTCATGAATGAAATGACGCGGAGCGCCATGGCGCCGCCGGCGCGTCTGGACCTCGACCGGCCGACGGCGGAAGCTGCTGCCCCCCCCAGCCGTCAGCGCTGGAAGATCGGCAGGTACCGGTTGGGCATCTGCAGGATCAACGTCGCGAAGGCGGTGCAGTACTCGTTGTCGTACTCGCCTTCCCAACTGCCGTCCGAGCGCGCGGTGCGGACCAACTCTTCCCGGATCTGCGGGCACCAGGTCTGCCAGTACGTGCCCCCGGCGTTGTACGTGGCCAGCGAGGTGTAAAAGGCTTCGTAGAAATAGTGCCCGGTGTTCCGCCCGCGCAGCATGCGGATGTGGGTGACGATGTACTCCATCCCCTTCTCGACCTCCTCGCCTTCATACTCGCCGAGGTAGTTGAGGCAGGAGACCGCGGCGGAAGTGAGCGCCAGGGTCGAATGGCTGCGGTTCATCGCGATGCTGTAGCGATAACTCCCTTCCTTGGGATCGAAGCAGCGCTTGACGTACTCCACCGCCTTGTCGACCACGCGGCTGTCGACCAGGATCCCCGCGTTGCGCGCGGCCCTCAGGGCCTGGACCGCCGTGACCGTGACCGAGGCCTCGTCGGGCATGTCCGCGCTCGGCTCGTACCCCCAGCCGCCGTATTCCTTGCTGTAGCGGGTCTGACTTTCCTCGATCACCGCCACCGCCCGAATGAGGGCTTGCTTCACCTCCTTGAAGCCTTGCAGCGCGGTCCCCTCGGTCATGCCGAGGATTTCGGCGAGGAACATGGTCGCGTAGCCGTGGCCGTGCATCCGCGACCTGGAGCCCATCGGCTCGGTGATGAATCCCGCGGTGCTCCGCTTCGCGCAGAACAGGATGTACTTCAGCCCCAGTCGGACGTTTTCGCCGTACTTGCCCCGGCCCGGCAGGTTGCCGTTGGCCATGAAGGAAAGGCAGGCCAGGCTGGGGATCGCCACCTTGAAGCCGGCCCCGCCCTCCGGTTCCTTGTCGTCGCTGCCGATCGAGCCGTCCGGATGCTGGTGTCTGGCGAGGAAGGCCAGCCCCAACTCCACCTTTTGCTGAGATGCCTCGGTGGTCTCGAGGAAGTTGGCGACCTCGCGGTCGCTCTCGCGCGCGGGCAGGGGGCCGGAGCCGGCCAGACAGAGCAGGGCGACCAGCGAGGCGAGGACGCGTCGGCGCATGAAACTCTCCAGAACGGGCGTTCGAGGATTATACGACCTGTCGCAGCGGGAAGGAAGGATGAATCGGGCGCCCGTTTTTGTTTGCAGGGAAACCGCCCGTGTCGTACAAGCGGAGCCGCGATTTCGGCCCCCATCCTTGCTCGGAGATCGCCCCATGATTTTCCGCCGATTCCCGGTCTTCGTCCTGGCGCTGCTCCTCGGGTCCGCCGCCCTGGGGTGGCCCGAAGACCCGGTCCCCGCGGCCGGCGAGATCGACCCGGCGCGGGTCGCCTCGGCCCCGGCCCAGGCGCCCGACCAGATCGGCATCGCCCAGATCATGATCTCCTGGCAGGGATCGCGCGCGGCCGCGCCCACGATCACCCGCACCAAAGAAGAGGCCAAGAAACGGGCCGAGCAGATCAGCGCCGCCGCGCGCTCCCAGGGCGCCGACTTCAAGGCGCTCGCGCAGAAGTACTCCGAGGACCCGCGCACTTCCGGCAACGGCGGCCTGATGGGGGTCGCGTCGCGCGGCGAGATCTCGGCTGTTCTCGAAGCCGCCGCGTTCGGCATGGGCCCCGGTCAGGTCTCCGACCCGGTCGAGTCCGAGCACGCCTGGCACGTCCTGAAGAGCCTGCCCCTGTTCGCCGCCTCCCACGTGCTCTTCATGTACCGGGGCGGCCAGGCAGCGCCGCCCGAGATCTCGCGAACCAAGGAAGAAGCGCGCCAGGCGGCCGAGGAGGTCGTGGCCAAGCTCAAGGCCGGTGCTCCCTTCGCCGACCTCGCCCGCGCCCTCTCGGACTGCCCGAGCAAGCAGGAAGGCGGCAAGCTCGGGACCTTCTGCGCGGGGATGATGGTCCCCCAGTTCGAAAGCGGCCTGGTCGGGCTCCAGGTCGGGGAGACGTCCGGCGTGGTCGAGTCCCCCTTCGGCTTCCACGTGATTCTGCGCATCGCGATCGAGAAGAAGGAGAAGAAGGAAGTGATCCGGGTCAGCCACGTCCTGATCTCCTACCAGGGCGTCCGGGGCACGGTCGCCACCCGCAGCCAGGAGGAGGCGCGCGCCCTGGCGGACAAGTTGCTCGCGGAAATCCAGGGCGGAAAGGATTTCGCAGCGGTCGCGGCCGCGAATTCCGACTGCCCGAGCAAGGCCCGCGGCGGCGACCTGGGTGTCTTCGGACGCGGACAGATGGTCCCCGCGTTCGACCAGGCGGCCTTCGCGCTCGAGCCGGGTGAAATCTCGGGGGTCGTCGCGACCCAGTTCGGCTTCCACATCCTCAAACGCGTAGAGTAGGCCGCGCGCGATGGGGGTGGAAGAGCACCGCAAGCGAGCCGCAGCGGGCGCGCCCGTGCGCTTCGCCATCCTCACCACGAGCGACACCCGTACGCTCGAAACCGACGCGAGCGGGCGCTGGGCGAAGGAGTTTCTCGCCGGGCAGGGACACGTCCCCGGGGAGCACGCGCTCGTGTCGAACGACGCCGCGGCGATCCGGGCTCGCCTCGAAGGCCTTCTCGATGGCCCGGCCGACCTCGTGGTCGTCACGGGAGGCACCGGGATCAGCCGCCGCGACGTGACCCTGGCGGCCGTCCTGCCCCTGTTCGAACGCACGATCCCGGGGTTCGGCGAGGTATTCCGCGCGCTCTCCTTTTCCGAGATCGGCGCCGCCGCGATCCTGAGCGGGGCCGCGCTCGGCGTTGCCCGGGGCAAGTTGGTCGCCTGCCTCCCGGGTTCGCAGGCGGCGGTCCAGCTCGCCCTGACCCGGCTGATCGCCCCGGAGCTCATGCACCTGGTCGCCGAGCTGAGGAAATGAAGCCGGACCCCCGTCGCGGTCAGGCCGCGGCGGGACGGCTTCCGCGTGGGAGGGAGCCGCCTTCGCCGGCGACACGTTGCACCTGGTGTTCCAGGTCACCGGGACGCGGGCCATGCGCAAGCCCGACCGCGGGCTCGTGGTGTTCGCCATCGAGGTGGTCAAGCCGGACGGCGCGAAAGTCGCCGAGACCGAGTGGAGCGTGATGATGAAGCGCAAGCCGGATGCGGCCGGCGCGGCCGGGTCGACCTTGGGAACGGTGTAGCATGTACGACTTCATCCGCGGCGATCTCGTGGAGCGGCTGCCGACCTGTGCGGTCGTGGAAACCGGCGGGGTCGGGTGGCGGCTCCTGATCTCGCTCCAGACTTTCGCGCAGTTGCCGGCCTCGGGTCCGGTTAAACTCTACGCCCACTTGCACGTCCAGGAAGACGACCAGCGACTGTATGGCTTCGCGACGCCGGACGAACGGCAGATGTTCCGGCTGCTGCGGCTGGTTTCGGGGATCGGGCCGACGACCGCGATCAACATCCTTTCCGGAATGACCGTGGACAAGCTGCGCGCTGCGATTGCAACGCAGGACATGGCCACGCTCAAGGCGGTGCGGGGGATCGGCAAGAAGCTGGCCGAGCGCATTGTCGTGGAGCTGAAAGATTGCGTCGGCCTGATCCCCGCGGCGGTCGCCGGGGCCCCGGCGGGAGCGCCGCGCGAGGCTGGACCGATGCTCGACGCGGTGCTCGCGCTACTCTCCCTCGGCTACTCGCGCGCGTCTGCGGAAGAGGCGGTACGGCGTGCGGTGGCCGAGCGGGGCGCTGGACGGCCCGCCGAGGAGTTGATACGATCCGCCCTTCGCTCCATTTGACGCGCGGCCATGCCAACCAGGCTCTGCCGGAGAATTCCGGACCGCGCCGGACACCCTGGAGGACTCCCATGATTCCCCGCATCCTCGCCTGCGCGCTCCTCGCCCTGACCTGCGCCGGGTGCGTCAGCGACAGTCCCAGCTACGAACCGGACGACGAGCAGGACAGCCGGTACTCCGCTCAGCAACTCTACGATCTCGGGCTCGACTACTTCCGGGGCGGCAAGTTCGATCTGGCGGAGCGCCAGTTCCTCCACTGCCTCGAGAAGGATCCGGAGCACGCCGCGGCCAACCTCGCGCTTGCCAACACCAACTTTTACATGGCCAAGCTGGCGCGCGCCAAGGCGGAGAAGAAGATCGCCGTCGACCGGCTCAACATGGCCATCCGCCGGTTCGAGCTCGCCACGGTGCAGCTGAAGGACTCCGCGGAGCCCTACATGGGCCTCGGGCTGGTCTATCTCGAAAACGCCGCCTTCCACACGAACGCGATCGAGAACCTCGAGAAGGCGCTGGCGCTCGAGCCGGACAACCAGGAGAAGAACCTGCGCGCGCACTTCTATCTCGGGTCGGCTTACGGTCTCGTGGGCGAATTCAAGAAGTCGATCACCCACTACCAGACGTACCTCGACATGTTCCCGTTTGCGCAGGACTGGGACGAGGTGTCGGACATCCTCCTCGACCTGCACCGGAAGCTCGGGCTGCCCTACGAGCCGAAGCGCCGACCGTCCGCCGAAGAGGTGATGAAGAGCCAGGCGGGCCAGCCGCCGGGGGCGAAGGGGACGGCCTCGCCCGAGGGTGAGCCGGCGCTCCAGCCCGGCGCGCTCCAGCCCGGCGAGGGCTCCGGGACCGGCTCCGTGCCGAAAGAGCCGGGCGCGTCCGGGTCCGGCGATCGGCGGCGGTGAGGCGATGGGAGAAGGCTGGATTTCGACGCGCGGCCGCAAGGTCGCCCTGGCGACCGCAGTCGCATTCCTCGCTTGGTTCCTGCTCGATTGGCTGATTGTCACCGAGTCCGAGCGTGTCGCCGAACGCGTCGAAGCGCTGCGTCGCGATTTCGCAGCGCGGCGGGTCGACGCCTGCATGGCGTTCGTCGCCGAGGACTACCGGGACGGCACGCTCGACAAGGCAGGCCTGCGGGCGCAAGCCGAGAACTTCGTCTCCAGCTACGACCCGAACCGGGTGGGCTACTCGGTGCGCTCGATTTCGGTCGCCGAGGGCCGCGCGGAGGTGGACGGCGTCTGCTTCATCACGCCGGGCCCGCGGAGCCAGACGCCGGCTCCGTTCCGCGGCCGGCTGATGCTGAAGCTGCGGCGCGACCCGGACGGGGAATGGCGGATGGTCGGGATGGAGCGGAGCGAGTGAGCCGGCGGCCGAGATGACTCCCACCCTGCGGATCCTGGCGCTGCTCTTCGTTCTCTCGGGGTGCCTGGGCGCTGCCGTGGGCTGCGGCTCGTGCGGATTCGCGCTGGGGTACTGGAGTGGGATCATCCCGCAGATGCTCAAGGGGGCCCACGCCCACGCCCACGTCGGGAGCAGCTCGGGCCAGGTCGCGGCGGCGTACTTTGCGGCGGCGCTGATCCTCGCGGGCTCGGCGGCGCCGCAGTGGGTGGCGGCCTGGGCGCTGATGCGCGGGCGACCCTGGGCGCGTTCCGCCGCGCTGCTCGCCTCGGTGGCGGGGCTGGCCAGTTGCCTTCCGGTGGGGCTGCTCGCGTTCTTCCTGACCTGGAGGATGGCGCCGGCGAAACCCGCGCTCGAGGTCGGTGCCTAGCCCGGGCTGGTTCATCCGGCTACGGCTCGCGGTGAGCCACGACGCGGTTGCGCAGCGTGCCGATGCCCTCGATCGTGACCTCCATGACGTCGCCGTCCTTGAGGAAGACCGGGGGGTTGCGGAAGACGCCGACGCCGGCGGGAGTGCCGGTGGAGATCACGTCCCCGGGCTCGAGCGGAAACACCTTCGACACGAACTCGAGGAGCTGCGGCACGCCGAAGATCAGGTCGCGGGTATTGCCGGCCTGCATTTGCCCGCCGTTGAGCGTCAGCCCGATGGCGAGCGCGTCGTGCTTGAGTTCGTCCGGGGTGACCACCAGCGGCCCCATGGGGGCAAAGGTGGCGAAGCTCTTGCCGCGGTACCACTGCTTGTCGCCGTATTGGATGTCCCGCGCGGTGATGTCGTTCATCGCGGTGAAACCGAAGACGTGGTCCATCGCGTCCTGCGCGGTGAGGTTGGCGCACGGGTCCTTGATCACGACCCCGAGCTCGGCTTCGAAGTCCACCTGGCTGGATTCCGACGGCAGGAGCACCTCGGCGTCGGGCCCCACGACCACGTTGGCGGCCTTGGCGAAGAGCAGGGGCCGCTCGGGCAGCGGCTGATTCTGTTCGGCGGCGTGGTCGCGGTAATTGAGGCCGATGCAGGTGATCTTGGGCGGGCGCGTGATGGGTGCCCGAAAGGTCGCGGCCGCGATCGGCACGAAGATCCTGGGATCCCGTTTGAGCGAGTCGATGTCGAGCTTGGCGAGCCGCTCAGGTCCGCCCTGGAGCAGGAAGTCGCCGAGGTCCGCGAACTTGTACGGCCGCTTGAAGGCTTGGAAAAAGGCGAGGCCCAGGTCGACGATTTCCTTGCCGCGGATGAGCCCGGCGCCGGTTCGGCCGGCGCACTGGAACGTGCAGAATTTCATGGCGGCTCCTCGGCAAAGCGGGCAGGATAGCAGCGGACCCTGGGGATTGCAAGCAGGCAGGCTGGGACCGCGAATTCCCACCGTGCGGGGCGCGCCAGAGGCAGGCCAGGTCTGTGGATCGCCCGCGCCGCAACCGGATTCGAGCCCGCTGGGACGCGTAAGACGGAGCCCCGAGTGTTCGTCTGCGGGATCGACGAGAACGGGCTCGGCCCGAAGCTCGGGCCGCTCGTGGTGACCGGGGTGCTGCTCGAGTTGCCCGAGTATCGCGCCCGCGACGTGGGGCGGGCGCTGGACGAAGCGCTGCGCGGGACCGGCGGCGCGGTCGGCGACAGCAAGCGCACCCTGGGATTCGACCGCATGAAGGACGGCGAGCCGGTGGTGCTGGGGATGCTCGCGACCGCCCTCGGCGCCGTCCCGGCCACGTTCGCCGACCTCTTTCGCGCGGTCACGCTCCTGCCCGAGGCGCAGCTGCAGTCGGAGTGCCCGCCGGGTGCATTCCCGATGTGCTGGTCGCCTGGGCTCGCTCTCCCGCTCTGGTGCGGCGGCGCGCCGATCCCGGACGGCCGGGCGATTCGCGCCTCGCTCGAGCGGCAGGGGATCCGGCTGCGCGACGTGGCGGTGGCGATGTCCTGCCCGGGCTGGTTCAATCGGGACTTGCGAGGCGGCAACTACCGGAACAAGCTGCATCTGGAATTCGCCCTGATCGAGGGGCTGCTCGAGCGTTTTCGCGCCCGCGCAGGCGAGCGCCTGACGGCCTACTGCGGTCGCCTGGGCGGGACCCGTACCGGCTACCCGGCATTCTTCGTCCGGCTGAAAGACGACCCCTGCACCGGCCCCTTCGAGCAGCCAAATTGCGTCACCTGGGCCTTCGAGCGGCTCGGGGACGTTTCCTTCGTCGACGACGCGGAAGACGCCCATCCGCCGGTCGCGCTCGCCTCCATGATCGGGAAGTTCGTCCGCGAGGGGTTCCTCGAACGGCTCAACCGGTTCTTCCGTGCGGCCGTTCCCGATCTGCGGCCGACCAGCGGGTACCACAACCCGGTGACGGAGGCGTTCGTCGCGGGGACGGCGGCGGCGCGCCGGGAGCGGGGCGTGCCGGACGCGTGCTTCGTGCGGGACCGATAGGCGGGAAGGCGCGCGCATGGGGACCTGGGGAGCCCTCTGGGGCCTGGGGGGTGTCGTCGCCCTGTTGGCGAGCGCGACCTGCCGCCTGGCCGCGGTCGCGTTGCAGGCATTCGATGGTCCCTGGGCGCTGCCTCACTGGGTCGCGCTCATCGCCGTCCTGTGCGGCATGGGCTATGCCGAGGGGTACCACGGTTTCCAGCGCCGGTTTTCGCCCCGGGTGGCGGCTCGAGCTCGCTGGTTGCGCAGCCACCCGCGGCCGCTGCTGGTAGCGCTCGCGCCGCTCTTCTGCATGGGCTTCCTGCACGCCACCCGGCGCCGCAGAATCGCTTCGTTCTGCCTGGCCGCCGGGATCGTGCTCCTGGTGCTGGGGGTCGGGATGCTGGATCAGCCCTGGCGGGGGATCATCGACGCCGGGGTCGTGCTCGGGCTGGCCTGGGGGGTGGCCTCGCTGCTGGTCTTCGGCCATCGGGCCCTGACGGCCGGCGAATTCCCGTACGATCCCGAGGTGAAGCCCGGCTGAGCCCGCTGCGCGCGCCCCCGCTTCGACGCGGGTCGGCGAGTCGGCGGACCTACTTTCCCCGCAGGCTGCCCGAGAACCGCGGGTCCTCCCGGAGCGGCTTGAATTCCTCCTGCGAAGGGGCGATCTCCGCGGTGTACATCCCGCCGACCGCCGCCTGCTCGAGCAGCGCGAGCGCCTCGTCGAGTCGGCCGTCGGCCGCTTCGATGCACGCGAGGAAGTACGGGATGAGCGCGCTATCCGGCACCTTTTCCCGGGCGCGGGCCAACTCCGCTCGCGCGTCATCCTCGCGGCCGAGCCGGTGCAGCACGTAGCCGAGCATGGTCCGCGCCGCGTGGAAATCCGGACCGAGCTCCAGACACGTGCGCAGGCTCGCTTCGGCCTTGGACCAATTCTGGTTGAGCAGCCCCAGGAGCCCGAGGGCGAAGTGCGCCGCCGGCATATGGCGGTGGCGCGCAATCATCGAGTCGACGTCGCGGGTCGCCATCGCCAGCAGCACCGGCAGCTTGCTGCGGATCGTGTACAGGTCCGCGTAGCGCTTGGCGTCGTCCGCGGGGTCGAACTCGAGCTCGTGCGCGATGTCCAGGACGAACGCCCCGAGCATGTTCCGCCGTTGGAAGACGCGCGAGCGCGCCCCGTAGATGTTTTGGTTGGTCGGATCCCAGTCCTCCGCCCGGTTATAGAAGTACTCCGATTGGCCGTACTCCTTGCGGTCCTCGTAGATTTCCCCGAGGCCGCGGTACCATTCGGAACTGGTGCGGTTGCCGGGGCAGGCGCGCCAATCCCGGTACAGCCGCACCGCCTCCTCCGTCTGCCCGGCGGCCATGGTGAGGTCGGAGAGGTGGCGCAGGGCGGGTCCGAACTTCGCATCGAGCGCGATGGCCTTGCGGAACTCGGCGGCCGCGGCCTCCCGGTCGTTGCGGCGCTCGTGATACAGACCGGAGTGGAACCAGACGTCGGCCCGTCCGGGGGAGAGCTCCTGCGCCCGGAGAAAGTCCGCCTCCGCCTCGGCCAACCGGCCGAGCTTCGGGTAGTCGCGGCGGATGCACCCGCGCAGGAGCGGCGGGACCGGGTCGAAGGGATTGGCCGCGAGCGCCTGATCGCAGAACTCCGCGGCCTGGTTCGGGTCGATGCACGAGAGGGCGGTTCGCGCCAGTCCGGTCAGGGCGGCGGTGCAGCGGTCGTGGTGGAGCAGGGCGGTCCGGTAGGATCGCACTGCGGGGACCGAGAGGGATGCGCGTCGATCGTCGTTCATGATGTGCGAATCGAGGGTGGCGCGAGCGGAGTTGCCGGCCGCCACGGCGTCGCCCCAGGGAGTGCCGGGCTGCGAATTCAGCGCGTGAGCCGCGCGGAACCGCTCCGCGCGGGCGACCGGATCGGTCTCGAGGTCGGCGAGGGGCGCGTGCGCCTCGGCGAGGCCGGGATCGAGCGCGAGGGCCTTTTCGAACGCGGCGCGGGCATCCTCGCGGCGGTGTTGCAGGAGCAGGATGCGACCGCGAGCGCTCCACGACGGGGCGTGGTCCGGCGGCGCCGCCGCGAAGTCTTCGAGGGCCTCCGGCAGGGCATTCCGCGCCAGGCGGGCGCGGGCGCGCCACACCCGAGTCTCCGGGAGCGCCGGGTCCGGCAGGGCGCCGAACTCCCGACGGCAGCGTTCGCTCGCCTGGAGGGCCCGGTCGAATGCGGCCTCCGCCTCCGGCGCCCGTCCGTCGCGCAGGAGGAGCAGGCCCTGGAGTCGGTGCGGGTCCGGCAGGAGCGGAAGGGCGGCCAGGAGCGCCTCGAGGTGCTGGAGGGCGTCCTCGTCATGGAGAGCGTCGGCCTCGACGCGGGCGAGGACCAGCCGCGGCCAGGCGTCGTCGGGCTCGAGTTCGAGGGCGCGGGAAGCCGCGGCGGCGGCTCCGGCGCGATCGCCGAGGGCGAGGCGGCACTCGGCGAGTTCCGCGTGGGCGGGGACCTGGATCGACGGGACGAGCAGGAGACCCTGGAGGATCGCGGCGGCGGGCCCTGGCTGTCCTGCCCGGCGGAGCCGGCAGGCTTCGGCGAGGCGGCCCGGAGCGGAGTCGGGCGCGCGTCGGGCGACCGCGAGCCGGCGAGCGGCGGCCGCTTCGGGATCGCGGCGAACCTCCTCCTCGATGCGCGCGAAGGCGAGGGCGGCGGGCGGGTAGTCGGCCTCGGCGGCGCCGAGGTCGGCGAGAGCGGCCGAGGTTTCGCCGCGATGGAGGAAGGCGAGGCCGCGGACGTGGCGGGCCTCGGCGAACCCGGGGTCGAGGTCGAGCGCGGCGCCGGCCGCCTCGATGCGGGCCGGCCCGCGTGCGAGCAGCGCCTTTTGCAGCTGATCCACGGCGCGTCCGTGGCGCTCGTGACGCTCGTTCTCGGAGGCGATCTCGGCCTCCATGCGACGGGTTGCGATGCGGTGCTGGATGGTGAGGCCGGCGACCGCGAGCGCGGCGGCGGCGATGGCGCCGAACCCGAAGCGGTTCTTGCGGACCAGCTTGACCGCGAGGGTGACGGCCCCGAGCGGGCGCGCGACGATGGGCTCGCCATCGAGGAATCGGCCGAGGTCGTCGGCGAGGTCGCGGGCCGCGGCGTAGCGCTGGCTGCGCTCCTTCTGCAGCGCCTTGTGGCAGATGGTCTCGACGTCGACGTGGACGCGCGGATTCCGCTTCCGCACCGGCTCCGGGTCGACGTGGAGGGTCTTATAGAGGACGACCGCGGCCGAGGGGTCGGAGAACGGTGGCTCGTGGGTGAGGCACTCGTAGAGGACCGCGCCGAGGGAGTAGACGTCGCTCGCGCCGTCGATCTGGCTGAGGTCGCCATTGGCCTGCTCGGGGGACATGTAGGAGGGGGTGCCCATCACCTGCCCGCTGAAGGTGATCCGGGTGCTGGAGTCGATCTCCTTGGCCAGCCCGAAGTCGGTGAGGTAGGGGTTGCCGCGCGCGTCGACCAGGATGTTGCTCGGCTTGATGTCGCGATGGACGATTCCGCGCTCGTGCGCGTACTGCAGCGCGACCGCGATCGTGCGCACCAGCAAGAGCGCTTCGCGAGTGGCGAGGGAGCCCGCGGCAATGAGGTCGGAGAGCGACTTGCCCTCGATGTAGTCCATCGTGAAGTAGTGGGCGTTCTGGGCGGTGCCGACGTCGAAAATGGAGACGATGTTGGGGTGCCGCAGGCTGGCGGCGGTGCGCACCTCGCGTTGGAAGCGCTTGACCGCGTCCTCGTTCCCGGTGCTGGAAGGGGGGAGAAGCTTTAGCGCGACGGTGCGGCGGGAGTCGGGGTCGAGGGCCTTGTAGACCACGCCCATGCCTCCGCGGCCGAGCTCGCCGAGGATGCGGTACTTTCCGAATCCGGGCCCGTCCGCCTCGGCCACCCCGGGGACCGGGACGGGGACCCCGTCGACGATCGTGGCCTGGGTCGGGCGGTTGGTGACCTGGGTGTCCAGCCGGGTCGCGGTGGCGCCGTCGGCGATGGTGGCGTCGGTGGGGCGCTCGAGCGCGCGGAGTCGGGTGAGGTCGGCGGCGGTCACGAGCCCGCGCGCGAGCAGCAGGTCGGCGAGAGACCGCTCCGGCGGGCCGGCGAGAAGCTCGCGCAGCAGGTCCCAGTATTGCCCCTCGGAGATGCGGCCGGTGCGCACGGCAAGCGGTCCGAGGAAGACGTCCTCGCGGGTGGGCATGAGCGGATCTCGCGGGTCGGGATTCGCCGGTCCGAGAGGGGATACCGGGGCAACCATCGGATTCTAGCCGTGCGGCCTCTGCCCCAACCAAGAAAACTAAGTACCGCGCCCCGGAGAAGGGTGCCCGGCCACCAGCGAGGCGCGACGACGACGCGATGCCAAGAGGCATCGCGGAGAATCAAGCCGCGAGGACCGCCCAGTCGGGCGGTCCGGAGGCGGCGCGATAGAAGAGGGGAGCAACGAAGCTGGGGGCCAGAAGCGCCGAGCAGACTGGGCACAATTCTCCGGGGTGCGGTACCAAGACAGCGCGGGGATTCACCCGGCCCTCCACGGGCCTCCCTTCGGTTCCCGGCGGCCGGTCCGTGCGTGCGGTGCCGCCCGCAGCGGTATTTCTTCCTGCCTCCGGCAGGCGACGCTATGCTCCGCGTCGCCATGGTGTCGAGGAGTCGTCATGAAGTGCGGTTGGATCCGGGTCGTCCTGGCGCTGGTGCTCGCGGGATGCGATCCCGGGATGCCCTCCGCGGGCGCGCCCGTCGACTCGGCGCCGGGTTCCGCGCCCGCCGCCCAGACAGTTCGCGCGGTCCGCGTTTTCGCCGCATCGAGCCTGCGGGAAGTCTGCGGCGACGTCGCCGCGCCGTGGCTCGAGCACGGCGGGCGCGCCTGCCGGCTTCCGGT
>ORJL010469801.1_pt1 | contig 15789 bp, 13 predicted proteins | sample 1779941 | NCBI WGS metagenome assembly ORJL01 (sample SAMEA104232317, study PRJEB22302) | groundwater metagenome | biome: forest; feature: aquifer; material: groundwater | place: USA | collected 2011-08-07 | depth 5.8 m | reverse complement strand
TGGCACTATCTGAGGAGATCGCTCGCTAGCGCGCGCGATTTCAAATGAAAGATATTTTGGAAAAAATATTGGGCAAGAACGTGAAGGATGTTGTGAAGTTGCACGGCGATGCGTCCTATCGTGCATATTACCGTGCCACAATGGCCGACGGCTCCACGTTCATAATAATGCAGATGCCCCCGGGAAAATCGAGCGCCTCGGAAGAGATCACGAATTTCAGCGGCAGGCACAACGAACTGCCGTTCATTAACGTTGACCATTTTCTGGCGTCGTGCGGCCTGCCGGTGCCGAAGATTTTTAAATACGACGAGGCCGAAAAGATAATGATCCTTGAAGACCTGGGCGATGGCCTCATGTTCAAATTCGTTGCCAACGCCCAAGCTGCGGAGAGGGAAAAATATTACAAAAAGGCGATAGACCTTTTAATAGAAATGCAAAGGAAGACCACCCCTCACCCCTTACCCTCTCCCCTGAAGGGAGAGGGGGAGTGCGTTGCCCTTCAGCGGTCGTTCGATGCGACGCTCCTCAACTGGGAATTCGATCACTTTCGGGAATATCTGATCGAAGAGCGCGGCAGCGTGAAGATGGAGGCCCGTGACAAGGAGCTGTTCGAAACGGAGACGAGGAAGATAACTGAAGAGATATTAAAGATACCATATTGTTTTACACACCGCGATTTTCAGAGCAGGAACCTGATCGTTCGGGGTGACGGTTCTCTTGCGCTCATCGATTTTCAAGACGCGCTGATGGGCCCGCAGGTCTACGACCTTGTGGCGCTCCTGCGCGATTCGTATGTGGAGCTGAAGTGGGGAATGGTGGAGAGATTGATCGGATATTATAATAGTAATGTAGCGCAGGACTTTAGTCCTGCTGATCGAATTGGCAGGGCTTCCGCCACTCCTACGTCGGCGGACAGGAAAGACCTGCGCTACAAAGTGGCAGGACTAAAGTCCTGCGCTACGAACTTCCACCTTGTTACCCTCCAGCGCAAGATGAAGGACGCGGGGCGATTCGTCTATATCGACCGAGTTAAAAAGAACCCCAATTTTATGCAATATATCCCAACAACGCTTGGATATGTGAAGAACGCCTTTGAACGGACCGGCGACGCCGGCGAACTCTTAAAGATGTTAAAAAAATACGTGCCGGAGTTAAGATAGGATTGTCATTGCGAGCCCTGTTTTTTGGGGCGAAGCAATCCCCCGAATACAATTGTATTAAGGAGATTGCTTCGTCACTTACGCTCCTCGCAATGACGCACCAACCATGCGCGCAATGATACTGGCCGCGGGCCTTGGGACAAGGCTTAGGCCCCTCACACTCAAGACACCAAAACCGCTCCTGAAGGTCAAGGGGCGGGCGCTGATAGACTATAACCTTAAGCTCCTGAAAAAAGCCGGGTTCAAAGATGTGCTGATCAACCTTCATCATCTGGGCGGACAGATAAAGGAACACGTCGGCAGCGGCAGAAAATTCGGCCTGAAGGTCAGTTATTCAAACGAGCCGAAGATACTTGGGACGGGGGGCGGGATAAAAAAGGTGCAAAAATTTTTTAAAGGAAGACCATTCGTCGTCATCAACGCCGATACGTTGATACAGGTCGATCTTAAGAAACTGGTCAAATATCATCTGGCAAAAAGGGCTGCCGCGACGATGGTCGTTCGCAGGCTAAAAAAAGGCGAGCCCTATGCGCGGCTCGATATTGTTAAGAGCGGTCGCCTTGTCCGGTTCGGCAGCGGGAGATATATGTACACCGGCGTGCAGGTGTTGGACCCCGTTATCTTCAAATTCTTGAAAAAGCCCTCGTGTCTGATCGAGTCGGGCTACAAAAAGCTCCTCGCAAATGGCCTGCCCGTCTATGCCTATACATATAAAGGTTATTGGAACGATGTGGGGACGGCGGAGAGGCTGAAAAAAGCGAATAAGTGAAGGGGGTAGCGGAACTCTTTACCTGAAAGAGAAACGATCATGACCACGACGCCTGAACAAATTGACCTATGGCGACAATCGCCTTCCGAACATCAGCGACTTGAGTTCAAAGAGGCGAAGAAACAGTTTGATAACCGTACCTTGTACAAATACTGTGTTGCGATTGCCAATGAGGGTGGCGGATATCTTGTGCTCGGTGTCGCCGATAAACCGCCGCGCGTTGTAGTCGGCACACAAGCCTTCAACGACCCGGTGGTGATGGCGGAAAAGTTGTTTGAGGCCATCGGTTTTCGTGTGGACATAGAGGAAGTAGCCCATCCTGCGGGCCGGGTGCTTGTGTTTCACATCCCATCTCGTCCACGCGGTACCGCCTATCATCTCGACGGAACTTATCTGATGAGATCCGGTGAACAGTTAGTGCCTATGAGTGAAGACCAACTCTGAAAAATCTTTGCTGAGGGTGAACCGGATTGGCTAGAAGAAAATTCAAAAAAAAGGTTGAGCGCGCAAGATGTAGTCGAACTCATTGATACTCAGAGCTTATTCGAGCTGCTCAAACTTCCTTATCCAACAGAACGCACAGGCGTAATAAATCGCCTTTTGCAGGAACAGTTGCTCGATGAAGTTGATGGAGGTTACGCCATCCGGCGTTTGGGTGCGTTGCTTCTTGCGAAAAAGCTGGATGCCTTTCCCGATTTGGCGTTCAAGTCTCCGCGTGTTGTGATTTATACGGGAACGTCGAAATTGCAGACACGGCTGGATCAAGTTGGATCGAAGGGTTATGCGGTGGGTTTTCAGGGCTTAGTCCACTTTATCATGGGCCAGTTGCCTCAAAATGAGATCATCGAAGATGCCCTTCGCAAGGAGATGAAGATTGTCCCGGAAGTTGTGATTCGAGAGCTTGTTGCAAACGCATTGATTCATCAGGATTTTGGCCTCGGAGGGATGTCGGTGATGGTGGAAGTGTACTGCGACCGCGTGGAGATATCCAACCCGGGAGAGCCTGTGGTGCCTGTTGAGCGATTCATAGATGGTTACCAGTCGCGCAACGAACGGCTTGCTGACCTGATGCGCCGATTTGGCATCTGTGAGCAAAAAAGCAGCGGCATTGATCGTGTGGTAAAGGCAGCTGAAATCTATCAGCTTCCGGCGCCGGACTTTCGCGCTGGATACCGGCGCACGATCGTAACGATTTACGGACCGCGGGATTTCGAAAAAATGGATCGAAATGATCGCACCAGGGCATGTTACCAGCATTGCTGTCTTCGCTATGTGATGAATGAAATCATGACAAATCAAAGCCTGCGTGAGCGATTCAAATTACCGGAGCGGCGCGCTGAAACTGTGTCGCGGATCATTCGCGATACGCTGGATGCAGGAAAAATCAAGTTGACTGATCAATCGATCACTTCCATGCGATATCGGAGCTATATTCCATTTTGGGCATGAGTTTCATTTAGATGAAGGGATGATAAAAGGTGGTGGTTGGCCGATATGTCTAGATATTTCAACGAGTTGTTTATTTAGAAGCAAAAGGCTAGGGATTCCCTCTTTCGGGAGAATGGCAAGTCTGCTTGTCGACTTGTGGGCATGCAGACATCCTATATAAAGGCTATTGGAACGATGTGGGGACGGTGGAGAGATTGAGGGAGGCGAACTGGGGCAGGCCTATTCGCTAAACCATTGATTTTCTTGTCATTTTTACCGCTCCTCTTATTGAACTCGGGGCCCCAAAAATTCTCCAAAAAGTCCGCAACTTTTTCCGATTTCTGCCGATAATACTATTAGTATGGGTTCTAACACCATAGATTGCTTATTTGTTGGCGATGCCGATACCCTCCTGGCGCAAAGAGGAGAGCTAGAAGCCGCCGGCGCCACGATATCGGCAAATCCAGACGACCAAGATACTTGTTGGTACAGCGTAGGCAACGAATATATAAAACCCGTCGAGTTTACCAATCCATACCTTAAGATGGAGGGGGCAACTTATCCCGAAGGCCAGCTGCTCTTCTTTAATAAGGGGACACCAGCCGAGATACCAGATAAATTTAAGGCCGAGGAGTTTGTTCATGCCGAGGTGGTTGAATTTTTGGCCATAGAGGTTAGTGACGCAGATTCTCCCGGCAAGCCGGACGATATATTAAATATAGAAACCACACTCATCCCAAAGATAAAAAAGGATTGGCCTGAAGCCGTTATCATGGGCTACGACATACGCCTAACCAACACAGTTGAGGGGAAGTGGAAATATGCTATCTATATAGTTGGCAAACACCTGCCACAGCCAGAAAGTAGAACCACCACGACAAAACGGCCAGAGATTGACACTGCCCACTGCCCGGAATGGGTAACACACACACAGGCCGTTAAGGGCGATATAACACTAGAAGGCTGGGAGGTGATTAAATCCCCCTCTCCCCTTGGGGGAGAGGGCCGGGGTGAGGGGGTCTATCTTGCAATTCCACGCAAGGAACTAAAGGAGGAAATTGGCAAAAAGCTTAGCAGGACAGAACTCTACGAATACCATCTAAGAAGCCGGCTTGGTTTCAGTGAATATTTTCAGGGTGATAACCCAATTCGGCTCCTAAAAGACGTCAAGCCCGTTGAAGATGGCATACCGAGGCTCGAATGCCCGGTATTTAATTTTGAGGTCGTGGAGGTACCAAAAAACGAAGACAACTGTCTTGCATGGGTCGAGGCCAGGCATCAAAGGTTATCCCCGTCCGGCCATGTGCAAGAATTTAACGGGGGTTATCTAATAGACCGAGGTGAAGGAAAATATGAATATATCTCGGCCAAAAAGAGGTTAGATATTTATGGCGCACAATCACAGGTATTTAAACAGACACCTGATAAGGATGGATTTGATAAGACCGTTTCATTTAAAGAGACCATAAAAGACCGCATCTGTCCGGCCTATGAGATAAGTGTCAATTATACAGAAAGGCCTCCGGAAGAGATAACGAACAATAACCCTAGAGACGATTCATTGAAACTAAGGCAGATGTTCCATGGTAACCCACGCGTAATGGAAAAACTGGAGGCACTTGGAAAATTGGGGCCAGTTATCTTGGCAAGGCCTATGGCAGACGGCCCAAAGAGGGCGCAGAGTTTAATAGAGATACTAAAGGCAGAATTTCATTCCGATATCCCTGTTGAGAGACTTGAGACCTGCCTTGCCGTAGACCAGAGTGAGAGCATGGTTGATGATACTAAAGAGGTCAGCAACAATCTTGATCAGTTGCTGGCAGAGGCCGCAGCGAGTGCAGAGGGTGCCGACTTGTGCCTGATAAGATTCACTGCCGATGATGAACGCAATGATCTTGAGACAGTGCTCCACTTTCAAGAGGGACGAGAGCTGGATGAGACTGCCCGGGCCGGCCGTAACGGCCTGATGGAGATAGCGGCCAACCCACATGGAGGTTATGAATATATCCATGAAGCGGCATATCAAGGATTGGATGAGTTTGACCAGAACGGCACAAAGGGCGCCGATATTAAACGAAAGATCCTTATCTTGACCGATGAAGGTGAGCAGATAAAATTGGGGGGACACACCCCCGAAGAAGTTATTGCCCGTGCCGCCCTCCTTGGTGTGGAGTTTAGAACGATATTTATTGCAGAGGATGAAAGAAAATCTAGTCCACTAAAGGCCTATTTAGACTATCTGGATATAAATGGAATAGATATATCAAAGATGGACGAAGAGGAGCGCATCCGTCTATGGAAAAAGGTGCTCTATAATAATTTTGAGTCAGATGAAGTTAATCAAGAGGTTGCGAGGAGGTTGTCAAAGGTCTCCAAAAGAAATAGAGAAAAGGCCGCCGAGGCGCTAGTAGAGGTTTATAATAAACTTTCTCGAACTTCAGCTTTAGATTCAATGCCCGTAATGGAGGCACTAGCTAATCTTGGAGGTGCAGAGGCAGAAGAGGCATTGTCTAAAATAGATTTAGACACAAATGATATATTTTATGAGACACATCAGCTTCACACCATAGAGGCACTAAGAAAGATCGGCACAAAGACGGCCATCGCAAAGGCAAAAAAGATGGCAAAGGAGTTGTTGTTTGACCATCCATGGGTGGAGGGTGCAAACCCGCCTATTTATAGGATCGCAAACCTCCTTGATGAAGGTGATATAGAAAGGCTGAAGGAGGATAACATAGATGACAAAATGTTTGGGAGTATAATTCCAAAAGGATGGTTTGAAGGCGGGGGGATAAGTAGAGAGAAAATAATAGGGGCCATTGCGGAGCACAATTCAAAGCAGTCCTTTATGGTCCTAAAAGGTCTTTTAGGAGAGGCCAGGCAGAGGTTTATAACGGAGAAGAAAAAAGAGGCATGGTTCAACTTAGAGGACGAGATAGTCTTAATAGCATTTTCCATCCTTAAAATGGGATATGATGATGAGGCCTTTTCTGCGATAATCGAACATAGTGAACTGGTAACATATTTTGACGACAGATTGCTTCGCGCTATTGCCAAATACGGAGAGCAAAGGAGAGACGCCGATCTTGAAAAGTTTTTAGAAAATGACGCTCATGGCGACGCATCTTTTCTCTCCGCACTTCTCCTTGCCAAACGAGGACATAAAAAGGCAACTAGTGTCTTAGAAGATACAATAAAAATGGAGGGGATACGCCTGGCTCGCATAATTAATAAGTATTTCATAGATCCATCTGCGGTAAAATGGCTTGACAGGTTGTTAGATGATAAAGATGTGGATGCTGTGACAAATTCTGCTGGCGATTCTATAGCAAGCTTGGCCATTCAGGCTCTCATTAATATTGACGATCTGCGGGCACGTGAAATATTGGCATCACCCAGTTTAAGCAACCACCCATATGTCCGCTTTTATAAAACAAAGGAACTTGCCAAGACCGATTCAAGCGAGGCCGTTAAACAACTAATACTCTTCTGCCAAGATATGGATCCAATTTTAAGGGAAATGGCGGCAGAGACGCTTGGGGATATCGGGGGCAAGGCAGAGATACCGATACTTTCAGAACTCCTCTCCGACCCGGATGCAGATGTCATTGAGGCCGCAGGCAGGGCGATCGAAGAGCTCCAAAAGAGGTGAGTAAGAGAACTTCCTCATGTCATCCCCTCGAAAGAGGGGATCTCGTGTATTCACTGGATTCCCGCTTAAACCATGCGGGAATGACAGGCCACCCTTAGAATTTCTTTCAGTGGAACGTTCTTCTTTATCGCGAGTTTTTTACAATCCTCATACTCCGGGGAGATGTTGACCATCTCGCCGTCAAGGCGGCTCACCTTCACGCGGACGGTGCCGTATCTTGTCCGAACTCTCTTTGTCTCGCGTTCCAGCACGCGCCGATCGACGGGATATGTCCTGACGCCTATGGTCGTTGATTCTTTAAAGATCAGCCTGCACAATCTGTCTTTAAGGCCTTCAAGGCACAGGACCTGCAGGACAGATGCCGGCCGCCTCTTTTTCATGAGGGCTGGAAATACCGCGACATCGATCGCCCCGTTCTTTAAGAGGAGCTCGATCAGGTGATCAAATATCTGCGGGTTCATGTCGTCAATGTTCGCCTCTATCACGATGATCCGCTCACCCTCGCCGAGCACGAGTCTGAGGCCGTTAGGAATATCCTTCAGGTCCTTGTCGCCCAGACCGTAACCGGTGCCAAGTATCTTACGGATGGGGTTTTCGCAGAAATCGCTCGCAACGGTCTTGATGATGGCCGCCCCGGTCGGTGTCACGATCTCTTCTACGACCGGCGACAGCGTCAATGGCACGCCTTTTAAAATTTCAAGCGTTGCGGGAGCCGGAATGGGTAGGTTGCCGTGGGCGCATTTTATAAATCCCCCCCGGCCCCCCTTTTTCAAAGGGGGGTGAGAAAGATGTCCCCCCTTTTTCAAAGGGTGAAGAATTACCGGGAGCGGTGAGGAAAAAATTTTATCGAATTTAAAATAATCAAACCCGATAGCGACACCGACGATATCGACGATGGAATCCGTTGCTCCGACCTCGTGAAAATGAACGTCGTCGATCTTTGCCCGGTGGACGTGCGCCTCGGCGCGGGCGAGGGTTTCAAATATCTGAATGGAGACATCTTTAACGTTCTGGGATAGTTTGGAGGAGTTGATCATCCGGCGGATGTATTTAAAAGTTGTGTGGTGGCAAATCCCCCCCGTCCCCCCTTTTTCAAAGGGGGGGGATAAGAGTTTCCCCCCTTTTGTAAAGGGGGGTGAGGGGGGATTATAAATGACTTGCAGGTTCACCCCACCCACCACACCGCGACGCTCAATGCTCCTCTTGAGCTCATAGCCCCGCAAGGGGAGCTTTTTCAACTCGCGTTTCAGATGGGCGAACGGCAGGCCAGCGTCCAGCATGGCTCCCAAGACCATGTCGCCTGCGATCCCGCTGTAACAATCGAAGTATGCGATCATTAATTTGTACATGTCATCCTGAGGCGAAGCCGAAGGATCCAGTCTATTCACTGGATTCTTCGCTATCGCTCAGAATGACAGCTCACTTCCACCTCCACTATCGCCCTATCTGTCGCCTTCTTTATGACATATCTCCACTTTCCAACGATGAGCTCTTCTTCCAACTCCGGTATCCGGCCGAACTTTTCCAGAAGGAAACCGGCAAGGGTCTCGTAATTCCCCTTGTGGATATCAAGGCCCAGCTTTTCATTCGCCTCTTCTATCTCCATCTGGCCGATGACAAGAAAATGCCCGTCAGCTATCTTTCTGAAATGTTGGCGGGCGAACTCGTATTCGTCCTTGATGTCGCCAACGATCTCCTCCAGGACATCCTCTATCGTCACAAGTCCGACCGCGGCGCCGTATTCATCGACGACTATCGCCATCTGCTCTTCCTTGTCCTTCATCTCGATATAAAGTTCGTGCAGTCGCATGCGCCTAGGAACGTAAATAACGGGTCTTATCAGATCTTTTATCTCCGCCTCTTCGGAAAAGAGGCAGTCAAGGCAATCCAGGACGCCGATTATGTTATAGGCGCGATTTTCGAACACGGGGAGCTTTGAAAATCCCTTCAGGTCAAATAACCCTAATGCCGCGTCCCGCGAGCTCAAAATTGGAATGCTCTCAATGTGCGCCAGCGGCACCATGACGTTCTCCACCCGCTGATGCGCAAGTTGCAAGACCTTTGAGAGCATCTTTTTTTCGGACGGCATAACATCGGGCGATTCGGAAGAGCTGATCAAAAGCGTCAGTTCGTCACGCGACATGCGCGGTTCTTTTCCAAGGTGGTGCTCAACCCCTCCAAGCAGAAAGTTGGTGAAGCGCGAGAGGACCCAGACCAACGGATAGAGGGCATACATTGACATAATAAGGATGTGGCTGATCTTTTCGATGATGACGTTCGCGTGATGCTGAAAGATGCTTTTAGGCAGGACCTCGCCAAATATAAGGATGACGGGCGAGAGGAGAAGCGCCCATATCTCGGCCGATTCGCCGAAGTTGGAGATGAGATAGAACGTTGCGATCGTTGAGGCCGCGATCACCGCGATGTTCGTGCCAAGGATGACCGTGCTAAAGAAGTGTGCAGGGTGTTTTATGAACCACATGGCGGTAGCCGCTCCGCTTGAGCCCGCATCGGCGCGGGCTTTAAGGCGCATCTTGTCGGCTACGACCAGGGCAATCTCGCTCCCCGAATAGAACATCTCTATCAGCAGTAAAATGACGATCGCAATAATAGTGAATGTTAAGCCCATTATCTCCCCTCAAAAAGCGCCGCGAAAATGTCTTCCATGGTAATGACCCCGGCCGGTTTGTGATGCGCGTCTATTATAACGGCCATGTGCACCTTGAGTTTTTGAAACTCCTGCAGGACCCGTTCAAGCGTTGTGTTCATCGGCAGGAATACTGCGGGCCGGATGATATTTTCAACGTCACGAACGCTTCCGATCGTCCTTCGCCGCATGACCGAGAACAGGTCGCGCATGTGAAGGATGCCGACGATATCGTCCGGGTCGTCCTCATAGACCGGTATTCGGGAGAATTGAGTGGCCCTGATCTTGTCCATGGCCGACTTGATATCGTCCCCAAGTGAAACCGAAAGTATCGCCTCTTTGGGCGTCATGACCGACTCCGCGGTCTTGTCCGGCATGTCAAGGATGCCGTGTATCAGTTCGCCCTCGGCCTCGTCCAGCGAGCCTTCGTCGCAGCCAAGGTCGATCATCTGGCGGAACTCCTCTTCCATTATCATGGCGCGGATATCCTTGGGGTCGCCTCCGGTCAGGGCGACCATCTTATCGGCAAATTTTAAAAGCAGGCGCCGGACGGGTGTCAAGATGTATGAAAATATCCTGATAAAGAGGGCGCATGCAGGAGCAAGGGGAGATGAGAACCTGATGCCGATGTTCTTTGGAATGATCTCGCCCACGACGACGATGAGCGGGGTCGAAACGGCAACGGCCATCAATATCTTTGCCTGCCACGCGACGTTCGGCAGCAGGCCGTAGATCACGGCGGCGATCAGGATCGAAATGGCTACGTTGACGAGCTCGTTGCCAAGCAGGATGGATATCAAGAGCTGACGGGGGAATAGCAAGGCGTCGATCACGTTCTTTGCGAGCTTTCCCTTCGCCGATTTGAACTGCGCCACCTCGGTGCGTGAAAGAGAGAAGAGGCTCGTCTCGGAGCACGAAAATAACGCCGAGGCACACAATAGAATGATTATGGTTATAATGTATCCTGGCATGTGTTAATTGATCCTTGTCATCCCCGTGAAAACGGGGATCTCGCGCGCTTAAATTCACGAGATTCCCGCTTTTGCGGGAATGACAAGCTAAAATTTATGTTCGAACCCTCCAGTACCTATCGGGACGTCCGTTCCGTGGACATCCATTACAATGACACCGCTGCCTTCCACAACCTCGCCGATCTTTGTTACCTGGTGCCCGAACGTCGGTCCAACGACCGAGAGCATCTTTTCAAAGAGCGGGAGCTTGTGTTTCGCGACCGTGAACGCCAGTTCATACTCCTCGCCGCCGGTCAGCGCCAGAACGATCGGGTCCTTATTGCACGCCTGCGCGGCAGATCTAAAGTTCTTTGAGATCGGAAGGAGGTCCGCGAACAATCTTATACCGACCCCGCTCGCCTCGGAAATGTGACCGATATCGGCCGCGAGTCCGTCGCTTATGTCTATCATCGAAGAGACGCAGGACGAGGCGGCGAGCCATTGGCCGGTCGCCACGCGCGGGGTCGGGTCGTCGTGCTTTCTAATGAACTCCCGCATCTCGATATTTCTTATCCCCTTTTCCAGGCAGGCAAGGCCAACGGCGGAATCGCCGACCGTTCCGGTGACGAATACCGAATCTCCGGGGGCGGCGCCGCTTCGGAATATCGCCTTTCCCTTGTCGATCTCGCCGATCGCGGTGAGCGACAACAGAAGTCCCTGCCCGCTCGCGCAGGTATCGCCGCCGATAAGGGCCATCCTGAAAGAGGCGGCGACCTGGGCCATCCCCTCAAAGGCCTGTTCGACATCTTTCAGAGGGAATTCCTTCGGAATGCCGACGCTGACCAGATAGTAAAGCGGGCGGCCGCCCATTGCGGCGATATCACTGACGTTCACCGAAAGGGCCTTTCTCCCAAGCGTTCTCGGAGATATCCATTCGCGTTTGAAATGGACCCCTTCAAAGAGGGCGTCGGTCGTGACCAGCATATCTTTGCCTTGGGCCTCGATCACCGCGCAATCGTCGCCGACCCCCTTCGTGAACCCGTGCCCGCTCTTTGGCGTGCCGTGCGTGAGCTTATTTATGAGTTCGAATTCGTGCATATGTGTCGATATACGGAGTAGCAGCCTTCAGGCTGCGCTAGTTGCATTTGGCGCACCCTAAAGGGTGCTACTCCAAAGACAATTAACGTTGCCTAAGTATCCAATAACATGCTAATAGTAAAGCTCAATATGAAAGACGTTCGCATAACAAGGCTCACGGAGTTGCTCCTCGACTATTCGATCGGTATTAAAAAGGGCGATAACCTCTATCTTGAGTGGAAGGGGCAGACGGCGCTGTCGCTCATTGCGGAACTCATCTCGCAGACGGTGAAGCGCGGCGCGAATCCGCTCTGGATATATCACGACGAAAAACTCTTGAGGCCTCTTATTGAAGGCGCGTCCATCGAGCAGATGAAGGAATATTCCAAAGCGCACTGTGAACTCATGAAGCGGAGCCAGTGTTACATTGGCATCAACGGAAGCGACAATCCCTTTGAAATGGCCTCGCTTTCACTGAAACAGAGCGACAATTTCACTAAATATTTTTCAAAGCCGGTCCATACGGACATCAGATCCGGGCACACGCGCTGGTGCGTCTTGCGCTGGCCATCGGTTGCCATGGCGCAGATGGCGGGCATGTCGCATCAGGAGTTCATCGAGTTCTATTTTGAGACCTGCCTGGTTGACTATAAAAAGATGTCGCGCGAGATGGACGGTTTCACGAGCCTCATGGAAAAGACGAACGATGTCCGGATCGTGGCGCCGGACACCGACCTGACATTTTCGATCAAGGGCGTCCCGGTGAAAAAGTGCGACGGGCATATGAACATTCCGGACGGAGAGATATTCACCGCGCCGGTGAAGAATTCGGTGAACGGCACCATTAAATTCAACGCGCCCGCCCTTCACAGGGGGATGGTATTTACGAACATAAAGATGGAATTCAAGAACGGCCGCGCGGTGAAGGTTTCGTGCGATGGTGACTCAAAGGCGCTGAATTCGATCTTGGACATTGACGAAGGGGCGCGCTTTATCGGCGAGTTCGCCGTTGGCGTGAACCCGAAGATAAAGAGGCCCATGAAGGACGGGCTATTTGACGAAAAAATAGATGGGAGTATCCACTTCGCTCTTGGCAGCTGCTATGACGAGGTCCCGAACGGCAACAAGTCGGCCATCCACTGGGACCTGATATTGATCCAGACGCCCGAGTGGGGCGGGGGGGAGATATATTTTGATGGGAAGCTCGTCAGGAAGGATGGGAAATTTACCTGATGTTCCAAATCTGGTCCTATACAATAATCAGCGTCATCATTGTCAGCCTCATTTCGCTGGTGGGGATATTCTTTCTGACGATCAACGATTCGGCCTTTCGAAAGATCATCACCTATCTTGTCAGTTTTTCGACCGGCGCGCTGTTCGGCGACGTCTTTATTCACATCCTGCCGGAGGTTGCCCATGAATATGGTTTTAGCCTGAAGGTCTCGGTCTCGGTCCTGGCGGGCATTTTGGTCTTCTTTGTCCTGGAGAAGTTCATCTGCTGGCATCATTGCCATACCGATGTATGCGAGGATCATCCGCGACCGGTGGCATATATAAACATGGTAGGCGACGGCGTCCATAATTTCATCGACGGGATGATAATTGCCGGGGCCTTCATGACGAATATTACACTGGGGTTGGCAACGACGATGGCCGTCGTTGTGCATGAGATCCCGACGGAGATGGGGCATTACTCGATTCTTGTCTATGCCGGTTTTTCCAAGATGCGGGCGCTGTGGTTCAACTTTCTCTCCGCGTTGACGGCCATCATGGGCGGAGTGATAACCCTTTTGGCCTATGAACATGTCAAGGACCTTTCGGAATTCCTGCTGCCGTTCACTGCCGGCGGGTTCATCTATCTTGCGGGAAGCGACCTGATCCCGGAGTTGCACAAAGTGCACGAGGTCAAACGCTCGCTCATGCAATTCTTCTTTATCCTTCTGGGGATAGGCCTGATGTTCGCGCTGCTTGTAGTTGCCTGATTTATCAGGCTAATCAATATGTAGCGCAGGACTTTAGTCCTGCTAACGATACTGGCAGGGCTAAAGCCCTGCGCTACATATTTGCGCTACTTAATCGGTGAATCGCCTCTTCTATCCTCTCATCCGATGACGTCAGCGAAAAACGGATATAACCTTCGCCATACGAGCCGAAGCCGATGCCGGGTGTGGCAACGACGCCGGTTTTTTCCATGAGGTTTGAGGCGAATTCAGCCGACTTGATTCCCTTTGGCAGCTCGACCCAGACATAGAACGTGGCGTTCGACCTATGAACCTTCCAGCCGAGCTTTGAAAGGCGATCCGCAAATATCGCGCGCCGTTTTTGATAGATGCCGCACATCCGAGCAACGCTCTCTTTGTACGATGCGAGCGCCGCAGCCCCCGCCAATTGAACGGCGGCGGTCGCCGATGAATCATAGTTGGTCTTCATCTTTGCGAGCGGGGCAAGGAGTTCCGAACTGCCCGCAGCAAAGCCAAGCCGCCAGCCGGTCATATTGAATGTCTTTGAGAGCGAATGAAATTCAATTGCAACCTCACGCGCCCCCTTGGCCTCAAAGATGCTCGGCGCCGTGTATCCGCCGTATGTGAGCTCAAAATAGGCCGCGTCGTGCGCCAATATAATATCGTGTCTTTTCGCGAAGGCGACCGCCTCGTTGAAGAATTCGACCGTTGCGGTGGCAGAGGTTGGGTTGTTCGGATAGTTAAGGAACATGAGCCTCGCCTTTTTCAGGACATCTTTGGGGATGGCGGAGAAGTCCGGCAGAAAATCGTTCTCTTTCTTGAGCGGCATTTCGTAAGGCACGCCGCCGCAAAGGAGCGTCGCACTTGAATAGACCGGATATCCGGGTGAGGGGACAAGGACGACATCACCCCCGTTGATGAAAGAGGCCGGAGTGTGGGCTATCCCCTCTTTGGAGCCGATGAGCGTCAGAATTTCCGTGTCGGCGACCATTTTCACACCTCTGGAGTGTGAAAGGTAATTTGCGGCCGCTTGCCTGAATTCTTCCAGCCCCGAATATGGCGGATAACGATGCATCTTGGGCTCGCGCGCCGCGCGGCAGAAGGCATCAAGAATATATCCGGGCGTTGGCAGGTCGGGGTCGCCGATGGAGAGGTCGATCAGGTCAATGCCCTTGGCCGCGACCGCTTTTTTTTTGCGGTCAAGATCGGCAAAGAGATATGGGGGGAGTTGTTGAAGACGATTAGATTGCATAATTTAAATGGATAGCACCTCTTTCATGCTATAAAGCCCCGCCGGTTTGCCCACGACCCACTCCGCCGCGCGAAGCGTGCCCATGGCAAAGACCTCGCGCGAGAAGGCCCTGTGGGTTATCTCCAGCCGTTCATAGGGGCTTGTGAATATTATCGTATGGTCGCCCACAATGCCCCCTTCGCGGATGGACTTGACGCGAACCTTAGCCCCCTCACCCTTTGCCCTCTCCCCTTTGGGGAGAGGGGACCCCTCCAGATGAAAGAATACGTCTTTATCAAGGCTGTATCCTCCGCGTTCCGCAAGTAGCTCAAGCATCTTCTTTGCTGTCCCGGAGGGCGCGTCCTTTTTATGGATATGATGCGTTTCAACGATGTCTATCTGATAATTGCGCCCGAGAACCTGCGCCGCGTCGCCGATCAGCTTCCACATTGTATTCACCCCAACGCTCATGTTCGGCGAATAGACGATAGGAACCACCTTGCTCAGCGAAAGGATCTGCCCCTTCTGCTCTGAATCATGCCCCGTTGTCCCGATAACGACCGGTTTTTTTGCCGAAGCCGCCATCTTCAGGTTGGTGATCGAAGGTTCGGCAGACGTGAAGTCGATCATAACATCTGCGCCGCCGAGCTTTTCGGAAAGATCGCTCGTGAATTTGATATTTTCAAACGCCGCTTTGCCGAGAGATCGGTTCCCCTTCGCCTCAATTGCCGCGATGAGGGTGAGCTTTGGAAAGTTCGGCAGGACATTTATTATCGCCTGCCCCATTCGCCCGGCCGAGCCGATGAGGATTAAATTGATCATAATTTGTTCTGCTATGCGGAGTAGCGGGCTTTAGCCCGCGATGAGTTGCTATCAATCGCGAACTAAAGTTTCCGCCAGAGGCGGATCTGCCT
>ORJL010785148.1_pt1 | contig 15793 bp, 15 predicted proteins | sample 1779941 | NCBI WGS metagenome assembly ORJL01 (sample SAMEA104232317, study PRJEB22302) | groundwater metagenome | biome: forest; feature: aquifer; material: groundwater | place: USA | collected 2011-08-07 | depth 5.8 m | reverse complement strand
GAGTTCAAAGAATACCTGAAACCGAAAAAAACGGTCGCCTGCATACTTCTACGGTAACTGTCGTGGTTATACCTGAAGCAAAGGAAACGGACCTGGAAATAAAACCACAGGATATAAGAATAGATGTACAAAGAGCAACCGGGCCCGGCGGACAAAACGTTAACAAACGCGAAACCGCTGTACGGATAATTCACCTAGCCACAGGTATAATAATAATGTCTCAAAAGGAACGAACCCAGCAAACAAATAAAGAAGCTGCCATGTCTATATTGCGTTCTAAATTACTTGCGTTGAAAAAAGAACAAGAAGCAAAGGCAAAAAGCGAAATTCGCAAAACACAAATCGGCACAGGAGACCGTTCAGATAAAATAAGAACTTATAACTTTCCTCAAGACCGCGTGACCGATCATCGCATCAAAAAGAGCTGGCATAATATAAACAGCATTATGGAAGGAAACATTGAAGAAATTATTCAAGACGTATATACTGCTATAGAAAATGGGATTCAAACGTAAATATATATCTCTCGTTTTGGGAGATTTAGTAAAACCTTTTTAAAAAGGTTTTTATTTTTATTGCGTTGGCGTTCCTTCAATAAGATTTATTTGTTCTTGTATCAATCCGGTTAACGCCATAATATCATTTGCGTAAAAAGAATAAATCGGATTATCCCAATTGCTCCCTGCAAAATATATCATTGCAGCTTTCCATTCGGCGGCCTCAGTTCTCTGATCTGCTCCACCAGCTCCAAGTTTTAATGCGGAGGCGGTGAATGCGTCTTCTAAATTCCATGGGGAAGGCGGATTGTGCCCCGTGGCTTGGGCAACTCTATCCTTCCAGCCTAACCAAGTTTTTGGCAAAAATTGCGCGGGACCCATAGCTCCTCCCCAACCGTAAGAAGGTTTTCGGGAAACAGGAGTGGTATCGGGATTCAAACCAAGCTCATAGCATATCTCAAAAAATGCGGCTTGATCTCGCGAATGCATGTCATCCCGCCAATTACCTGTTCCTACAGAAGCGCCCCAATGCGACTCTTTTTTAAGCACAGCAAGCAAAAAAGCAGGACGAATATTGGCATATGAAGAAGTCTTTTTTGCTAAAACTAAAGCATCTTCAAATGGCATTGAAACGCCCGAGCCTTCAAGAAGAAATATCTGTTGACGTAATATAGCCGCATCCTGCTTGGCTGAAGCTAATTTATCGCTGAACAATTTTTCCTTCCCTCGAGTTTGTGTCAATAAATCTGTCCTTGCCTGTTTCTTATCTTCAAGACCGGCTTGTTGAATCGCTGCCAAGGTTTGTAAGCTTATCAGTTCTTCTTTTTGCGCCTCTAAAACTTCTATTTCCTTATCTAAAGCCAACTTAATGTCTTTTACTTCAGCTATACGTTCGTGTACAGCTTTCTCAACCGATTCAATGTTAGTTATCTTTCCGAAAACATCAGAAAAATTATCCGCAGTAAGAAGTATTTCAATGATTGATTCCTTATCGTTGTGATCAACAGTTAAGATGGTTTCGGCTAAGGCATTTCTGGCTTCCTGCAATTTTTTCTCAAAAACCGCTATTTCCTTTTCCTTTTCGCTGATTGCTTGCTCGTTTTTATCTATAGCTATCCTAATGCGCTTAATTTCAAGCTCGACTTTATGTATTTCTGTATCAAATAATTTTATCTCTCGAGCTAAAGTGCGCTGTTGGCTTTTTAAACCTTCGATGTCCTTATTCATCTGGACAATTTCTTGCTCTATATCGCGCAGACTATCATCTATCGCCTGTTTCATTTCGTTAATTGATACCGAATAGACCGGAGTAATTATAATAAGCAAAAACAAAACCAATAAAACTCCGCGCATAACCGTACGCGGAGTTTTTTTATTAAATCCCAATATCGATAAAAATTTATTCATTTATATTGAAAAGGAGGCTAATTTCCTACTTTTCTTTCTCTTCAGTCGCAAGGGCTGCGGCTGCTTCTTCAGCTTCTTTCTTTTCTTTCTCGCCTACCACCTCAACTTCGTCTACCTTCAACTCAACAGGAGTTTCAAGTGCGGCTAATTCCTCTTCAGACATAGGCTTCTCAATAAACACAACGGTTAACTCTTCATCTAAGCGAACTTTTACGCCTTTGGGCAAATTAATATCCCGAATATGTATCGCATCTCCTATCTTTTCCAATGCGGATATATCTATAGTTATTTCGTGCGGCAGATCAGCGGGTAAGGCTGAAATCGGAAGTTCATACAGCGCTTTTACTAAAACGCCGCCTTCACTATTCACAGCTGCTGAGACACCTGTAAATTCCAAAGGAACGTCCAAATCCAACTCTTCATTCATGTTCACTTGATGGAAATCAACGTGTATAGGAAGCTGTTTTAAAGCATCATTCTGTACATCGCGTATAAGTACAGTTCTTGGCTCGGTATAATCGACAACCAAAGATAAAAGCGCGGTTTCACCTACGGTTTTAAATATCTTTTGGAATTCCTTCAAGGGCAGGCTTATGCTCTGCGGATCTATACCTACTCCATATAAAACAGCCGGAATTTCTCCCTGCTCGCGCAAAGCTTGGACCTTTTTCCCGCTTATTTGTCTTGTTTTTACGTTTAAAATCTCCATATGTATTCCAGTTTTTATTCTAACACCTAAAAAAGTTTAACAAAAACTGTGGTCTTTGTCAAAAAAACCAGCCCCGCAATAGGCGCAGAGCTGGATATAAATAGGCGTGCGAAATATCTATTTCATCTGAACTAAAGTCGGAGGTGTATTGCCCTCAAGCGCAGCTATTATGTTTTCTGCAGCAAGCTGGGCCATTTTATCACGAGTTTCAACAGTAGCTGAAGCTATGTGCGGTGTAATGATTACGTTATCAAGTTCAGCTAAGCCCGGCGCCATTTTGGGCTCGTTTTCAAATACATCTATTGCCGCACCGGCAATCACATTATCTTTGAGAGCTGCAACTAATGCTGTTTCATCAACTATTGGGCCGCGCGATGTATTAACTAAATACGCACTATTTTTCATGGCAGCAAGTTCAGTCGCACCGATTAAATGTTTAGTTGTCGGCAACAAAGGAACATGTATTGATACGAAATCCGCATTGCTAAGCAACTCCGGTAACTGAACGTATTTTGCACCGTACTCTGCTTCAAAAGCAGGATTTGGTTTGACGTCATAATAAAGTACTTGCATATCAAAACCTTTTACAGCGTGCTTTACCACAAGCGAGCCTATACGACCAAGACCAACCACACCGAGGGTTTTATGGGACATATCCCTGCCAAGCAACATCATCGGACCCCAACCTTTATATTTGCCGCCGCGCATAAACGTATCTGATTCTACAACTCTATGAGCAATTGCTAACAACAAGGCGAAAGTGTGTTCTGCAACTGTTTCAGAAAGAACTTCAGGAGTATTGGATATCAAAACTCCCCTTTCTTTTGCCGCGGCTAAATCAATGTTGTCATAGCCGACAGCATAATTGGCAACGATTTTAAGTTGACTCCCGGCCGCATCCAAAAGTTCTCCATCAACCTTATCTGTTAGCAAAGATAAAATTGCGTCGACGCCTTTGACGCTTTTGAGCAACTCTGCTCTATCTATTGCGCCATCTTGAGACGCAACCTCTACTTCGAATCCTTTTGCGGTAAGCAAGTTAATGCCCGCTTCTGGAATTTGTCTTGTAATAAAAACTTTTGGCATTTTTGTTTGCGATTCGCTTAAGCTATAACGGATGCAAATAAACATTCCGTAAAAACTTTCAGCAAAAAACAATTATTTAATAATTATTTTTATATTGCTGGTCCTTGTGCAATGCAATAAGTAGGATCGTCACATGATACCCCGAAAAAATTGCCGTCAAAATCCGTTCCCAAATACTGAGAATTATCGATACTGTCTTCAAAAAAAGCAGAAAGTACATAAGTAGTACAATTAGCAGAAGTACAAATGCTACTGGATTGACCCCCCGTACCGGTAACAACAATATAGTTATAGACACCACCTAAAGGATCTTTCGGTAATTTATTTATAAAACGAGTCTCGCCAATTAGATAATTTGTTAAATCATCGTACGAAGAAGCTGGCGGATAACTACCATAAATATTCCCTTCCGCCATAGCATATGCTTCTACCGCACGGAAAACGCTATAAAGATCGCTCACGCGCTCCTTATTCCGCTCGGCAGGCGTCAATAGTGATGACTTGCTATAAATACAAGTTTTACCGTCAAATGTCGCATTTGCATATCTACAAGAAGGATCATCAAGTTTTGCGGTTAGTTCATAATAATTACCATTAGATCTGTAGCTATAAAATGCTGGTTCTCCTGCAGGATCTTGCGGACAAGTTACAAGAAAACTATTTAAAATAAGTTCTTTGCATGGTGACATTTGATTGTTGATGTGCACAAGAAAACCAGAACTAGAAGACTTAGGATATGCAACATTCTGTATATAATAATTGTCTAAAGTATTAGCTATAAATTCGATATCGGCTGCTCGCTGTTCGTCAGGTGTTGTCGCAGACGACTGTTCTACTGTTGGTGTCGTCCCCTCTAGTGGAGATTGAGACGCGGCTTCTTCTTGAGGTGACGGATTCACTACCGGTGAAGGCGTAGATTTATTTGTGAGCGGATTTGATATCACGCCAAACTTAATTGCGGCAACTGCGCCTCCCACAATAGCAACAACCAACACCGGAATAAATATAAACATTAACTTTTTATTCAAGGTCATATTTATTTTCTAAACACTATATGCTAACCGCTACACGCTATGATTATACTTTATTTGTACTGCCGCAAATATCTATCCATTTCTCAACAACGCCTTGTACGCTTTGTATAACGGGCGGGAAAATTTTATATAATGCAACGGTATCCGGATTGTCTTTAAGGGTTTTTTCAAGACTGGTACGAAAAGCAACGCGCAAATCAGTATTAACATTCACTTTATTTATTCCTCCCATTTCTATTGCTAGTTTAATGTCGCTTTCGTCTATGCCTGAGCCACCGTGTAGCGATAAAAAAGTTCCGCTTTTTTCTTTAACTTTCTGCAAAAGAGCTATATCCAATGGCGGCTGCCCTCCGGGAGGAACCGTACCGTGAATATTTCCGAAAAACGCCGCAAAAACATCAACGCCCGTTTCTTCAATGAATTTCCTGGCCTTATCGGGATCTGTATAACCTGAGCGTATTTGTTCAACTGTATACATTTCTTTATGAACTTCAGAACCCGCGCCTACTATTCTGTCTATTTCGCCTTCAACTATAATGCCTTTTGAGTGGGCCGCTTCTACAACTTGCTTGGCTATTTTTACATTATCCTCATACGATAATTTTGAGCCGTCAAAATGAACTAACCCATAGCCTGCTTCAATTGCCGCCATACAATCTTCCAAGGTCTCCGAATGGTCCAAGTTTACAATTATCGGTATCCCGTATTCTTTTGAAAAATTATCGGCGATATCGGCAATATTAGCAGCTCCCATCCAATGCGTCTCACCGGGTGAAGATTCAATTATAACAGGAGACTTTTTATTTGCAGCCGCCTGAACAATAGCTTTGAACGTTTCGAGATTCCCGACGTTGAAAGCGCCTATAGCAAAGCCTTCACTGCGTGCTTTTTGTAACCAATCAAATGCAATCATAATTTAATAAATCCTTCAGCCAGATGCTCCGCAACCAATTCTTCCAACTTTGAAGCGTCCATATATTCAATAAATATTCTGTTCCAAAGCGCTTCCTGCTGATGATAAAGATACTTGGTTAAAACATTCGCGAAACGATTGTAAGAAATAAGATTATCGATAAGATCAAAAGATAAAAGCGCTGCTCCCGAAATTCCGGATGAACGAAATTCTCCTTCGCCTGAAATATTGAAGAAGTCTCCTACAAAATCTAAGCCCGGCCACAAATCCAAACCAAATTCCGGATGGGATTGGGCAACCTCTACTAATTTCTGCTCTGCTTTTGACCAATGAATGGCTTCCGGATTAACGTGCGGTATGAAGAGTCGAGGATCTGACGGATTATCTTTTGCTAAATATCTTTGTATAACCATCCAAGTCGCTGTCTCGCTTGAATCAGAAGGCATAAAACTTGGCACGTCACCGCGCAAAGCAGACACCAATTTCTCTGCAAATTTTTCTTCTTTTGAATATCTTGTAAATAATCTTGAATAAAATCCTATTTCAAAGAAGTAATGGAGAAGCAAAGTAAATATCTGCATGGTTATGCCGCTTGCGACATCCTCTTGTTTCTTATGCGGACTTATTTCTCCTATTTCGGGCAAACTTATCCCTTCGTCACCAATTGGAATGACAAATATGACTCCAAGCTCCTTCAAATGACTGATATTATGAAGCTTTTTACCCATAAAATGCGCGCCAATTGCCCGCCATCTTTCAGGTAAAACAATTACGCGCATAGGACGTTCCTCAAAATCATCAGGGGTTAAATTTTCATACGGCTTGAAAAATACTTCGTTTAACCATTGTGAATCTTCAGCAAAACGAACCGAAGAAAAAACTGCGGCAAAATCTTCTTTTGCTAAAAGCTGTTCAATATCATTATATCCCAAGGCTCTCAATAAATTCTTGGGCGGATTTTTCTTCAAAAATTCCTCTGCTTTTTCCTGTTTCATAAAAAACCCTTTCGTTTCGCCTACAACTTCCCTTACAAAATTTGCCAGAGTTTCACATCCGTCTTTTGTTGCCGGATCGGGTTTTTTTAAATATTTATTAAGCGCCAAATCATTTTCTTCAACACGTTTAAGCATTGCCGCATATACTTCTTCGGCTTTAGAATCGCGCGATAACTTCAAAGTAACCAAAGCTTTGTCAGCGCGTCGCTCAAGATCCATTAAAACGTTCTCCAAAGCTTTAGGTGAATTAGGAGTTATTTTGCTCATCTGTTCAACGAGCCTATCCAAAACCTCTTCTTTAGTTCTTAAAATTTTCGCTAATTTATCTATTTCTGGAGTCACACTTTAAATAAAATATCAAATAGTAAATATCAAAATTTAGGTGAGTCGCCTAGGGCGACATACAATTATTTTGATTTTTGCCTTTTGATTTTTAAATTAATTTATAATTTTTCTCTGGTAATTTTTAATTTCCCCCATCTATTAATTGACTGATTTTTCATCAATATACCAGGCTGTCCTCCTATATATTCTATCACTGAAGTCGCGTTTGCGCTTGCAAAGGCAATGGCCTTCTCAACATTGCCTTTATTTCTATGCATTTCTGCGACAAAACCTGAACCAAAAGCATCGCCGGCACCTGTTCTATCCGCCATTTTTCTTTCTTTTAAAACACCGGCGTGATAACGAGTTTTGCCGTCCGAAACCGAAACTCCGTTTGAACCATCCGTCATAACAACCCATCCTTTAACCCAATTATCTAATTTTGAAAAAATAGCGTTTGATTTTTTATATGGAATGTTAACAAGATATGATGCTTCTTCTTTGTTTACAATAAAAATATCTACATGTTTCAATAATAGCTTCATCATTGTCGGGTTTGAAAGTTGAGTCGAGCCGGGATTTGTCGCCACTTTGATCCCATGTTTTGCTGCAAACTTAATCAATTTTGGATAAAGAGGGGCGCAATGTCCGGCCAAATGAGTTATATAAAACCATTTAGCTTTTGCTAATTTACTCCATACAATATTACCGTTTGAAATAAATTCTCCGGCGCCACGATAAGCTAAAATAGATCTCTCTCCGGAAGGAGTTAATAACACCGAAGAATACGCGGTGTATTTTGATTTATCAAACTGCAAATACGATACATCAATTTTTTCTTTCGCCAGCACTTTTTTAGTTTCGCCTGCGCGCACGTCGTCCCCCAGACGGCCTATACAACCTGAACTAAACCCCTGTCTTGAAAAAGTTACGGCTGCATTCGCCGCAGAACCGCCTACAGTATAAAAAATTTCATCGATTTCTATTTTGGATCCCAACGGCACACATTCCGCAGCTCCGGTCTTAAAACGTTTTGAATGAACGGTTTTAATGCCTTTACTTTGCATAAAAACATCCCTTGTTATTGAGCCTATGGAAATAAAATCAGTCATAAACGTTAATTTAATTTTGTGTCATGAATCAAATCTTCTATTCTTTTATTGATTGAAAAAGCGCCCTCCTCAAAAATAGCGCTTCCGGCAACTATGCGGCTAACACCCGCCTCGGCCAATTTCCTTGCTATACCAGGCCTTACTCCGCCATCAACTTCAATTGCTATTTCAGGAAATTTAGCGCGTATGGTTCTCACTTTTTCGATTGTATTTTCATGAAAAACTTGCCCCTGAAATCCGGGCTCAACCCCAAGCAGCAAAACCGCGTCCACTGAAGGTATAAATTCATATAAAGCTTCTGCTTCAGTCGATGGATTGATACTGATACCGGCTTGCATCCCCGCCTCTTGTATACTTTGAATCACGGCCTGCGGATTTTTTGTTGCCTCAAGATGGAAAAATATTCTCGCGGCACCGGAAGCAATCCAGGCATCGATATATTTTTCAGGTTCGGTTATCATTAAATCAATTTCGAGTTGAACGGATGTATTCAGCATTTTTAATTCGCCGGGATTATTCCAAGTGACATTGGGAGCAAAAACGCCATCAACTATATCAATTTGCGCCCACAAAGCATAGGGTTCTATTTCAATAATTTTTGCCTTTATATGCTCAAAATCTTTTTCCAAGATAGCGGGTATTATTTCAACTGCCATAATAAAAGTTTAAAGCTAAACGCGAAAAATTAAAAATTGATATTAATTGTCCAACTTTTCTATTTGTTTCAGTCTTCTGCTGTGTCTTTCTTCATTACTAAACGCCGTTTCCAGCCAGACTTTTATTATATGCAATACGTTTTCCTCAGGTAAGTAATCCGTGGCTATTGTTAAAATATTTGCGTCTTCGTGTTCTCTGGATTTTTTTGCCATTTCTTCGTTAAATACTTGAGCTGAACGAATCCCTTTAACTTTATTAGCAACAATATCCATGCCTATCCCTGAACGGCACAATAAAATACCGCGCGAAGCGGATATGTTTTCCGAAACCTTTTCAGCTACAGCATGAGCAAATTTAGGGTAATCGTCATCAGGATTAAGGGTATGCGCCCCCATATCCTCAACTTCATAACCCCATCGGCTAAGCTCTAGCTTCACTTTTTCCTTTAACTTAAAGCCTCCGTGATCGGCTCCAATATAAACTTTCATATTTTATAAAAGCTTTCCAACTCTTATTACGTGCTCCAATAGTGTATGGGAGTAGGCCCATTCATTGTCGTACCAGGAGAAAATTGTTACCAAATCATTGTCCACAACGCGGGTAAATGTAAGGTCTATAATTGCTGCCTCGATAGTGCCGCGAACGTCGGATGACACGAGCTGTTCCTCGGTAATGCCTACAACGCCTTTCCATCGTGGCTGTTCTGAGGCTTTTCTAAAAATATTATTAATTTCTTCAACGGTTGTTGCGCGCTTGGCAACAAAAGTCACCATTGCTAAAGACCCTCCAATAACAGGTACTCTTAACGCGATACCATCTACCAAGTTTTCAAACGTAGGCAGAGACTTAACTACGGCATCAGCAGCTCCCGTATGCGCCGGAACTATATTTTGCGCTGCAGCTCTACCGCGTCTGTAATCTCCTTTACCGCCCGGACCATCGACTAAAGATTGCGTTGCGGTATACGCGTGTATAGTTTGCATGATTGCCTTTTTTACGCCTAGCGCTTCATCCATTATTGCAAGAACAGGAACGGTAGCGTTTGTTGTACATGACGCATTTGCTGTTATCTTACCTAATTCCGGTGACGATAACCGATCATCATTGGTTCCAATAAGAGCATGTTCAACGTCGCCCTTTGCCGGAGCCGATATCACTACACGTTTAGCTCCAGCTTTTAGATGTTTTAATGAACCTTCATCAGAAGCAAAAAATCCTGTGGACTCAACTACGACATCAACGTCAAGCTTACCCCAAGGCAATTTTTCCGGTTCTTTTTCGGCAAATACCTGCATCTTTTCTCCATCCACAATAAGCCATCGTTCACCGTTCTCTTCTTTTGCTTCTACGCGTTCATCAAAACGACCATACACGCTGTCATATCGCAACAAATATGCAAGATTTCCTATATCGCCAAGATCGTTTATAGCAACTATATCTATATCTTTATGCTTATAGGCTTGGCGGAAAAACGTACGTCCGATGCGCCCAAACCCATTAATTGCAATTTTAATAGCCATATAAAATATATTATATCATAAAAAAGAGCCTCCTCCGAGGGCTGTTTTTTTTAATAAAGCAACTATTTCTTTTGAGCGATATACGAGGAGATGGAAGTGAGCGCCAAAATTCGGTCGTTGAAGGTGCTGTTTGACGAGCTCCGCCAGCTGGCGGAGCAAGGAGTTCACCGGAAAACGACCTAATTTCGGCAATGCGAACAATCATCCCCGCAGGTAATCGCGAAAAATAAATCGTTGCATGCCCCACACTTAACCGCGTAAGTTTATTGCTGCGCTTAACCGCTTTAAAGCCACAATATATGCTGCTGTCCTAAAATCCGTTTTATATTCTTCTTTAACTGTTCCTATTTCTGAGGCGGCCTTAAGCATTGTATTTTTTAAATTTTCAGCAAATTCTTCATTGCTCCAGGTATGGTGCTGTAAATTCCCCATCCACTCAAAATAACTTCCCACCACACCTCCGGCGTTAGCAAGGATATCGGGCAAAACAATAACATCCTTCTTAACAAGAATTTTTTCGCCCTCCGGCGTTGTGGGGCCATTGGCCATTTCTAAAACAACTTTCGCTTTTATTTTTAAAGCATTTAATTCCGTGATTTGATTTTCTATAGCTGAAGGAATTAATACATCAACATCTAGTTCCAATAATTGTTCGTTCGAAAGCATTTCACAATCCACTTCGTCCTTAACTTCTTTTATCTTTACAGGATAACAAACGTTTTTGGTTATTTTTCCTTTTTTATCCTGTGACCGGATTACTTCGTTAATATCTAAACCGTTTTTATGATAAAGCGCGTTTTGGGAATCAGAAACCGCGACAACCTTATAACCTTTATTAAAAAGTATTTGTGCGATATTTGCACCGACATTTCCAAATCCCTGCACAGCAACAGTAATATCTTGCGGTTTGCGGCCGCTAAATTCTTTATTATTCGCTAAAAACCATTCAAGAACGAACACGCCGCCAAGGGATGTTGATGTGTCGCGTCCCGCAATACCGCCAAGCTCTACGGGCTTGCCGGTAAACGCGGCAGGAACAGATTTGCCATACAGGCGCGAGAATTCGTCCACCATCCACGCCATTGTCTGCGGGTTAGTGTTCACGTCAGGCGCGGGCACGTCTTTTTCCGGGCCAATGACGGGATAAATAGCGTCAACATATTTACGCGAAAGCTCCTCAAGCTCACGCATTGAAAGGTTCTTTGCGTCCACCGCCACGCCGCCTTTTGCTCCGCCATAAGGCAACCCGACTGCGGCGTTTTTCCATGTCATAAGGGCAGATAAAGCCGTAACTTCCTCACAATTTGCATCCGGATGGAACCTGATACCGCCTTTAAACGGCCCCAAAGCATCATTATATTGCACACGCCAGCCTGTTAATATTTGCTGACTGCCGTCATCCATGCGCAAAGGCAAAGTTACCTCAACGCTTCGCTTGGGATGCTGTAAAACAGAAAAAACATGCGGATCTATTTTCGCAAGATCCGCAGCTTTATTAAGATACGTAAGCGTATTTTTAAATAATGAATCCATCGCTATTTATTTTTCTGCAGCCATAAATAAGCGTCTTCAAGCGCTTTTACCGCATCGCCCATGGAAATATTGTTCTGCTTGTACGGCTGATCTGTAACATCACCGGCTGCCCAAATCCCCTCTACGCTTGTGCGAGCTGTTTTGTGGTCTATCGCCACGTCTCCAGCCGGAGTAAGTTGTACCAAGTCTTTTACCATTGCCGAATTTGGCACTGAACCTATTTCAACAAAAATTCCTTGCACGGGAATTTCTTTTACTTCACCCGTCTTGCTGTCTTTATACGTTAATCCTGATACAAATTTATCTCCTTTTACCTCTTGAATATCTGCGTTTACTATCGGAACAAGTTTGGGGCTTTTGAAAATACGTTCGCGCGTTACCGGGTCACCACGGAATTCTTCACTGCGATTTAAAATATAAACTTTTGTCGCATGCTCCAATAGCTGTTCTGCTGATTCTAAGCCCGCATTTCCTCCGCCGATAACAGCAACTTCTTTACCGTTAAACAAAGGCGCGTCGCACGTTGCGCAATAAACAACTCCTTTGCCGTCGAATTGTTCAGCGCCCGGAACTTGCAATTTACGGCGACCGGAACCGGAGGCAAGAATTATAGACTTTGTTTCATATGTTTTATTTTCATCGGTCGTAACCAAAAAACCATTTTCTTTCTTTTCAACTTTTGTAACCAGAACGCCTGTTTTTATTTCCAAAACATCGCTTGCGTATTCACGTAAGTGCTTCTCGATAACTTCTGCCATGTCTAAGCCGACAATTGAAGGAATTCCTATCCAGTTTTGTATGTGTGCTGAAACTGTTGATTGCCCCCCGAAAGAATCAGTAATAAGTAACGATTTTATTCTTTTACGCGCAGCATAAACACCTGAGGCAACTGCGCCGGGTCCCCCGCCTATAATAATAAGTTCATATGACATAATTATGTAACAATTAATTTCTTAGTTTCAATCAATTTCTAGAAATTTCTTTATTGTTGAAATTAGCTATCGCGAAATAAATTGAAATCAGGAAACTTATTGCTTAATACCTAATAATTCGATGAGTTTGGGCTTATTAAATCCCACAACGATACTGTTATCTATTTCAATTACCGGAACTCCGAGTTGTCCGCTACGCGCAACCATTTCATTAAGAGCATTCCTGTCTTCAATGACATTAATTTCCTGATATTGAATATTGTGTTCATTAAAAAACTGCTTAGCAGCTTTGCAATAAACGCATATAGGGGTTGTATATATTTTTACGATCATTAGTTTAAAATCTAGAATACTGTCCTACAATTATATATCTAATTTTAAGAATTTCAAAATTATTTATTTCATAACTACCAATGCCGAACCTATTGCTCCGGCATAAGGCCCCAACTTATCCCTTCTAACCTTTAAGGCGCCTGCTGCCTCTGGAGAAAGAATATTGGCTTTGGCTATGCTAACAGCTTTTTTCAAAAACATATCACTTTCTTCAGCTATACCACCACCGATAACTATTACTTCCGGATCCCAGAAATTAACTATATTGGCCAAGGCACAACCCAAATAAAATGCCATATCATCAAATATCTTTTTGGCTCTTTTATTTCCTTGCCTTGCTAAAACAGCCAATTTTTGTGCGCTGGCACCGCCATTCCTATGAAAGAACCTGGAAGAAATATAATCTTCTACATGACCCCTGCCGCCACATGTACATTTAATGCCGTTTGCAACTATAACAGAATGCCCTATTTCTGAAGCGCCACCGTGTGCGCCAGTCTCAATTTTACCGTCAACAAAATAACCGCTACCCACGCCGGTACCAAGGGTTAGCCCGATAACTCGTTTTGAGCCGCGGGCAACTCCTGCCACTGCCTCAGCATAAACGAAAATATTCGCGTCATTATTCATTACATATTTGCGCGGTTTTTTCTTATATAAAGCATCCTGTAACGCGAATCCATTTAACTTAGGCATATTTGGCGAATTAAGTATTCTTGTACGTGAACTGTTTAAAACCCCGGCAACAGCAATCCCTATTTTGAGAAATTTTATATTATATTTATTTTCAAAAAAATCTATATGGTTATCCAGTATGCCAACAAGAGATTTTCTCTCATGAGGCGTTTTAAAATTAATCTTTTCCAAAATTTTTATATTTTTACCGCTTGCCCTGAGCTTTGTCGAAGAAGCTATAACAACTATCTTTGTGTTGCTCCCCCCTATATCAATACCTAAATATAAATTTTTACGTGCATTCGCCATAATTAGACAAGTTTACTGATAAGGGCTCCTATTACGTATGCTGAAGCGGCAGAAATAAAACCTATGAACAGCATTTCAATACCCGCAATTATAAAATTCTTTTTGGTAACAATACCGCTGAAAGCACCCACTGAAAAGATTGCCATACCGGTTAAAACCGAGGTCACTAAAAATTTATTTTCTACGGTCCAAAAAGGAAGATACGCCAGAAGCGGTAATATACCAAACGCCAAAAAAGATACAAAAGTCACAACCGCACTACGCAACGGCTTAAATGTTTCCTCGTGATTTAAACCAAGCTCATCTTTCATCATGACATCCACCCATCTTTTTTTATCCGCAGTTATTACGGTAACAACACGTTCAAGATCCTGTCCTTCAAATCCCTTATCCCTGTATATTTGTCTAACTTCTTCTGTTTCTTCTTCGGGCTTGTTTTCAACTTCCCATTCTTCGCGTCTGCGCTCACTTTTTACAAAATCCAGCTCGGATTTCGTTCCAAGATAATTTCCCATAGCCATAGAAATACCATCGGCAATGATGTTTGCCATACCGATAATAATCACAATTGTAGGAGAAAGGCTTGCTCCAGTAACGCCTGCAACCACAGCAAAAGTGGTTATAATGCCGTCATTTGCCCCAAGTACAGCGTCTCCCACAACGCCGCCCCAGCGGCCATGCCCTTCACCTGATTTTTTGCCCAAAATTTTATCTACAAACATACCGGGTAGTAGAAATTCGACTATTTATTAAATAATCTATGAATTTCTAATTAATAATAAATAACTTAACTTTATAACTTGATGGGATAGATTTGTCCGCTTAAACGAAAGATCAAATTTTTGCTACCCGACGTATTCTTCCAAAGCTTTTAGACTGTCAGTTAATTCCAAATAATTCTTTATTTCGTTTTTATTCTTAATTAATTCACCAATTATCTTCCGGTCTTTTGATCTGTTAATTATAGTAGCACCAACCAAAAGATTATCCCTGAAAAAGAATTGTTCACGCCAGCCTGTACCTCCGCCTAACGATTCGTTTTCTCCGCGGGAAACGGTAATCGTGTCTTTATCTGCCGATGTGTCTCCCATAAATATTATATTTATTCCGAAATATACTCCGCTGTAACTTGAAATAAAATCTATTAAACTTTTTTCTCCGAACATGTTTTGTCCCGCAATCTTGCCGTGAAAAAGCGAATTCGTCCAACTTCCGATATTTAGATGTTTACCGAACGAAGGTTGAAAAGTGTTCGCTACGTCTCCACCCGCGTAAATATCTTTAACCGAAGTTTCCAGAGATTCGTTTGTTTCTATGCCTTTGACTATTTTTAAACCGCTATCAACAAAAAAATCGCTATTCAAATCCAATCCCAGACCCAAGCCCACAGAAGAACACTCCAAAATTTCTCCGCTATTTAATTTTACTCCTTCAACCGTATCTGTACCTAATATTTCGGTAATATAAGAATTATTGATTATTTTAAACCCATTATTTTCAATAAATGAACTCAATAAATTTGCTGAATCCACATCCAGCCTGTCGCCCATATAATATGGACGGCGTATTACTACATAACCGCCTATGCCGCAGGCCGCAAAAGAAGAAGCAAACTCCAGACCGATAAATCCCCCGCCCCAGATAACAATTTTTTGTTTTTCTTGAGGTAATTCTTTGATCTTCTTTATAGTTTCAATTATATCATCTGCGTCAAATATTGTACGGAAAAAATGGATGTTTTTTAGATCAATTCCGGG
>ORJL010403314.1_pt1 | contig 15796 bp, 13 predicted proteins | sample 1779941 | NCBI WGS metagenome assembly ORJL01 (sample SAMEA104232317, study PRJEB22302) | groundwater metagenome | biome: forest; feature: aquifer; material: groundwater | place: USA | collected 2011-08-07 | depth 5.8 m | reverse complement strand
CTCGAGCTCGCCGTCGACGATGTCGCGGATCTGCACGAAGTTGCCGATGCGCAGGCCCTTCGAATTCTCCGTCGCCGGGTTGAGCGTCAGCTCCTGCACCGCGACGTCGCGGCCGGGGTTGGTCTTGTAGAAGCCGGCCTTCTCAGTGATGTCCGCGGCCGCCAGGGTGACCGGCACGTAGCCCGTCTCCTGGTGCCACTTGGCCTGCACCGGGGTGCTGGCGAGGTAGGTCAGGAACTTGGCGACACCCTTGTACTCGGGCGCCGGCTTGCCCTGCAGCACCCACAGCGTGGCGCCGCCGATGATGGAGTTCTGCGGCTTGGGCGCGACGTCGGGCGAATAGGGCATCATCGAGATGGCGACCTTCTCCTTGCCGAGCGCCTTTTCGATACCCGCCGCCGACGCCGACGAGGCGATGTGGAACACGCAGTCGCCGGCATTGAACAGCGCCGTCGACTTGCCTTCACGGCCACCGTAGACGAAGGTCTTGTCCTTGCTCCAGTCGGCCAGCATCTGGATGAACTTGACGCGCGGCGCGTCGTTGAACTTGAGCTCGATATCGGTGCCGCCGAAGCCGTTGGCCTTGGTCGCATAGGGCAGGTTGTGCCAGGCGCCGTAGTTCTCGATCATCGTCCAGGTCTGCCATTGCGGTGTGAATCCGCACTTGGCGCCGGCGGCGACGGCCTTCTTGGCCATCTCGCCCAGTTCCGGCCAGGTTGTCGGCGGCTTGTTCGGGTCGAGGCCGGCCTTCTGCATCAGCTCCTTGTTGCGGTAGAGCACCGGGGTCGAGGAGTTGAACGGCATCGACAAGAGCTTGCCGTCGGTCGTCGAGTAGTAGCCGTAGACCGGGCCGATATAGGCCTTGGGATCGAACGGCTCCTTGGCGTCGGCCATGAGCTGGAACACCGGATAGACCGCGCCCTTGGCGGCCATCATGTTGGCGGTGCCGACCTCGAAGACCTGCACGATGTGCGGCGCCTGCTTGGCGCGGAAGGCGGCGATCGCGGCGGTCAGGGTCTCGGTGTAGGAACCCTTGTAGACGGGGCTCACCTTGTATTCGCTTTGCGACTTGTTGAAGCCCTCGGCCAGCTGGTTGACCGTGTCGCCGAGGTTGCCGCCCATGGCGTGCCACCACTGGATTTCGGTCTGGGCGACGGCGCCGTGCGCGCTGGCGAGAACCGCCGCGGCCGCGACGGACGACAATAGAATCCGTGTCATGGTCCAAATACCTCCCTGTGATGTCCCGTCGTTGTATCGACGGGTCCAAAGACTGCGATGTGTCATATTTATTGCGATCTGATGACAGTCGACCAAGACTGTGTACCAAAGGCAACCCCAAAACGCCCAATTAATTGATGGCGGCCAGGATGACGTCGGGCGCGTCAGTAATGATGCAGTCTACGCCCATGCCAATCAGGGCCCTGGCGACGTCACCATCGTCGATCGTGTAGACGCTGAGGGCATAGCCCGCCTTCCTGATTTCAACGGCCTGGGGCGCCGTCAGCTTGGCGCCGTTGGTGTTGACGCCCCGGGCGCCCACTTCTTCGACCCGCTTCCGCCAGTTCTCCTCGATCTTGCCCAACAGGATCGCCCGGGCGAATTCCGGCGCCGCTTCCCGGGCGGCGGCCAGCGAAGCCGCCTTGAAGCTCGACAGCAACGGCGGCGGCAACGAGGCGGGCCAGCAACGCCGCAGGGTCGCCACCGCCACGCGCGCCGTCTCGACCTCCCGGCCTTCGCAGGGCTTGATCTCGACGTTGCAGCCCAGCCCGAGTTCGGCAAGGCAGGCGATCGCCTGCTCGAAGGTCGGCACCTCGGCCGGAAGATCGGCACACGGCGTCGCGGCCACCAGCCGGTCGATGCCCATGGTCCGTTTCAGCGACTCATCGTGCATCACGATGGGCACGCCATCCGCCGTCAGCTTGATGTCGATCTCGACCCAGGTGGCGCCCCGGCGGCGGGCTTCGTGGAACGAAGCCAGCGTGTTTTCCGGGGCATAGGCCGCGGCCCCACGATGACCGATGACTTTAGGCAGTTGCAGCATGAACGATTCCAACGCTTACTCGGGGCTGCCGAAATAGACGACTGACCCCGCCCATGTCGACCTTTCCCGAAAAATTCCGCCTCGACGGCCGCACCGCCCTGGTGACTGGCTCGGCACGCGGCCTCGGCTGGGAGATGGCCAAGGCGCTGGCCGAGGCCGGCGCCCGGGTGCTGCTGCATGGCCGAACGCCGGAGCGCATCGCGGCCCGGCTCGAGGACTTGCGCCGGGCCGGCGCCGCCGCCGATGCCCTCGCCTTCGAGATGGGTGACCGCGCCGCGATGGCAGCCGAAGTCGCCCGGGGCGGGCCGATCGACATCCTGATCCACAATGTCGGCGAGCGCGATCGCCGAGCCTTCGCCGACATCGCGCCCGAGGATTTTGCCCGGCTGATCGACGTGGATCTCAATGCCGCCCACGCCCTGGTCAAGCTGGTGGTGCCCGGAATGATCGAACGACGCTGGGGCCGGCTGATCCTGGTGACCTCGATCGTGGCCGACCTCGCCGTGCCGGGGGCCGCCTCCTATGTCGCGGCCAAGGGCGGACTGGCGGCGCTTACGCGCGCACTGGCCGCCGAGCTCGGGGCCACGGGCATCACATCGAATTCGCTCTCGCCTGGTTTCTTCGCCACCGAGACCAACGCCCAGCTGCTCGCCTCGCCGGCCGGCGAACGCCAGCGTGAGCGCTGCCCCGCCAAGCGCTGGGCCGATCCGTCGGAGATCGCCGGCGCCGCCCTCTTCCTGGCTTCGCCCGCCGCCTCCTATGTCAACGGCCATGCGCTGGTCGTGGATGGCGGCGTCTCGGCGACTTATCTCGCTTGATCGAGGGCACTGATGCACGGCTTCGACTCGACCAAGGATATCGTCTCGCAAGGCATCGTCGCCTTCGTCCTGATCGCGATGTTCGCCCTGCTCGCCCTCGATCGCGTGCACCGCGTGCTGATCCCGATCGGTGCGGTCGCGGTGATCTGGCTGATCTCGTACCTTTCCCCCTTCAAGCTGATCTCGTTCGAGACCGCCAAGAACGCCGTCGACCTCAACGTCATTCTGCTGCTGTTCGCCATGATGGCGCTGGTCGGCGTGCTGAAGACCACCAACGTCTTCCCCTGGGCGGTCGATCGCCTGCTCGAGCGCTCGCGCGGCAACCCCAGCCGCGCCGCACGGCTGATCCTGTGGTTTACCGCCGTGCTGTCGGCCATCCTCGACAATGTCACCACCGTGATCTTCGCCTACCCGATGGCCTCGGAGATGGCGCGGCGGCTGAAAATCAACGGCTCGGCCTTCTTCCTGCCGATGGTGATGGCGGCCAACATCGGCGGCACGGCAACCCTGATCGGTGATCCGCCCAATGTCCTGATCGGTGCCGACCCGCAGACCGGGCTCAGCTTCATGGACTTCATCTACAATCTGGCGGTGCCCTGCACTTTCATGATGATCGTGCTGGTCTGGTACAGCCGGCGCTACTATCCGACGGATATCGGCGCGGCCGCCGACGCCGACCATGAAGGTGCCGCCGCACCGAGCGGCGCGAAACTCGAGAACGTCCCTCTGCTCCGCGTCACCTGCTGGATCACAGTGCTGATCTTCCTCGGCTTCATGACGCACACCTTCACCCACATGCCGGTGGCCGTGCCGGCGGTGATCGGGATCGCCGCAATCCTGTTCGCCCAGGACTACTTCTACCTCAAAAAGCACAAGCCGACGGCGGAGGAGCGCCAGCATGGCGTCCTCACCATCCTCGAAAAGGACATCGAGTGGCCGACGCTCGCCTTCTTCCTGTTCCTGTTCATCCTGGTCGGCGCCGCGGTCGCCACCGGCCTGATCGCGAGCCTCGCCGATGGCCTCGCCTGGGTCATTCAGCGGATTTCAAGCAGCTTCGGCCTGTCGCCCACCGCGACGCTCCTTGTGGCGGCCCTGATCATCCTCTGGGTCTCGGGCTTCCTCTCGGCGGTGATCGACAACATTCCCTATACCGCCGTCACCATCCCGCTGGTGGCAAGTCTGCTCGGCCAGCTCAACGCCGGTCCTGACGGGCAGGTGCTGTGGTGGGCGCTGTCGCTCGGCGCCTGCCTCGGCGGCAACGGCCCCCTGATCGGCGCCTCGGCCAACGTCACGGTCACGGGCCTCGCCGAAAAGGACGGCAAGCGCATTTCGTTCAACGAATTCACCGCCTTCGGCTCGCGGGTCGCGGGCCTCACCCTGGTGATGTCGTCGGCCTATCTCGCCCTCTGGCTCTATGTCGGCTCGACTCTCGTCAATGTCGCCGGGGCGTTCGTGCTGCTGTTGCTGTTCACCGCTCCGCGCTTCCTGAAGAGCAGCGCGTCGAGAGAGTAAGGCCCGGGACCGCGCGTCAGGATGAAGAGCAGGATCGCCAGCCACAGCAGGTGCGAGGGATAGTCATTCCAGTAGACCAGGAACTGGATGGTGAGGGTGAGTGCGATCAACGGCAGGGTCGCAAGCCGCGTGAACAACCCCACCAGGATCAGCCAGGGTGCGCCCAGCTCGACCGCCGTGCCGAGGTAGGCCGCGATCTCCGGCGGCAGGATCGGCAGCTTGTATTCCTCACGGAACAGCCCGATCGCCTGTTCGATGTTGTCGGCCTTGAGCGACCCTGATCGCCAGAATACCCAGAAGATGCTGAAGCGCATGAGGAGCTGCAGCACCGATTGCGGGAAGGCGTCGAGCCTCGCACGCCAGGTATCGAGAAATTCCCTCATCCGTCTCCCCGCGTTTGTGCCGGTATAGGCGCAAACGTAGGGAGGCAGGGTCAAACCCTCTCACGCGCGCGTGAGAGAGACATCACAAAACGCGGAAGTTCTTGAACTGCCAGGGGTCGGCCTTGTCGAGGTCCTCGGGGAACAGAACGCCGCGGTCCTTGAGCGGCGTCCAGTCACTGTATTTGCCGACGACCGGCCCGAGGTAGGGCATGCAGATCTCGAGGTTGCGGGCAAAGTCCATCTCGTCGGCCTCGACGACGCCACGCTCGGGATTCTCGAGGGCCCAGACGATGCCCGACAGGACCGGTGCGCAGACCTGGATGGAGGTCGCGTTGTTGTAGGGCGTGAGCTTGCGCGCCTCGTGGATATCGAGCTGCGAGCCGTACCAGTAAGCGCCCTTCTTGTGGCCCATCAGCAGCACGCCGAGCTCGTCGCGGCCCGAGGTGATCTCGTCCACGATCAGCCGCTGGCGCTTCTGCTGCTTGAGATTCTTTCCGGAGATCTCGTGCATCGACATGATCGCCTGGTCGCAGGGATGGTAGGCGTAGTGCACGGTCGGCCGGTACACGACTCGCTTGCCTTCGCGCAGCGTGAAGTAGTCGGCCATCGAGATCGATTCGTTGTGCGTGATGATGAAGCCGTGGAACGGCCCCTCGAGCGGCGTCCAGGTGCGCACGCGCGTGAGCAGGCCCGGACGGTTCAGATAGATCGCGGCGTCGCAGCCGAAAGCATGGCGCCGGCCGTCGGGCGGCAGCGCCTTCTCGTGCGTGCCCCAGCCCATCTCCGCGGGCTGCCCGCCCTCCGAGACGAAGCCGTCGATCGACCAGGTGTTGACGAACTCGCCCACTTCCTTCGGCTTGGGCGAGACCTGCGTGTCGCGCTCGGCGATATGGATCACCTTGACGCCCAGCCGGCGCGCCAGCTTGCCCCAACCCTCGCGGGTCGTGGGTGCCGCCGCCTTGAGTCCGGTGTCGCGGGCGAGATTCATCAGCGCCTGCTTCACGAAGTGCGAGACCAGCCCGGGGTTGGCGCCATGGGCGATCACCGCCGTCGGACCGCCGCGGTACTTCGGCCGCAACTTCAGCATGGTCTCGCGCAACGCGTAGTTGGAGCGCCGTGATACGGAAAGCGACGGATCGGTGTACCCGCCAGGCCACGGCTCGATGCAGGTGTCGATATAGAGTGCACCCAATTCCTGGCAGAGTTCGACCAGTGCCGTCGAGGAGACCTCGACCGAAAGATTGACCAGGAAATCGCCCTTGCCCAGCCGCCCGGCCAGCATCTGGCGGTAGTTGGCGCGGGTCAGGCGCTTCTCGATGAATTCGATGCCGTACCGCCTGGCTTCCGGCAGGCCACCTCGGGCATCCTCGGCGATGATGGTGATCTGCGACGGCTTGATCCCGATATGGCGCAGGATCAGGGGCAGTACGCCCTGCGTGATCGAGCCGAAGCCGATGATGACCATGCGGCCCTTGAAGGCGAGGTACTTCCTGCTGCGGGTCGCCTTGCGCGTGGTCTTCTTCGCCATGATTGCGTCTCCGATCGACGGGATTCCGGTCGTTGAACGGCGACGGGGCCTTTCTCAAGGCCCCGTCGGTGATCCTTTTGGCAGACTTCGAGCTTAGATGCAGACCGCCTTCAGGGGCGCGAAGCCGTTGAAAGCCACCGACGAGTAGGTCGTCGTATAGGCGCCGGTCGAGAGGATCTCGACCTTGTCGCCGGGCTTGAGCGACAACGGCAGCTTGTACTCCGTCTTCTCGTAGAGAATGTCGGCGCTGTCGCAAGTCGGGCCGGCCAGCACCACCGGACCGACGCGTGTGCCGTCGCGACTCGTGCGCAGGCGGTACTTGATGCTCTCGTCCATGGTCTCGGCCAGACCGCTGAACTTGCCGATGTCGAGGTAGACCCAGCGCTTGCGGTCGTTGGCCGCCTTGCGCGAGACCAGCACGACTTCGCTCTGGATCACGCCGGCGTCGCCCACCATGGAACGGCCGGGCTCGATGATGACCTCCGGCATGCGGTTGCCGAAATGGCGCACCAGGGCGCGGCCGACCGCTTCGCAGTAAGCCTCGATGCTGTTGACCTCGGCGCGGTAGCGGGCCGGGAAGCCGCCGCCCAGATTGACCATGCGCAGATCCACGCCCTCTTCAGCCAGGGCAAAGAACATCTGCGAGACCTGGGCCAGCGCCTTGTCCCATTGCTCGAGATCGGTCTGCTGGCTGCCAACGTGGAACGAGATGCCGTAGGCATCCAGCCCCCAGTCCTTGGCCTTCCGCAGCAGATCCTTGGCCATCTCGGGCGCGCAGCCGAACTTCCTGCTGAGCGGCCACTCGGCGCCGCCGCAGTCGACCAGCACGCGGCAGAACACACGCGCACCCGGCGCCACGCGAGCGAGCTTCTGCAGCTCCGCCTCGCTGTCGAAGGCAAACAGGCGCACGCCCTGCTGGTAGGCCCAGGCGATGTCCTTTTCCTTCTTGATGGTGTTGCCGAAGGAGATGCGGTCCATCGAGATGCCGGTGGCCTGCACCAGCTCGATCTCGCCGCGGCTCGCCGTGTCGAACTTCGAGCCGGCCGTCGCCAGGCGCGCGAGCACCTGCGCCGCCGGATTGGCCTTCACGGCATAGAAGATGTGGGCCGCCGGCAGCAGCTCCCGCATGCGCCGGAAATTGTTCTCGACCACATCGAGGTCGATCACCAGGCACGGCGTCTCGGGCTGCTGCTCGCGGAGATAGCGAAAAATACGCTCGGTCATCGCTGGGGGGTCCCCGTCAATAAAGATCAGGCTGGTTCGGCAGGAAAGGTCGAACGCGACGTACGGCGCCAGTAATGGCGGCGTGCGTCAGCCAATACTCGACGGAGACAGGTTCCGCTTAGGCGGAAGGTCGAGGAGGGTGGCCCGGCGCATGGCCGAGCAAATGACATAATAGCGGGGAACGCGCCCCGCGCGGTAAGCAACCATCTCAGAAGCTCCTTCCCGGACCCGGCTCGAAACCGGCACTGCCAAAAAGAACACTTTCCGTCGTTGCGTAACCACTAAGGGCCAGCGGCACGTGCGTGGGCGTCTTGGATATTTGGTATCTACAACTAATCGACGCGGTTACAAGAGGATTCTTCCTCCCCGGGCAAATTTCTTGGGGTCTTGTGCCCGAATGAACACACAGGCGCCTCAGGCGCGGGGCAGGAACGAGCCCGGCAACCGGATCGCCGCCGCCAGCATCGTGAAGGGCACCAGCGCCAGCGCCGAGGCGATCAGCGAGGCCTGAACGCCGAAGAGGGTGGCGATTTTGCCCCACAGGAGAGAGCCTACGACCATGGCGCCGAAAAACACCATCTGGTGCACCGCCATGCCACGCGCCCGCATGAAGTTGGGAAGGATCGCCTGAACGGCAGTGCCGTTGTTGGCGATCACCGTGATCCAGCAGGCGCCCGAGAGCGCCACGCAGGCACCCACCACCAGCGGCGTGAGCACGAGCGCGATCACCAAGGTGGCGGCGGTGTGGATGCCCATGGCCCAGATGTTGGCGCGGTCCGGCCCGAGCAGGCGATTGAAGGTCGGCATGAGGACGGCGCCCGCCACGGCACCGGCACCGAATACGGCGTAGAGGATGCCGAAGGCGAACTCGTCGAGGCCGAGCTCGAAGCGACCGATCACCGGCAGCAGGGTGCCGACGGCGATGCCGGGGACGAAGAAGCAGAGCCCGCGGGCGAAGATCGCCCTGAGGTCGCCCGAGCCGCGGACGAAGGCGATGCCGGTCCGGGCCGCCTCGACCAGCCCCTCGCGGCGCTGGGCCGCTTTCGCCTCGGCCGGCCGGCGCCAGCGCAGCATGGCAAGAACGACGCCGATATAGGTGGCTGCGTTGACGGCGAAGAGCATGAAGACGCCCACCAGACCGAGCAGGACCTGCCCCACCACCGGCCCCACCGTGCGCGCGAGGTTGAAGCCGGCGCTGTTGAGCGCGATGGCCGGTCGTAGGTGCGGTCCGGAGACGATCTCGGGCACGACGGCATGCCAGGCCGGGGCGTTCATGGCGTTGCCGAGCCCCATGCAGAAACTGAGGCCGAGCAGGCTCCAGTGGTCGAGCCGTCCGAAAAACGCCAGCACCGCCAAGGTGGCCGCCACGCCCATCATCCAGACCTGGCAGACGATGATGTAGCGGCGGCGGTCGAACCTGTCGGCCAGAATGCCGGCGAAGAAGCAGAACAGGAACATCGGCAAAGTGCCGGCCGCCGACAGCAGGGCGACGAAGATGGGCTCCTGCGTCAGGCTGGTCATCTCCCAGGCCGCGCCCGTCGTCGCCATCCAGCCGCCGGTGTTGGACAGGACATTGGCGGTCCACAGCAGCAGAAAGGCGCGATTGGCGAAGGGAGCGAAGGCCGACGCCGGGCGGCCGGCGCCGGGCGGCGACGGGCTCACCCCAGCGCCTTCTCGTAGATCCGGTGAGTCTTGTAGTGAACGCCGCCGACCGAGCGGATGATGTTGTTGGTCGCCTTGTTGTCCTCGAGGATCCAGCCCAGTTCGGCAGAGGTCTTGCCCAGCCGCTTGCCGTTGGCGCGAAGGTGGTCGATGGCGATCATGGCGAGACCGGCACCCATCAGCGGGTGATTTCGAAACTTCTTCTTCACGCCCATCAGCGGCACGCGCGTGCTGCGGATGCCGCTGATCTTGAGCCGGAACAGGAGCTTCGCCAGGTTCCACGGATTGAGCGAACCGTCGAAGTCGACGGTCGCCTCGCTGAGGTTGGTGAGGGCAAGGATGAAAGCCACCGTCTCGTCGTCGACATCGACGAACACGGCAAGCTCCGGCACGATTACCGGACGCAGCGCCTTGGAGGCATGATCGATCTCGGCCTGGGTGAAGGGCACGTAGCCCCAATTGTCGCTCCAGGCGTCGTTGAAGATGCCGACCAGGGTGCGGACCTCGGCGTCGAACATCTTCATGTTCGCGGTCCGGACCTTGACCCGCCCGGCGAGGCCGGCACGGTCGAGCAGCTTGCGGCCGATGGTCTCCGGCGCATTCTGGACGTCGTAATCGTAGGAGAAGAGGTCCTTGGCCTTCGCATAGCCGCAGGCCTCGACCCGCGCCCCGGCATAGGGCGGGTCATAGGGCACCATCAGCACCGGCCGGCTGTCGAAGCCATCGACCAGCAGGCCGACCTCCTCGTTGATCGACAGGGTGAACGGACCGCTCGCGCGTACCATGCCCTTGGCCTTCAGCCATGCTTCGGCGGCAGCGAACAGCGCGGCGAAGACCGCCGGATCGTCCTCCGCCACCAGACAGCCGAACTGGCCGGTGCCGTCGGCGTGCTGCTCGAGATAGGCGCGGTCGACCTGGGCGGAGATGCGACCAACCACGCGGCCAGCCCGCCGCGCGAGGAGGAACTGAACCTCGGCATGCTGGAACAGGGGATTCTTCTTGGGCGAGAAGGCTTCTTCACGCTCGACATTGAGCGGCGCCACCCAGCCCTTGTGTCCGACATAGAGCCGCTTGGGCAGGTGGATGAATTCCTTGAGGTCGGCCTTGGTGGCCACGGGCGAAACGACGAGATCTGAAGGTGCCATGTCAGCCTCAAGCTACCACGCCGGACGCGGCGCTTCGGAACACGAACTGGCCATCGAGTTCGCACCCGGCGCCATCGGCGCGCAACGCGCGGATGTCGATCCCCAGGCGCCATCCCGTCGGCTCGCGATCGATATGGATCAGATGGTAGCGCGCGCGCCCATACTGGCTGCCGGGCGCCGCCGAAGCCGATGTGACGCCAATCACCGGCACCGGGCCGGCCGGCCCGTCGATCCGCGCGACTTCGCTTCTGTGATTGTGCCCGTGCAGGACGAGTTCGCAGCCGACTCGCCGGATCATCGCCTGGAAAGCCGCCGCGTCGGTCAGACGTTTGAAGCGCGGTTCGGTGGTCAGCGGCGGATGGTGGATCAGCACGACCCGGCACAGGCCCTCGCGCCCGAGGTCGACGAGCAACCGCTCGGCCCGGGCGATCTGCGCCTCGCCGAGGGTCCCGGTCGCCAGCAACGGCGGCTTGGGAACCCCCGTCGAGAGGCCGACCAGCGCCACCGGTCCACGCCGCCGCAAGGTCGGGAAGACCTCGAAGCCCGCTGCCGGCGGCGCGCCGTCACCGGCCAGGGAGGCGCCCCAAAGGCCCAGGCTCTCGCGCCAGTCCGTCGGCACGTAGACATCGTGGTTGCCGGGAATGACGGTGACCCGGTCCGGCCCGCCGAGGGCGGCGAGCCACTCGGCGGCGCGGCGGTATTCAGCCGGCAGCGAGATATTCACCAGATCGCCGGTGAGCGCGATGTGATCGGGTCCCTGCGCCCTGATGTCGGCCACGACGCCGGCCAGCGCTTCCGGCGCATGCAAATGGACGCGGCGCCGCCACCAGTTGAGATAACCCGTCACCCGCTTGCCGAGGAGGTCGAGGGCGCGCACCGCGGGCATCGGCAGATGCGGATCGGACAGATGCGCCAGCGTGAACATGGAAGGGTGATCCACCGCCCGGCCCGGACGGTCAAGCAAGGCCGCTCGAGCTAACGGCTGCCGGCGACGACGCGCAGCTTCGGTGCTCCTGAGATGATCCCGAGCTGCCGGCCGATGCCGGTCATGACCTCGATCATGTGCTGGAGCTGTTCGGGGGTATGGGCGGCGCAGACGGAGCAGCGCAGCAGCGAGACGCCATTGGGCGTGGCCGGCGGCACGGCAACATTCACATAGATGCCGGCGTCGAGCATGGCGCGCCAGAAGCCGATGGCGAGCATGCGGTCGGGCAAATGGACGCCGACCACCGGACCGTGCTCGGGGCCAAGCTTGAAGCCTTGGGCGGCGAGGCCGTCATAGAGGGTGGCGACGTTGTCCCAAAGCTGCTTGCGCAACTCCGGGCGGGCCTGAACGACACGCAACGCCTGGCGGACCGAGGCCACGATCGACGGCGGCAGCGACGCCGTGAACATGTAGGAGCGCACGGTGACGCGCAGGATGTCGAAGTCGGGATCGTTCGAGACGCAGTAGCCCCCGATCGCACCCAAGGTCTTCGAAAAGGTACCGACGATGAAATGGCAATCGTCCAGGACACCCGCCGATTCGCACAGGCCACGGCCGGTTTCGCCGAGCGCGCCCAGCGAATGGGCCTCGTCGACCAGCACATAGGCGCCGTACTTCTTGCAGACGTCCACGAATTCCCTGAGCGGGGCGCTGTCGCCCAGCATCGAATAGATGCCTTCCAGCACCACCAGCCGGTTGCCGGGCTTGTCGCCCAGCCGGCGCAGGCGGGCTTCCAGGCTCGACGGGTCGTTGTGCTTGAAGCGGACGACCTCGGCCTGGGTCATCTTGCAGGCGTCGTAGATCGAGGCGTGGCTGTCGGCGTCGATCAGCAGATGATCGCCCTGGCCGACCAGGGTCGAGATCACCCCGAGGTTGGCCTGGTACCCGGTCGTGAAGACCATGCAGTGCTTTTTGCCGTAGAAGGCGGCGATCTCCTCCTCGAGGAGAACGTGCTCGCTGTAGCTGCCGTTGGCGATGCGCGACCCGGTCGTACCGGTGCCTTCGGCGCGGATGGCCTCGATGGCCGCTTCCATGCAGGAGGGGTCGAACGTCAGGCCGAAATAGTTGTTGGTGCCGACCAGCAGGGTCTTGCGGCCGTTGATGATCGCCTCCGTCGGCGACAGCACCCGCTCCATGCGGATCTGGAAGGGGTCGGCCCCGGTGGTCCGGACATCGCGGTACGCCTCGAGCAGGCCCGCGTGACGGTCGAAGAGACCCATGATGGCTAGCGCTTGGCGCGCAGGTCCAGGATAGTATCGGCGAGCTGGTCGACCGTATGGATCTCGGCCACGACGTTCATCGGGATCGACACGTCGAAGCGGTCCTCAAGTTCCATGACCATGTCCATGATCGCCAGCGAATCGATGGTCAGGTCCTTGGCAATGACCGTTGCGCCGACGATGGGCCGTTCGCCGGCCTGGTAGGGCGCAAGGTGATGGCAAATCTCCCGGATCACGTCGAGGCGCGTCGTGAGGCGGGGCAATTCGAGGGTGCTGGCGATGTCGTCGTTTTCGACGATCAGTTGGGCAGTGCGCAAGAGCGGCTCTCCGGTCCCGGGGTCAGGAATGCACTATGTGACAGAAACCGTGATTCTTTGTGAAATAACAATTTGTTACGCAGTGTTTCACATGTTCTAGAGCCATCCCTGCCGTCGATACCACAAGACCGTGTCGCGAAATCCCGCCTGGAGATCGTATCGGGCCCGGAAACCGATCGTTGCTGCCAAGCGGCGGTCGTGAACCCTCCAATCCGAGTGGAACATCTCCCTGACCTTGGCGCGGGTCAGGATCTGGGCCGCCCCCCCAAAGGCATGCCGCAGGCCATTGGTCCAGCCGATGGCCTCCATGGCGATCCGGGGAATCGGCACCGACCATACGGTCCGCCCGAGGGCCGCGCCAGCGGCGGCCGCCATGTCGCCATAGCCGTACCCACCTTCGCGACCGTCATCGACCTCGTAGACCGAATCGGGCAGCGGATGGTCGACCACCGCGGCCAGGGCTTCGGCGAGATCCTCGACATGGATCAGGGCCAGCCGGCTACCGTCCAACCGGGGCCGCGGTGCAAAACCCCAGGCCGCTGCACGGAAGTAGGCCAAGGTCTCGCGGTCGCCCGGGCCATAGACGGCAGGGGCCCGGACCGCCAGCCAAGGGCCCGCGCGACCCGCCACCTCCTGCTCGGCCGCTCGTTTGCTCTCGGCATAGGCCGAGAGTTGAGGCTCGCGGGCCGCCAGGGACGACAACAGAATGAAACGCGCGCGAGGGGCGAGGGCCGAAAGTCGCGCCGTCCCATCGCGGTTGACCGCCATGAAGTCGGCGGGCGCCCGCGCCTTGATGAGGCCGGCGGCGTGAATCACCGTGTCGGCACCGTCGACCAGGCGCCGCAGCGCGGCTTCGTCGGCCAGGTCGCCGAGCACGATCTCGGCTTCGACGCCGGGTAAAGAGGGCACTGGCGACCAGCGCCGGATGAGCAAACGGAGGCTCCAGCCGCGCCGGGCCAGTGCGGAGACGAGGTGCGGTCCGACGAACCCCGTGGCGCCGGTGACCGCGACCAGCCTGCCCATCGCGATCGCCTCAGGCCGCGGCGGGCTTGTAAGTGTAGAGGCCGGCGAGATAGTTGGCCTTGGTCCGCGCCCGGCTGAGCTTGCCCGAACTGGTCATCGGCAGCCCGGTCGTCGGCGGCACCAGGGCGACGTCGCAATCGACGGCGATCGCCTCGCGCACCGCGCCGGCGACGTCGCGCGCGAGCCCCTCGCACGCTTCCGCGCCCGAGACACGCGCCAGCACCGCGACGACCACGCGCTCGCCCTCGCCGGTGTCGACCGAGAAGGCCGCAGCATCGCCGTTCTTGACGATGCGCCGGGCTTCGAGCGCCCACTCGATGTCCTGTGGCCACACATTGCGGCCGTTGATGATGATGAGGTCCTTGGCGCGCCCCGTGACGACGATCTCGCCCGCCAGCCAATAGCCGAGATCGCCGGTGTCGAGCCAACCGTCGTCCGAAAGCACTTCCCGGGTGGCCTCCGGCTCGCCGAAATAGCCCGGCATCACGCTTGGGCCCTTGATGAAGATGCGCCCTACTTGGCGGTCGGCGAGCGGCTGGCCGTCGGGACCGCGCACTTCGACAAAGTGACCCGGCAGAACCCGACCGCACAGCACGAAACTGCGGGCAAGCTGCGCGTCGTGGGGGTCGGCCGCCGGGACGGCGACCTGATCCCTGCCGAGCGCGACACGATCGACGATGTCGGTCCGCACGCCCGCGCCCTTGGGACTGAAGGTGATCGCCAGGCACACCTCGGCCATGCCGTAGCTTGGAATGAAGGCCTTGCGGTCGAAGCCCGAGGGCTCGAAGGCGTCGGCGAAGCGATTGAGCACCTCGGGACGGATCATGTCGCCACCGATGCCGGCGCGCCGCCAGCTCGAGAGATCGAGATCGGCCGGCACTTGTGTGGCGCCGCGCCGGGTCGACAGGTCGTAGCCGAAGCTCGGGCTGTAGGAGATGGTGCCGCGATTGCGCGAGATGATGTTGAGCCACTGCATCGGCCGGCGCGCGAAGTCGCGCGGCGTCAAGTAGTCGATCGAAAGCTGGCAGCTGAGCGGGGCCATCAGGAACCCGATCAGGCCCATGTCGTGATAGAGCGGCAGCCAGCTCGCGGCGCGATCGCCCGGGATCACATCGAGGCCCGCCGACCCGGTCATGCCGGCAAGGTTGGCCATCAAGGCCCGTTGAGTGATCTGCACGCCGTGCGGATGGCGCGTGCTGCCGGACGAGAACTGGATGTAGCAGAGGTCGGCGGGGCCGAGCGGTCTGAGGTCGACCGCCTTCTCGGGCAGCGCATCGAGGGCGCTCTTGCCGCCGTGCAGGCGAACCGCCGGGAAGTCCTTGGCGGCGTCGGCCAGGAAGCCCGCGAGATCGTCGATGCCGATGGCCGCGACCGCGCCTGACGCGGCCAGTTGCCGGCGGAGCTGGTCGAGATAGGCGTCCTTGCCGCCGATCCCGACCGGAATCGACACCGGCACAGGGATCAGCCCGGCATACTGGGCACCGAAAAAGGCGTCGAAGAAGCCCGGCCAGGTGTCCGCGGTAATCAGGAGCCGCTCGCCCGCCGCGAAACCCGCCCCGATCAGCTTGCGGGCGGTGACATGGGCGCGCTCCCGGACGTCGCGCCACGCGAGCGCCGCATGCAATTCGCCCCTGGCACTATAGAAGGAGATGCCGGTCTGGCCTTGGGCCGCATAGTCCAGCATCTCGGGGACCGAGGTGAAACCGGCGCGCCGCTGGGCAAGCTGGGCGTTGCGTGAGGGAAACGGGTCCATTGGAACGGCGGGTCTCCTAGCAGAGGGGTCGGAGGCCCTCAAGACGCTGACACCGGCGCCCGTGGCCGACGTTGACACACCCCGACCTCAGTAAGATAGTGCCCGACCCCCGCCAAAAGCGGGGGAATTTTACTTTTGAAGGAGGGTCTAGCTGTGATTACGGCTGTTATGCCGACGTACGGTCG
>ORJL010432817.1_pt1 | contig 15801 bp, 11 predicted proteins | sample 1779941 | NCBI WGS metagenome assembly ORJL01 (sample SAMEA104232317, study PRJEB22302) | groundwater metagenome | biome: forest; feature: aquifer; material: groundwater | place: USA | collected 2011-08-07 | depth 5.8 m | reverse complement strand
CCACCCGCAATCTTTATACCCAGAAGAGGTGCCTTTACTTTCATTGTCGTCTAACCTCCTGGGTGATAGCCTACTTCAATCTGTTTCAGATTGGAAGAGGTTTTCTACTCACTGATTAAGGGTGTCTACACTACATGGCTTGCCGACAAAGCTCAGCTTTGCTCCACCACAACCCTCAGCACAAAATCATCTATCTCAAAGCCGGGAACAAATCCTTGAAAATTCTTTCCGACTCAAACCGCGGAAGTTAGGTTAGTCCCCCTTTGGAAAAGGGGGAGATCGTAGAGCTTCGAGTTCTTCCCAGCGGGCGTAGGCGTCAGTCAGTGCCTTCTTGATTTCTTCCAGGCGCGTCTTCATCGCCACAATCTCCGACTTGTCCTTCTTATAGCTGGCTGGATCGCTCATGGCCTGGAGCAAAGTCTTCTGCTCGTTCTCCAGCGATTCGATCACCTGTGGGAGCGCCGCCAGTTCTCTTTCCTGCTTGAAACCGAACTTCACCTTCGGCCTCGGAGCCGTGGGCGGCGGAGGCGGTTTCCTGGCGGCCGCCGGTTTGGCCAGCGGCGCCTCGACGGGGCGTTGGCGGAGCCAGTCATCGTACCCGCCGACGTATTCTTTCACGACACCGTCGCCCTCGAAGACGATGGTGCTGGTGACCACGTTGTTGATGAAGGCGCGGTCATGGCTGACCAGAAGAACGGTTCCCGTGTATTTCATAAGAAGCTCTTCGAGGAGTTCAAGGGTCTCGGTGTCCAGATCGTTGGTAGGCTCGTCTAGCACCAGGAGGTTGGACGGGCTCGTGAACAGCCTGGCTAGCAGAAGACGGTTCCGCTCTCCACCGGACAGAGTTGATACCGTGGCCCGGGTGCGTTCGGGAGAAAAAAGAAAGTCCTGCAGGTACCCCACCACATGGCGGTCTCTCCCGTTGATGCAGACGGTGTCCTTACCTTCGCCCACGTTTTCCCGAACGGTCTTGTTCTCATCCAGTTGCTCCCGCAACTGGTCGAAGTAGTTGAGCTGTATCCCGGTCCCGGTACGGACGGTCCCCGACGAAGGAGGAAGCTGTCCCAGAAGTATCCGCAGAAGGGTGGTCTTGCCAGTGCCGTTCGCTCCGAGTATCCCGACGCGGTCGCTCTTCATTATGGTCGTTGAAAAATTGGCCACGACCGGGGTATCGCCGTAACTGAAACTGATGTCTTCCGCCTCGACGACGATGCTGCCGGAACGTTCGGCCTGATGCAATTCCATCTTGACGGTCCCCGGGCGCTCTCTCCGTGCTCTCCGCTGCTCGCGCATCGCCTCCAATTCCCGGACTCGTCCCTCGTTGCGCGTCCGCCTGGCCCTGATGCCCTGCCGTATCCACTGCTCTTCCCGCTGCAGCTTCTTGTCGAACAGCGCCCGTTCGGTCTCCTCCGCCTCCCTGGCGGCTTGCCGCCGCACGAGAAAGGTCTGATAATCGCAGGCCTGATCAAACAGATTGCCGCGGTCGATTTCCACGATGCGGGTGGCGACGTGCTGCAAAAACATCCGGTCGTGGGTGACAAAGACCACGGTGCCCGCGAACTTCTGTAGAAACTCCTCCAGTCGCTTGATGGATTCGATGTCCATGTGGTTGGTTGGCTCGTCGAGCAGGAGGATGTCCGCCCCTCCGGCGATGGCCTGACCCAGGAGCGCCTGGCGCTTGAGACCAGCCGAGAGGGAGTTGAAAACCAGAGTGGGGTTAAGCCCCAACTGGGAGATTATCCTGTCTGCTGGCTGGCGGACTTCCCATCCCCCTGCCGCTTCCAGCGAATCGTGAAGACGGGCCAACTCAGAGAGTCCGGACGCCGCGGGGTCTTCTGAAACGCTGCGGCTGGTGTCACGGTACCGTTCCATGAGGTCGCCATGTCGCTTGAGGCCGCTGGCCACCACGTCGAGGACGGTTCCCGTGACCTCACGGGGCACTTCCTGCGAAAGAAAAGCCAGGCGGATGCCCCTGGGCAGGATGACGGAGCCGGAATCCGGCTGGATGGTACCTTCGATCAACTTGAGAAGGGTGGACTTGCCGGAGCCGTTTCTGCCGACCAGCGCCACCTTTTCGCTGCGTTCGATGGACAGGTTGATGCCGTCGAACAGCCGGGGGCCGTCAAATGCCAGTTCTACGTTCTGAATGCTGATGAGTGCCACTTTGGGGAAACTATCTCCTCATACGCCGCCACCGGCGCGTTTCACCATGGTTTCGATGTATTCGGGGATCACTGTGAGCCGCTCTTTATTGGCCTTCGATAGCTTCTTGACCCGGCTTTCGACCTTCGACGCCAGGCTTCTGCCGCCGAGCTTGCGCCGGAACACGAGGGTCAGAGGCCCGCGGCCTTTAAGGTACCTGGAACCCGCCGGACCGGCTTCACGGTGTTCGGCGAAGCGCCGGTCCACATCAGTGGAAATTCCGGTGTACAGGCTCCCGTTGCCGCACCTGATGAGATATATATACCAGTCAGACATTTCGTAATTGTATCATGGCTGGGCGCGCGGATAGGCAAGGCCGGGGAGAAGACCACGAGATTAACACGAGATTTTCACAAGACCCCTCGTTTCCCAACATTGTTTTGGCTAATCTGGTGTCAATCTTGTGAAATCCTGTGGTTTCGTCAGGCGCGGGCCAGGAGTTTGAGCCGGTTAGCGTCTTCCCAGGTGAGGTTCTCGCTCAAACATGGCAAAGCGGTATTGTTATGCGTCAGCGGCTCACCTTCGAGGTCGTAGCGGGAGCAAGCCACGGCTTCGTTCCACAATTCGGTACCCGGAATCGGTGAGTATTCCGACAGATAGGGCGTCACGCCGAGGCCCTTGATGGCATGGACGGCGGCCTCTACCTCGGATCGGTCCTGTCCCGGCAGCCCCATAAGCAGATAGGCGACAATCTGGCGAGTGTGAAAGCCTGATTCCTTCAGACATCGGACGGCGCCGGCGAATTCCTCGAAAGTAGTTTTGGCATCGAGGCGGCGGGAAACCGTTTCCAGACCCAGGTGGATGTCCCTGAACCCTGCCCGGTGCAGCAGATGCGCCAGCCTGGCGTCGATGAAACTGGCGTGAAGCCCGTTGGGGGAGTGGAAGTTCACTTCGACACCGCTGGCGATGACGCCTTTAAGGATTGGAACGATGCCTTCTTCTGGATTGAACAGGAGCGCGTCGTCGTAGAAGGCGAAATCCTTTACTCCATGCCTCCGGTCCCAGAAAACGATCTCCTCGACTACTTTGCCGGGATCCCTGCTGGAAAACTCCGGAGCCAGCAGGTGGCTGGCGCAGTAGGAGCAACGGTAGGGGCATCCGGTGGAAGTTTGGAGGCAGACGTAGCCCGTCCGGCTGAGCAAGTCGAAGGCTGGGTAGGGGAAATCGTCCGGACCGGGCGGCAACGAAAGTGACCGCTTGATGCCCGTGATGCCGTCCAGCAATTCGAAGACCTTTTCTTCGCCGGGTCCGCGTACGACAATATCGGCGCCGCTGAACCGCCGGGCATGGTCGTGGCACAGGGTGGCGTAGATGCCTCCGAGAATTGCGGGGACGCCCGGCCACGTGTCTTTGGCGAGCCTTATGGCCTCGAAAACGCCGGGGTACCAGTAGGTCATGCCGGAGGTGACCAGGATTGCCGTGGGCCGCTGTACCCTGCTGATTGCTTCGACGAAGAGACGCGGACTCAGACCGTGGCGGTAGTAGTGGCGGGGAATGTCTTTGAAGCAGGCGGGTTTGGCGATCTTCTGGCGGAAGTACTTGCCGGTGCCGAACTGGCGCGGCACCGCCGGCTTCAATCCAGGTTCACTGTCCAGACCTGGGTAGTGGTTGTCCAGGCAGTCGACAAAGTCGATGCCGTAGCCTTCGAGCCTAAGCAGGGCCGCCAGGCGCAGCAGTCCCAGGGGCTTGGCCCAGAGGTCGAAAGACGCGAAGTCATTTATCCAGGGGTTGATGAGGAGCAAGGAGGGCTTTGTCACCGGTGACCGGCGCCCCTAGCGGGTGCTGCCGAAATTGAGCCCGACCTGAACCAGGTCGTAAATATCGACCACTCCGTCGTTGTTGATGTCGGCGGCGATGTTGAACCCGGCGTCCCCATTGCGCTTATTGAAGGAAGCCGCGACGGCGGCCAGGTCGAGGGCGTCGACGGTGCGGTCACCGTTGACGTCGGGGTCGCTGAGGGCTGCCGTGGCATTTACCAGGCCGTAGCCGTAGATGTTGTCGCGTCCGGGGCTGCCTTTGTCGGTGGCGGTGGATTCCAGGATCGCTTTGACCTGGGCGGGAGTCAATGAGGGATTCTTGCTCAGCAGCAGAGCGGCGATTCCTGCGGCGTGGGGGGTGGCCATGCTGGTGCCCTGCATGACGATGTAGTCCGCGGGACCGGTATTGGATGGTCCCAGGTTGAGTCCGTCGTTATCGATGATGTAGGGATCATTTCCTTGGCCGGTAACGGTATCAGGTGCGTACCTGTCTCTGGCCGAAACGATGATGCTGCCCGGGGCGGATAGGGAGGGCTTGCCAGGCGCGCCCAGGTCCACCCGGGGTCCTCGGCTGCTCCATGGGGGCGCTGTGCCTAGCGTGGCCGAGACGGCATGATTACTGCCTTTGTAGTCGGTCCAGGTGGTGCGTGTGTAGTAGGCGCCGACGGCGATGGCGCTATCCGCTTCAGCCGGCGAGCCGATGGTGTAGAAGGGGTCGGGGCTGGCGAAGGTCACGGTGTACCAGGGATCGGTGTTGTATCCATAGTCGTAGTAGATGTGAAAGAGCTGGCTGCTGGCAGAATTATTACGGACTTTCAAGTAATAGGCGCCGTTGCTGACGTACGGTCCGTAATGCGAGTAGACATTTTCGGTCCCCTTGAAACTTTGGGCCTGTACCGAAACTAGAGGAGATGGGGAGAGTGCGACTTGAGACGAACTGTAATATTCCAACGCCAGATTGTTGCTGACGCCAATGCCGTCAAACCATACCAGATTAAAGGCCAAGGCGGTTCCGGAGCTGGCGCCGCTGACATTTACCTGAATCCAGTCCGTGGTGCTGTTGGCGTTGACAGTGCCGGAATAGTGCTGGGCGTCAGCGCCTTCGTTGCCGGCGGCGGCGAGGAAGACGGCGCCGCGGCTGACGGCGTAGTCCACCGCTTGCGACTCCTCATCGGTACCGTCGTGGGAGTCGGTCCAGGCCCCGTAGCTCATGGTTATCACTTTCGCACCGTACAAATCGACGGCGTCTTTGATGGCCCCGACGTCGGCGGCGGTGCTGGAACTGGCGTCGGAATCGTTGCCGATCTTGAGGAATACCAGGCCGGCCTGAGGCGCCACACCCCTGTACAGGCCGCCCGAGGCGGTGCCGCGGCCCAGGACGGTCCCGGCGACATGGGTGCCGTGCCCGGTCACCAGGTTAGCCACCGTGTTATCCATGGCGGGGTAGGCGGAATAGTCCCTGGCTATTACCGGTGCGGGAATGTCGGGATGGGTCAGGTCGATCCCGGAATCCAGTACGGCCACGGTAACCCCGGCCCCCTTGTATCCGGTGCTCCACACCGTGTTCACGCCGGTGGCCAGAGTGGCCAGGTTGTTCTTGGCCCTGGTCTTGACCTCGGCGGTTCCCAATGAAACCAGGTAGTCCTTAGCCACAAGGTCGGGAAGGCGGTCAACGGGCATTTCGGCGTAGATGAACCCCGTGGGATGCGCCCCTACCGGCGGAATCCAGGATGCTGGGTAGGCGGTTACGCCAAGGCTCTGAAGCTCGCCTATTTGGGCGGCTGTGGGGGCAGCTTTGAAGTGGAGGAATACTTTCTGGGTTGCGGCTGTCTGGGGAGCCGCGGTCAGTTGAGGAAGTCCGACCTCGTCGGGCCGGGCCTGCCCGCCGCCCTGGAGGAAGCGGCTCTTGGCCTTCAACTGCGCGTCAAGCCGGCTGGAGACTTTGGAGCCCGTGGAGAGAGGATCCTGCGCCGCCGCCTCGCGTTCTGGTGAGAACGGGAAGGAAAAGAGGATCAAGAGGACCGCAGAAAGAATTGCGAAAGGTTTGATCAACATTTTCATTTGTAATCCGCTATGCAAGCTCTCATGCGGCGCCCATTGTCGTTCCGAGCGAAGGCGAGGAATCCTTCCGGGGTTGTGGCCACGCCACCCGAAAGGCCCTTCTCCGCGGCTCAGGGTGACAACAGCACTCCACGGGTTGGGGCGCTGCCGCACTCGCATCTTAACAATAATTCATACATTATAGCATGGGCAGGCATCGCTTCCACCCGTTCCAACGGTACCACGGTACGAAAGTACTGGCTTGCCCCACTATTCCGCAACATTGTGATAAACTTGGGCCACAATCCTGAGAAAGGGGCCAGCCATGGAATGGAAGAAGGCTTCGTTGGAACTCGGCGCTACACTGGAAGCAGCGATGAAAGACTTTGACTGCCGGAAGAAGAACATGTTCGGCGCCCCGGTCTATGTGGTTAATGGGAACATGTTCACCGGCGTCCACCAGGACAATATCTTTCTCCGGCTCTCCGAGGCAGATCGACGCGAGGTTATCCAGAAATACAAGGGCGTAGCGCCCTTTGAGCCGCTGAAAGGGCGCGTGATGAAAGAGTACGTGGTCATACCCGAAGAGATATACCGGAACCCGGCACTGCTCCGGGAGTGGCTCAAACGCGGCTACGATTTCGCCGGATCGCTGGCTCCCAAACCGCCGAAAGGCAGGTCACGCGTCGGTATCGTTTTGACATAGCCAGCCGTTCGTGTACAATACTTTAGATTTTCCTGCGATATTATTCTCATGAAAGTTGACGCGACCGAAAGGACAGAGGCCAGCAAGGTGAAGCAGACGAATGTGCTTGCCGCTGGTGACGGACGCAAGCAAGGGGACTTGCGGGATGGCTTGCTGCGCCTTTTTGTCGAAATCTCCTCAAAGAAAGAATTCCTGGATGGCGCTGCCAGGCTGATCCGTGACCGGTGCGGATGTGACTGCGTGGGTATTCGGGGTCTGGACGAATGGGAGAACATTCCCTACGTGTCCTATCTCGGTTTCAGCTCGAAGTTTGTCGAATCGGAATGCTGGCTTTCCCTGAAGGAGGACCAGTGCTCCTGTATTCGTGTGATAAGTGGGAAACTCGAACCCCAGGACGCGCCGGCAACGACTGCCGCGGGCTCTTTCTGCTGCAACGACTTGCCAGGTTACCTTGGCGGGCTGCCTGACGACCAGCAGAAGCGGTTCCGAGGTGTTTGTGTCCAGGCAGGATTCAAGAGCATCGCCATAGTGCCGCTTCGCTACCGCGAGAAGATTCTGGGAGCTATTCATCTTTCGGACAGGGCGGCGGGTGCGTTTCCTGAGGAAACTATAGAATTCATCGAAAGTATCGCTCCCTTGCTGGGTGAAGGCGTGTACCGTTTTCACGTTGAAGAAAAGCTCCAGCGCAACTATCATATTCAGAGCGCGCTGGCTTCGCTGCTCCGCCTCTCGCTGGAGGACGTGACCATGGATGAACTACCCGGGCGGGCGCTGGATATCATTCATGCCGCGCCCGATTCGGTCCTGGGGTCGCGGGCGTGCTTGTTTCTAACTGAAGGCCAGCAAACTCTGGTGCTGAAGGCTCACGACGGCGTGGATAGAGCCACTCTGCGCAAGTGCTCCAGGCTCTCGTTCGGCGAATGCCTCTGCGGGCTGGCAGCTCTAACGCAGCAAATGCAGTTTGGCAATCATTTCTCCTCGCCCGACGGCGTTGCTTGCTACAGTGTACGGCCGCACAAGCACTATAGCGTGCCCATTGTATTTGGAGGGAAGACGCTGGGTGTTTTGCACGTTCACATGAAAGAGGGGTACCGGCGGGATCCGAGGGAAGAGGAATTCCTGTTCGCCATTGCCAACACGCTGGCGGGAATCATCGTCCGCAAGCGGGCTGAAGACGACCTGCGCAGCCTTTCTCGCCGGCTGGTGCAAATCCAGGAGCAGGAGCGCCGCTCCATCGGGCGGGAATTGCACGATGAGATCGGGCAGTCGATGACAGTGCTGATGCTGGCGCTGGATAGCATCAAGCACTCGCCGCCGGAGAACGTACCGAAGGCTCTGGCTGAAACGCAGGAAGTGGCCGACGAAGTGATGCATCAGGTCCGCAACCTGTCGCTGCAACTGCACTCGGCCATGCTCGACCAGGGCTTGCTGCCGACTTTGAAGTGGTACGTTGATCGGTACAGTTCCCAGACGAAGCTACATGTAGTATTCAAGCACTCGGGACTGGAAAGAGAGTTCCCTGGAGAAGTGAGCGCGGCTGCCTACCGGATAGTGCAGTCGGCACTGACTAACGTGGTGCGTCATGCCGGGGTGAAGGAAGCGGAAGTGGAGGTGCGGGCTGACAAAAATGTGCTCCACGTTAAGATAGAGGACCACGGAGTAGGTTTTGACCCTGCCGCCAAGAACGTTGGCGACTCGACGGGACTGCCGGCCATGAAAGAGCGGGCCTTTCTGCTGGGCGGCAAGTTCGAGATAAAGTCCTCACCCGGCGCCGGCACGACCGTCATTGCGGAGTTCCCGTTGAAACCCCGGGCGTAGTCTCTTTCCGTCATTCGGTACCCGCTGGATACCCCCCAGCTTGCTGTGGGGAGGAAAGCGGCCCCGTCCGTACCAGGAGGGGGGCCATAAGATGCCCCGCAGCTTGCTGCGGGGTAAGTCACTCCCGCGAAGGCGGGAATCCACGGGTGGGTGGCGTCCCTGTAGTCGCAGGCTTCAGCCTGGGGGGTGGTCCTTATTTCCCGCTGAGAAGTTTGAGGAATTCCTCTTTGCTCAGCCCCGCATCCTTCAAGATGCTGATTACCACCTTCGGATGCAGGCTCTTGGCCTTATGGTATGGCACGGTGGCACGTTTGCCAGCCCGGTTCCTGTAAATCCTGTGGCTGCCACTTTGTCTTGATAATTATGAAACCCGGCTTCTCCAGTGCTTTAATCGCGGCATCCGGTGCAATGCCCGATAGTTTGTCGGTCAAACCGCGACCTCAAGGGTGGAAAGGCTGACCAGTTCTGAGGTCGAAATTGGCTCATTGTTAGCCAACCTGTCTTCGATGTGGAGTTTGATCGCGTCCCTGACGTTCTCCATGGCCGCCTCGAATGTTTCTCCCTGGGTATAGCAACCCTGTAACTCTGGGCAGTATGCGAAGTAGCCGTCTTGGTCCTTCTCAATGACCACGGTGAAACGGTAGTTATTGGCCGCTTTTGATTTTCTAACCATTGATCACACCTGGATTTATTGACCGCAATGAATCTCTAGTCACGCATAAAGGGCAAGTCTTAATACTTTTCGATTGTAGGACATTCGCGAATTGGTTGATTGACACGATGCTGGGTCGAATGACGAAGGGAATCCAGCGAAACCCATGGCCTACAACGCTCTAAGGTGGCCGGCGATGGCGTTGAGGGCGTCAAATGCCTCGCGCGTAGGACTGATGAAGTCTGTCCTGATGTCGTAGTGGTCGGGCTTCGAGCGGAGCGAGATTATGACGTTGCTCAGGGCTTCATCGGCTGTGGCGTTCAACAATTTGGCGCGCAAGGGACGATCGGAATTCAGCCTGGCAGCGAGATCGTCATCTCCTTCCCACACCACGTCCGCCAAAACGGCAAACCAGAGGCGTGAATTGTATCTTTCGTCGAGAAAGGTAACCTTGATGTCTCTCAGACATCGATCTCCAGCAGTCCTAACAACCCAGTGGAGGTAAACTCCTCCCAAATGTTCTTCGGAATAGAAGTAAGCGAAGTCGATATTTGACTCATGGAATTCGATGAATTGCCAGGTGCCTTCCACGATGTCGAAGTCATCCGGTTTCATGGTGGCACGGGCGTCATCTGTGTCCTTGAGGGTTGCTCTTATTCCAATATCCCGAAACGCCTTGAAGAGACCGGGAAATTTCCTCAGCCCCTTTCTTTCTCCCCTCTTTTGGAGCCAGGAACCGTAGATTAACCCGAGAATCGTCAATCCAACGAAGAGGACAACTTCCCATATGAATTCCGATATACTTGACGCCCAGAAAAACGTGTCCATCTATTCCTTGATTCGCACAGCCTCCTTTTGGTTTGAGTTGCCTCTAAAGGTTAACTGAAGGTTTAGATACAAGCACGCCACCGATGGGCGACCCAGCGGGTCGCCGCTACAGGATGAACCTCATGCCGCCAAAGGTTGCGGAGGGGGGCGAACCGGCCTCCCAATTCTGGGGAGGCCGGTTTGTTGTTCTATCCCAACCCCAGCAGTCTAGAGCCTGCGGCTACGAATCATTTCCGGTTAGTAGTTAGGGAACCAGGGCGCGTTTGACCAGCGTGCGGGTAATCTGGACTTTGTATTCGTTCTTGGCCAGGGGGATGACGCCTGCCACGGCGGCTGCCGCGGCGGCTTCGGCGGTGGCGGCATCCAGCGGCTTGCCTTTGATGGCCAGTTCCGCGGCGCGCGCCCGGAAAGGGGCGGGCGCGACGGCGCCCAGCACGATGCAGGCGTCCTTGCAGACGCCATTCTTCATGGTGAGGACCGAGGCCAGGCTGACGATGGGGAAGTCTACCGACTTGCGGACCCGGTGCTTGGTGAATACCTGCCTGGCGCCGGCGGGCGGTTCGGGGACTTGAATTTCGGTGACGATGTCGTCAGGCTGAAGCCCTTTGCCGGATGGGGTGAAGAAGGCTTCCACCGGGACGGTCCTGACGCCTTGCGAGCCGGTAATCTTGATCCTGGCATTGAGGGCCATGAGCGCTACGCCGATGTCCGAGGGACTGACGGCCACACAGCCGCAGTTGAAACAGCGGTTGGCTTCGGTGTTGGCGCCGGAAGAACCGAATCCGGGGGCATCTTCTTTGTTTATGCCGCGGTGGGAGACGGCCGTCAGTGCAACTGCCACTCGGTCGGAGTGTTTCAGGGAGGAGGGGTTGAACTGCAAGAACCCCGCCGGGTTCGTCACAGGCAAGGATGCCTGTGCTACCAGGGTGGGACTGCCGACTGCCGACTGCCGACTGGTCACAGGCAGGGATGCCTGTGCTACCCCCGCCACTCCCGCTACCACCGCTACCACCGCTACTCCGCCGCCCAGGTAGGCGTTGATGGCTTCGGCGGCCTTCCGCCCGGCGGCGGCGGCCTCGATGACGCTGGCCGGTCCGGTGGTCACTTCGCCGCCGGCAAAGACCCCCTTCAAGTGGGTTTCTTTTGTAGCCGCGTTGACCGCTACCAGGCCGCGCTCGACCTTAACCTCGTGCTGAGAACTGAGGTAAGAAAGGTCGGCGCCCTGTCCCACGGCCATGATGATGACGTCGGCGGCTATGTTTTCCTTAATGGAATTGTCATAAGAAGGGCAGAACTTCCTGTCTTTGTCGAAAACCGAGGAGCAGCAGACCATTTCCATGCCGGTGACTTTGCCGTTTTCCCTGAGAACCTTTGACGGTCCCCATGACGGTTTGAATTTCACTCCTTCTTCGATGGCTTGCTCGATCTCCGAGGCATCGGCCGGCATCTCTTCGCGGCATTCGAGGCAGGCCACGGTAACCTCATGCGCACCCAGCCGTTTGGCCGAGATGGCAACGTCCAGGGCCACGCCGCCGCCGCCGATGACCAGCACGTTCTTGCCGGGCGCGTGTTCCAGTCCCATTTTGGTATTCTTGAGGAATTCCAGTCCCGAGAGAGTCAGGTTCTCTCCATCGATGCCGATGGTCCTCGATTTCCAGGCCCCGGTGGCCAGGAAGACGGCATTGAAGTCTTTTCTCAGCGCCTCCACCGCTATGTCCTTGCCGATGTCAACTTTCATTTTGAACTCGACCCCGGCCTGCCGGATGGAATCCGCGGCCTTCTTGACCGTGTCTTTGGGCAGCCGGTAGGCGGGTATCCCGTAGGCCAGCATTCCCCCGGCTTCAGGCATTTTGTCGAAAACGGTGACATGGTGGCCCGACATCCTGAGGTAATACGCGGCGGCCATGCCGGCCGGTCCTGAGCCAACTATGGCGACCTTCTTGCCGGTCTCGGTCGGCGGCGGTTTGATGACCTCCGAAGCGTGGTCGAGAATATAGTCGCCTATGTGGCGCTCGATGCCCCGTATGGAAACGGGGTGGTCGAAGTCCTTGCGGTTGCAGTCGCGCTCGCACCAGTGCGGACAGACGCGGCCAGTCACCGCGGGAATAGGATTGTTTTTTAAGAGGATGGCGGCAGCCTCTCCGAGATTGCCTTCCCTGATCTTATCGAGGTACGGGGCGATTTGAACAGTCCCGCGGCAGGCCTGGGAGCATGGCGGGGCGGCCACGCGGCAACCGCCGAAAATGGAATGGTACTGGTTTTCGCCGGTCAGGGCATGGCAGCTATTGCCGCCCTTGAGGTAGCAGAAGACGCGCCCGCCGACGGAATGGGGGTAGCGGTAGTACCAGCAGCGCACGTCCTGGCAGAGGTTTCCGCCGATGGTGGCCATGTTGCGCACCTGGGGAGTGGCCACGGCAGCGGCGGCTTCGGCCAGCATAGGGTACTTTTCTCTAACGGCGGCCGATGCGGCGATGTCGGCCAGTCCGGCCATGGCGCCTATCTTGAGGGTCTTGCCGTCTTGCCTGATATAGTCCATCCCGGTTATGGTCTTCAGATTGATGACGGCTTCGGGATATTGAGGCAGTATTTTGTCTTTGAGTGAGCCCAGCAGGTCTGTGCCGCCGGCCATGACCCTGGCCTTGCCGTCATAGCTCTTGAGAAGCTTGCTCGCCCCCGGGGCGGTGGTAGCGTCAACGTGTCGAAACGTCTTCACCGGCCGCCTCCGATCTTGCCCAGGGCTTTAAGTATCTTATCGGGCGTCATGGGGTAGTCTTTGAATTTGTGGCCTATGGCATTGGAGACAGCCATGAGCACGGCGGCGGGACCGGGCGCGGTGGATATTTCCCCCACGCCGATGGCGTGAAAGCGGTGGCTGTCGATGGGGGTTTCCAGGGTCACCGTCTGGAAGTCCGGCAGGTCTGGGTAGGTGCGCCATTTGTAGTCAATCATATTACAGTTCATTATCCGTCCGGTGCGTTGGTCTATGATGGTCTCCTCGAATAGACCGGAATCGGTACCGGCGGCGCCCAGAGAGCCGTGGAGCTGGCCTTCCAGCGCCAGAGGGTCGATGATCTGTCCGCAGTCGGTAGTGGTAACGATCTTGAGCAGGTCGGCCTTGCCGGTTTCGGTGTCTACCTCCACCTCGGCGAAAACCATCATGAAATTGGGCAGGCTGAAATCGGTCATGAAACGGCCTTCGCCGGTAAGGGTGGCGAAAATGGTTATCACGCGCCTCCATGGTATGGCTTTTTCCGGGTTGTAGATGGGGAATATCTTCCCGTCTTTGGTGTCCAGGTCTTCGGGCTTGGCGCCCAGGGCCGGGGCCGCCATCTGGAACAGCTTCTTGCGGGCGTCCTCAGCGGCGTTGATGACCGCGGTGCCGATGGCAAACGTCCCACGGGAGCCTACCAGTCCGAATTCAAACGGGTTGACCAGGGTGTCCGGGGGTGTCATGTTGACCTTGTCCAGGGGTAGGTTGAGGACTTCGGCAACCATTTTGCAGAGGGAGGAGCGCTGGCCCATGCCGGATTCCGAGGCGCAGACCGATATTACCGCGGTGCCGTCGGGGTTCAATCTGACATAGGCTTCGGAGGGGTCTTCACCCACGTCGGCATTGCCGTGAACGCCGACTCCCACGCCGACGCGCTTGGCTCCGCTTACCGAAGTAGGCTTTAGCCAACCCTTCCACTTGTCCTTCCAGCCGAAAACTTCCCCTCCTTTGGTCATGGCCTTGGAGTAATCAACCCCTCGGCAGGTCCACCAGAGGCCGTCCCGCCAGAAGTAGCCATCGCCGCCCTTGACGAAGTTTTTCTTGTAGAACTCCAGAGGATCCAGGTCGGCTTTTTCCAGAGCCGTGGATATCAAGGGCATCAAGGCGCTCTTGAGTTCCTGGCCGCCGTAGCCGCGGACGACGCCGGAAGGGTTGCGGTTGGTACAGACCACGTGGGGCTGCAGGTCCCAGTTGGCGCACCGCAGGGCTATTTGCACCTCGCCGCAGCCGACCGCCACCATGCCCTGGCCGCTTTCCGAAGCCGCCCCGGCGTTCACCAGCCAGTCTGCGGCAACTGCCGTGATCGTCCCGTCTTTCTTGATTCCGACTTTGCCCCGGATGCGGGAGCCGAGCCGCATGGTGTAAGTGGCGAGATGTTCTTCTTTGGTAAGGTATATTTGGACAGGCCGGCCGGCGACCTTGGCCAGGGCTGCTGCCCAGCCGATCTGAATCAAATTGCCGTTCTTGGTTCCGTAGCTGCCGCCACACTGGGTGCTGATGGCGCGTACGTCGAGAAGTCCCATGAATGGCTGGGCCACCAGGCGGTTCATACCGGCCGACTGGGAGGCTATCCAGATTGTCAACTGGCCTGGGTTTTCCCACTGGGCGACCACACCGGGGGGCTCGGGAGGAAGCGGATTGGGGACGTTCTCGTAGGCGAAGGTGCCCTCGGAGATGAAATCAGCTTCACGGAAGCCTTTGCTGATATCGCCTAGTACTAGCTGCTGGAGCGCCTTGGGTCCGAACTCGGGTGCGCCTCGGGGGAAGATGTTTCCCGGAAAGTCGTCGTACAATTGGGGGGCTCCCGGCTTGATCGCTTCTTCCACGTCGTATACCGCCGGCAAGACCTTGTATTCGACATCTATAAGTTCCATGGCTTCGTTGGCGATTTCGATGGTGTCCGCGGCCACCAGGGCTACGCCGTCGCCAATGAAACGGACCTTGCGGTCGAGTATCCGGCGGTGCGGGGGAGTTCCCGCCCGCCATCGGGGGACGTCTTCGTGGGTCAGGACAGCGCGGACGCCTTTCAGCGCCTTGGCCCTGGTGACGTCAATCTTGAGGATTTCGGCGTGAGAGTAGGGGCTTTTCAGGGCTTTCCCGTAAAGCATGTGGGGGATCTTGATATCGTCAATGAATTGAATCTTGCCGGTGACAACGTCGAGGGCGTCCTTGCGCGGGGTGGACTTGCCGATGTGTCTGTAGTTAGGCATTGGCCTGGCCCCCTTTCGCCGCGGCCTCTTTAACTGCCCTGATGACCAAGTACCAGCTACCGCACCGGCAGAAGTTGCCGGCCAGCGCGTCCTTGATCTCCGCTTCGGAGGGCGAAGGATTGCGGTCCAGCAGCGCCTTGGCGGTCACTATCATCCCGGGGGTGCAGAAGCCGCACTGGAAGGCGGTATTGTTGATGAATGCCTGTTGAACGGGATGAAGCTGGCCGGTCAGTCGGTTGGCCAGTCCTTCGATGGTGGTGATCCTCTTGCCATCGCATTCCACCGTCAGAGTCATGCACGACAGGATGGGCTTGCCGTCCATGAGGACGGTGCAGGCGCCGCAGGCGCCGCGGTCGCAGCCGATCTTGGTGCCGGTCAGCCCCAGGTTTTCCCTGAGGGTGTGGGCCAGTGTATCGGCCGGGCCGATCATATCGTGGCGGGAGCCCACTTCGAGTTCGTAGTGCTCGCCATTAACGGTGAGGGATATCGTTGGTATGTGAGCCGGGGCGCCGCCAATTCCTGAGGCGGCCCGAGGACTGGGCCGGTTGCTAGTTACCATTATTCTGCTATTGTACCTGCCTTCCTTAGGTTCTGATGTCAGGGCGACCTTCTGGTTCGCCCACTATGAAGCCAGTGGAGCGTACGCTTTCCGCGCAGCCATGGCACATGATGTTCTCGCGTTCAACGGACTAGGGGGTATTCTAATGGATTGCGCCTGCTTCTTCAATTCGCATCACACATCCGTTAGGTGGAGATTGATCCGGGGCGCCGGGGGGGGGGCCGGGCCTTCCCTTTTTTTTAAAAGCAGGGGGCCCTTT
>ORJL011655835.1_pt1 | contig 15802 bp, 23 predicted proteins | sample 1779941 | NCBI WGS metagenome assembly ORJL01 (sample SAMEA104232317, study PRJEB22302) | groundwater metagenome | biome: forest; feature: aquifer; material: groundwater | place: USA | collected 2011-08-07 | depth 5.8 m | reverse complement strand
CATTGAGATTTCTAGAATTAATGGCGGTTAATTTCTATCAATAAATATTTTTAGATTGAAATTTTAAATCTTCCTGTAAATCCATCTTACAAAATAAATAAATGGATTATCCAATAATGCAATTATTACTTTCACTATGAACAATCCTATTATTGTAGGTATTACTGGAAACAAACCATAGAATGCTATTGTTACAAATATGATTGTATCTATGAACTGGCTTAATATTGTTGACAATGTATTTCTCATCCATAAATATCTTCCTTTGGTAACTTTTTTCCATAAATTAAAAGACCATACATCATGATTCTGGCTGATTATATAAGCAATTAACGAACCAAGAACTATTCTCCATGTATTTCCTAGGGTTAATTCAAATGCCTCCTGATTATTCCAAAATGAAGCTGAAGGCCATTCAATTGCTATAAAAACAAGAACAACAAGAAGAATGTTTGCAAGGAATCCTATCATAACAGTTTTTCTTGCCTGTCTTTCACTGTAAAATTCACTTATTATATTTGATATGAAGAAAGTCACTGAATAAGCTATCACTGCTGCAGGCACAGCCCATTTCATGAAAATAACAATCTTATTTGCTAATATATTAGAAATAACAACTAAAGCAACAAAAGTCCCTATTAGGTATTCGACACCGTGCTTTTTTGCTATCACTGCAATTAGAGTAGTTATCAACAGTACAGTTATTATCCATATGAACACTTCAATCATTTTATTTCTTTACAAATTTTTTCTTTATAATCTTTTTTAATTCTTCCAATGACTCAACCATATTAACAGAGTTAAAATTCATGATGCATAATCTGTCATATTCCTTTGCTGTTTTTATATCTTCAACAAAACCTATTATGGGAACCTTTTTTGCGTAAGCGTAACCTATCTCCCATGCTGTCCCAGAGCTAATTCCTTTCCAATCAAGATATGCTATCATAAATTCACATTTATCAATCATATCTCTGTTCATCCTGAAAAATGGAATTGTATCTCCTTTTTTATAAATTCCCATATCACGATGAGGCAAGTATGTTTCTATCTTTAATTCTTTGCAGAGCTTGTCTATCTTTTCAAGCACTTTCCTTGAATCTTCCTTGAATAATGGGCCTGCTATGTATGCTTTCATGTAGCTGAGAATTTAATTAAATTTAAAAGATTTTGTTATTTAAAATAAACATGGAAGAATTTGAATTCAACAGGAATTGCAGAAGCTTTCCGGGAAACTGGGCTTGTGACATTATGACTGCTGAAGGCTACAAATCATGCAAGGGATGCAAATTTTATGACCCAATATCAAAGAGAATCTTGATAATAAAACTTGGAGCTATGGGGGATGTGATAAGAACAACACCTTTGTTAAAACCAATAAGAAAGAAATATGGAGATAATATTCAGATAACATGGCTTGTAAATAAGGAAAGCATTGATTTAGTCAAGAATGAATATGTTGATAGAGCATTAATTTACAATCAGGATAATTTGTTGAGGCTGCAATCAGAAGAATTTGATGTTCTTTTCAGCCTAGAACATGATATTCCTGGAAGTGCTGTTGCTAACTTAATAAAAGCTAAAGAAAAATACGGCTATTATCTTGACAATGATGGGCATCCTAATTATTTAAATAAAAAATCAAAATTTTATTTGGAAAGAGTCTTTTCAAATTTTATAAACAAAAATAATGATAGAACTTATCAGGACATGATGGCTGAAATATGTGAGTTAGAATATGAAAAAGAGGAATGTATCTTAGATTATGATGAAGAATACGCAAATGAATTTCTAAGAAAAAATCATCTAGGTTCTAATGAAAAATTTATAGGAATTCATATGGGGACTGGAGCAAGATGGAGTTCTAAGGCTTGGAGCAAAGATAAGATAATAGAATTTATCAAGAAAATAAAGAGCCACAAAATAATTTTATTTGCAGGACCAAATGAATCCAAGAATCAGGAAGATATTACTGAAATATTGAATGATTCAGGAATTAAAATTTATAAAAGTGATCCAAATAATTCTGTTAAAGAATTCATCAGCCTTGTTAATTTATGTGATATCCTGATTGTGAATGATTCTCTGGCTTTGCATGTTTCCATAGCTTTAAAGAAGAAAACAATAGCTTTATTTTTCTGCACCCCCCCATGGGAGATTGAAGATTATGGAAGAGTTAATAAAATAATAAGTCCTTTGCTTGATGATTATTTTTACACTGATGAATATGTGGAAGAACTTGTTAATAGTATTTCGGCTGATGAAGTTTATGATACCCTTAATGCTATAATTTAAATTAAAGATATTCCCCTTATTGAATCATAAACCGCTCTTGCTTCAAGGTCATTCCAACAAGATACCTTATGTTCAAGTTTCTCATGGTCTATAATATGAATAATTCCTTTACTATCTAGATAAGGCATTTGTCCATATTTAGTTATTTGTATTGGTTTTGGAAATTTTATTACAGATCCATCTTTAATGTGAGGTTCAAGTCCTTCATTGGTAAATCTTTCGGATCGTGAATAATTCCAATGATATCTTCCTGCTGTTAATCCGTTGGAATCTGCAGTTGTAAAGTGCAATAGTTTAAGAATTTCTTCTTCTGAAAGCTCATCCATTGTACAATGAACCATAAAAAGATCTTTTAATCTTATTCTTTCAATAAAAAACTCTTTTGTTTCTTTTCCCATCTTTTCAAAATATTCTTCAAATTTTCTATATTCTTCAGGGTTATCTTTCCTGAGTCTTTCTTTTATATCTTCTATATCTGTTACTGGCATATTATTAATGAAATACAAAAATTTATAATTCTTATTCTAAACCTTTCAAAAGTTTTTTAAACAACTAAATATTTATTATTACGGTGATTGCATGTCTCAATATCTTGATTTCGTTGATTTGAAATATAAACCTAGTTCAACTGATTTAATATGCTTGTTTAGATTTGAGCCTGCAAGAGGAATTTCTGTAAATGAATGCGTTGGAAGAATTGCATCTGAGTCATCAAATGGAACTTGGACTGATCTGAAAACATTAAAACCACATATAAGAAAAATAAGAGGAAGAGCATTTGAAATAAAAGGAAATTATGTAAAAATTGCTTATCCTATTGAATTGTTTGAGTTAGGAAGTGTTCCTCAATTATTGTCTAGTTATGGTGGAAATATATTTGGAATGAAAGCTGTTAATAATCTAAGATTGGAAGACATGACAATTCCAAAAGTTATGCTTAATTCTTTTAGAGGACCTGAATATGGAATTCATGGAATAAGAAAATTATTTAAAATTGATAAAAGACCAATGACTGCTTCTGTTCCTAAGCCTAAAGTTGGAATGACAACTGATGAGCATTGTAAGGTTGGACATGATATCTGGAGAGGAGGTGTTGATTTTCTCAAGGATGATGAAAATTTGACAGATCAAAAATTTAACAGATTTGAAGCAAGAGCAAATAAATGCTTTAAGATAAGAGATAAAGTTGAAAAAGAAACTGGAGAAAGAAAAGGATATTATATCAATGTAACTGCTGAAACTTCTGAAATGCTTGCAAGAGCAAAACTAGTTCATGATTTGGGTGGAGAATACGCGATGATTGATGTTGTTACTTCTGGCTTTTCGGCATTTCAAACTTTAAGAGAATTCTGTCATGATCATAAGATGGCTATTCACGTTCATCGTGCGATGCACGCAATGTTTACAAGAAATCCTAAGCATGGAATGTCGATGCTGGCTTTGTCTAAATTTATAAGAATGGTTGGAGGAGATACATTGCACATTGGAACTGTGATTGGAAAATTAGTTGGAAGGAAAGATGAAGTTTTAATGCTTGAGCATGAATTAGAGCATCAAGTTGAACCACATTTCAAAACTAAAGAACATGTGTTAAATCAGGATTGGCATAATATTAAACCTATGTTTGCAACAAGTTCTGGAGGATTACATCCCGGACTAATACCTCAAATTATGAAGATGCTTGGAAATGATGTTGTGTTACAATTAGGTGGTGGAATACATGGACATCCAAGAGGAAGTTATTATGGAGCAATAGCATTGAGACAGTCAATCGATGCTGTTATGAAAAATGTTTCATTGGAAGAATATGCTAAAACTCATATGGAATTAAGAGAAGCCTTGAACAAATGGGGACATACAAGACCTGTTTAAATGGAGATGAAATTTCTTACTATTTTCTCATTCCTTACTTCTGGATGGAACATAAGACAGTAAATCTCTCTTTCCTTGTGCTTAATTATTTCATTGTTATCTGAAATATTTTCAAACTCTTTTGGAATCTTTAAAGAATAAGAATGCAATTCATAAATTTCCAATTCTTCTTTGTCTGTTAATTTATTTGATTTAATCTTTATTTTTTTCATTCCGATAAATATATCCTTCTTTAATTTTCCATTGAATGCTAAATTTATTAATTCTGCACCAGCACATATTCCAAGAATTGGCTTTTTGTAATTTTTTAACCATTCAAAATCTTTTAATTTTTTTATGAATTCAAAATCCATTAATGCATTACCACAGAGAATTATTTTATCTGATTTTTTTATGTCTTTTTCTGTTAGTTTTGTGAAGTGCTTTACTATATAATTATTTTTTACTATCTTTTCTATTGGTCTTACAAACTCATCATAGCTCAATGAATTCTCTTTGTAGCATAAATCTATTATTAGTATCATCTTGCTTTTTTTATTATTAAAACTCCTGAATAATTCTTATATTCTTTTTCTGATTTTAGAATTTCTATTCTTTTCTTGAATAATGGACAATTTACAACTAAAGTTTCTCCTTCTCCTCCTTCAAAAGCTGGATTTATCTGATATTTATTTTTCAATTCAATTAAATCTTTTATCAGATTATTGTCAATCTTTCTTCCTAAATAAGATTCATCAAAAGGATAAGCAAAAACTCCCGTTATAATAATTTCAAATTTATTTTTAATTAATTCTTTTAAATAATATTCCTGATTTATCTGCCATAATGGATTAAAACACCATAAATTTAATTTCTTGCAAATTTTCTGGATTCTTGAAGACTGATATACTGAATTTATTGCTCCTGTTACAATTCCTTCTATCTTGTATTTTTTTACTGCTAACTTTATTGCTTTTTCCAAGTCTTTTAATTCTGATTCTTTTTTTCCTTTTGTATTTATTTTTACTAAAGGAATATTCATTAATTTAGATTGAAGTTCAACTAAGTTAATATTAGGGGTATGAAACATATAACTTTCTTTATTCTCTGAAATTAAAGAGATAAGACAAACTACTTTTTCTTTCTGCATTGCTTTGTAACAAGCATAACAGGAATCTTTTCCTCCACTCATTAAGACTGCTAGTTTCATATTATTTGATTAGTTTTTTCTTTTATAATAATTATCTTCATAAAAACCTTTAAAAGTTTAGTTTATTCTTTTATTCTCATGAAATCAATTAGAAGCCCTACATGTGTATTTGTCGGTCATGTTGACCATGGAAAGAGTTCTGTTCTAGACAGAATCAGGGGAACTTCAATTGTCAAAGGAGAGGCTGGTGGAATTACACAGAAAATATCATGCAACAAGGTTTCTCTTGAGGAAATAAAAAAAATAGCTGGAAATCTTTTAAATAAATTAAAATTTGACGTCACTATTCCTGGAATTTTATTCATAGACACTCCCGGACATGCTTCATTTACTTCATTAAGAAAAAGAGGAGGGAATATTGCAGACATTGCAGTTCTTGTTGTTGACATAAGGGAAGGCTTCAAGCCACAAACAATAGAAGCAATTGAAATATTAAAGCATTACAAGACACCATTCATTGTTGCATTAAATAAGATTGATTTATTGAGCGGATGGAAAGGAAATATTGACAAGAACTTATTGGAATCCATAAATTCGCAAGGAGAATTTGTTAAGAATTTATTGGACCAGAAATTGTATGAAGTTGTCGGGAAATTATATAATTATGGATTTAATGCCGAGAGATTTGACAGAGTTCAGGATTATACGAAGCAAGTTGCCATAGTTCCTTTATCTGCCTTAACACAGGAAGGAATTGCAGAATTGCTAATGATAATATCTGGATTGGCACAAAAATATCTGGAAGAAAAATTAAAAATCCAGAAAGATGAACAAGGGAAAGGTGTTGTTCTTGAAGTTAATGAGCAGAAAGGTTTGGGTTTAGTTCTTAATGTAATATTATATGATGGAAGCATAAAAGTAAATGATACTGTCCTTGCCGGAGGATTATCAAAAATAGTCACAAGCAAAATAAGGAGCATAAATGAGGATAATGTCAATGTGAAAAAAGCTGACGCTGCTTCTTTTGTTGTTTTGTCAGGATCTAATTTTGATGGTGTTTCTTCAGGAATGCCTTTGAGGGTTGCAAATGAAAATTTAACTGAAATAAAAAAAGAAATTGAAAAAGAAATAAAGGAAGTACTTATCGAGACTGATAAAGATGGAATAATTGTCAAGGCTGATTCCATAGGAAGTTTGGAAGCTGTTATATTCATGCTCAAAGAAAAAAAATTCAAGATAAGCAAGGCTTCCATTGGTGAAATTTCCAAGAAAGACATCATTGATGCAGAATCTCAGAAAGATGAATTAAATAAAGTAATACTTGGGTTCAATGTAAAATCCTTGAAAGTTCCCGAAGTTGATATTATAACAAGTGATATTATTTACAGAATAATTGAAGATTTTGAAAAATTCATGGAAGATAAAAGAAAGGAAATTGAGTTAAGAAAATTGCATGATGTAAACAAACCATGTAGGTTGGTATTTTTAAGAAATTATATTTTCAGACAATCTAATCCTGCTGTCATAGGTGTGGAAGTTTTTAATGGTCCATTGAAAGTTGGAATGAAATTCATAAAGAAAGACGGCTCTTCCATAGGAGAAGTAAAATCAATACAAAATGAAGGAAAGGGAGCCGGTGAAGCTGTACATGGAAAGCAGGTTGCTGTTTCATTGCCTTCTGTGACTGTGGGAAGACAGATTGTTGAAGGGGATATATTTTATTCTGACTTAAATGAGAATCAATTCAGGAAATTAAAGGATATGAAAAAGTTTTTAAATGAGTCTGAAATTGAATTGTTAAAAGAGATTGCAAATATAAAAAGAAAGGATAATCCTTTGTGGGGAGTTTAATTCATGGTTCTTGGAATATTATTTGCCATTGGCTCCGCATTCTCGAGTGGTATTGAAAGAATATTAAGAAAATATGTATTAATTAAGGAAGATACTGTTTGTTATGGTTTTCTCTTTGGATTTTTTGCCTTCATAGGATTATTGCCTTTGTTTATATTTAAATTTCAACTTCCATCAAACAGTTATGCTTGGTTTCTTGTTGGCATATCTGGATTATTATGGACTTTATACTCTTTATTGACATTTAAAGCATATACCTATCTTGAGGCATCTATTGCTTCATCGATAAGCAGAATAAAGTTGTTTTTTGTTTTAATAATGTCTGTTATTTTTTTGGGAGAGTCTTTTACGTTTGAAAAGTTTGTTGGTACCTTTCTTATATTTCTTGGAGTATTTATTATTAGTTTTCTTAGCAATGGAAATAATAAGATGAGTTCTGTGAATAAGAAAGGAATTATTCTTATATTTATCAGCTCTTTTGTTATATCTATCACCCTTTTGATTGATAAATATGCAATGAATTTCTTTAATGTTGAAACTTATACTGCTCCTGTATACTTAATCACTCCTTTAGTATTGCTTATTTTTGTCATGAAGAAGAAAGATCATGTAAAATCAATAATCAAGAGAAATTTTATACCAACTGTTTTAGCATCTCTTTTGAGTGCAGGATATTTTTATTTAATATTGTATGCCTTCAAATATGCTGAGGCCAGCGTTGTTATTCCTATTGTAGAACTTAGCACATTAATTACTGTTGTTGGCGGAATAATATTTCTCAAAGAAAGAACTTACATTGCACATAAGATTGTTGCATCTTTGCTGTTAATTGCTGGAGCAGTAATACTCTCTGGAAAAGTTTTCTAATAAGAAAAGTTTTATAAATGCCTCAAATTCTTTAACAATCATGTTCAAACTGGTAATAAACAACAAAGAAAAAGCATACAGTAAGGAATTAAATGAGAATGAGAGCAATGCATTTCTTGGAAAGAAGATAGGAGATGCTGTTTCAGGAAGCACATTTGGATTCAAGAATTATGAATTTCAAATTACTGGGGGAAGCGATAAAGATGGATTTCCTATGAGATATGATCTTCCTGGAGCTGGAAGAAAAAGATTATTGCTGGCTAGAGGTCCTGGAATAAATATAAAAGGGAAAGGAATGAGAAGAAGAAAGACATTGAGAGGAAATTTGATTGCTGTTGACATAAAGCAAATCAACATAAAAGTTCTTAAAGAAGGGGAAAAGAAACTTGAAGAAATATTCCCTAAAGAAGAGAAGAAAGAATAAATTTTAATTAACTTTATAAATAATTCATTTCTTTTAGGTTTATACTTTGGAGGTAATCTTATTGGTTAAAGAAGAAAAAAACAGTCAGCCTGAAATCAATCTTGGTTTAGTAGGTCATGTAGATCATGGAAAAACAACTCTGACTGAACAATTAACAGGAAGATGGACAGACACTCATTCTGAAGAATTAAAGAGAGGAATAACAATAAGATTAGGATATGCAAACTTCTCAATTTACAAAACTAAAGATGGATATACAAACAAGAAAGACAAGGATGCAAAATTGTCAAGGAAAATATCAATTGTTGATGCACCTGGACATGAAACTTTAATGGCAACCATGCTTTCTGGAGCTGCAATAATGGATGGTGCTTTATTATTGGTTGCTGCAAATGAAGAATGCCCTCAGCCTCAGACTAAAGAACATCTTATGGCTCTTGAGATTACAGGAATAAATCAAATAATAATAGTGCAGAATAAGATTGATCTTGTGACTAAGGAACAAGCACTTGAAAATTATAAACAGATAAAAAATTTTGTCAAGGGAACTGTTGCTGAGAATGCTCCTATAATTCCGGTGAGTGCGCAACACAAAGTCAATATCGATTTATTGCTTGAAGCAATAGAGGAATACATAAAAACTCCTGAAAGGAGCTCTGAAGAAGATCCTTTGTTTTTTGTTGCCAGGAGCTTTGATGTAAATAAGCCTGGACAGGAAATTGACAATTTAATAGGAGGAGTTCTTGGAGGAGCAATAAAGCAGGGAATATTCAAATTAAATGATAAGATTGAAATAAATCCAGGATTTAAATACAATGAAAAATATTTTTCAATCAAGACTCAGGTTGTTAATCTTATGTCTGGAAATGACAAACTAAAGGAAGCAGGTCCTGGAGGAAGCATAGCAATACTTACTGATTTAGATCCTGCAATTGTTAAATCTGATAGTTTAACTGGGAATGTTGTAAGCCTTGAAGGAAAAGCTCCAACTGTATTTCATGATATTAAATTAGAGCCTAAATTATTAGAGAGAGTAGTTGGTGCTAAAGAAGACTTGAATGTTGATCCAATAAAAAGAAATGAAAATCTTGTCTTGAATGTCAATTCTGCTGTAACAATAGGAGAGGTAATAGAGGTGATGAAGAATCATATTACCATAAGGCTGAAGATTCCTGTTTGCGCTAATCTTACTGATAGAGTTGCTATTTCCAGAAGGGTTGGAAACAGATGGAGATTAATTGGTGTTGGAAAAATATTGAAATAATAATTTTATTTTATCTTTCTAGATTTTATATGGTTCAATTTCCTTCTCACAAAAATAGTAAACTTTATATACTATTTGCGTTTCACAGGAAGAATTAACTTAAGGGGGTTTAGTTAAAATGGTACAAGAAGAATTTAAGTTTTTAGTAGCAGATGATGATGGAGACTTTGATGATGACGATGATGATGACGATGGCGAAGATGATGGTGATTTTTAATCCATCCTTTTTCTTTTAATGCAAACATTTTTATTGTAGAAGTGCTTTCTCTTTGGCATGGAAGTCATGGAGCTAGGCAAAAACATTGAACTCATAGATTTTGATAAGTTTGAAAGAGATCAATTATTCATTGCCAAGAAAATAATAGGAAATTTTGTAAAGAAAGTCCAGGACAAGAATAATGGCTTTGAAAAGCTCAGCCTGCACCTGAAGAAAGTGCATAATTCAGAATATGAAATTCTTGGAAAACTTATTATTGGTAGCAAGGTTTACAGTTCTGAGGTTGTGAGCTACAATTTATTTTATACCTTGAATGAAACCCTGAAAAAACTTGAAGCTGAGGCTGATTGAAATTTTAATGAATTTTATGCTGGAAGATATGGTGAAATGGTAAAGGAAATATTAATTTCAAAAGATTTGAATGCGCTGGAGCAGAGATTGAATGAGTTTAGCCAAAAAAAAGGATTCGTTAATTTTGGAGATTTTGTAGAGGTTGATTATTTTCAATTACAACATGTTTTAAAATATATAAGAACCTTTTATCATACTATGAATGTGGGTGAGGAAATTGCCGAGAAAATGAACAATTTTGTTAATACTGATTCCTATAAATAAATTGTTAGTCTAGTTTTTTGTTGTAATCTAAATTAAATGGTCTGAAATCAAATTCGCAAGTTTTATAAACAAATTTTATTCTTCTTTATTAAAATGGTACAGAGAGTAGGAAGTTTCAGAAGAAAAACTAGAAGCAAGCTGAAGAAGAATGTAAGAAGAAAAGGAAAAATAAGCTTGAGCAGATATTTCCAGAGCTTCAATAAAAATGATAGAGTAAGGCTTAACGCAGAACCTGGAATTCAGAAAGGAATGTACTTTCCAAGATTTCATAATGAAATGGGAATAATAAAAGGAAAGAAAGGAAGATGTTATGAAGTTATGATAAAAGATGGAAACAAGGAGAAATTATTGATAGTTCATCCTGTTCATCTCAAGAGGGCTTAATTAATGGCAAATTTAGAAGTTATAAACGAGAATGCATTGAATATTCATGAGCTTAAAGAAAAGCTGGATGGAATAAAAAAAAGGGATTCAACCTTAACACCAAGAGGAATAAAGACTTATGATCATATAAGTAAATTCATAAAAAAAGATTCAAAAAAATTGAAGGAAAAATTAGTTGGAATAGGAATTTCAAGGTTAAAGGATAAGCATATAAACAAGATAATAGATATATTACCAAAGGATATTGATGAGCTTAAATCAATATTATCAGGAGAGAACTTGACTTTGAAACAGGAAGATTTGACTAAAATTGTAGAGACGATAAAAAATGGATGAGATAGTTAAAAACAAAAATGCAAAAGAAGATAATCAAGGAAGAGTATGCCATAGTGCTGGACTTTTTGCCAAATGGACATCCCTTTGATAACACGCCTTCTCATTTAAAGACACCAATAGCTCAGGCAATAGGAAAGGATCATTTTATTCTATTAGAATTAGTTCCAAAGAAAGGAATTTTCTTGCAGCCACTTGCGGAAGTTTATACGGGAGAAGGAAAAAGAGACCAGATTCATCATATCTTCGGAAAAGTTAATTATGATAAATTAACCCAGACTGCAAAGAATGAAGTAGAGCATGTCTTGAAGGATTTAATAAAAAATCATGAACAGAGATTCATAGACTTCTTTAATAAGGCTGGATCTATAAATATGAGAAGACATCAAATTGAATTACTTCCTGGAATTGGAAAAAAACACATGCTTGAATTGCTTGAGAGAAGAGATGAAAAAGAGTTTGAGAGTTTTGAAGACATAAAAGCAAGAGTTAATTTACTTCCTGATCCTGAGAAAGTTGTGGCTAGAAGAATAATTTCCGAGCTTAAGGGAGAAGACAAGTATAGGATATTTGTTGAAGGATAGTTTCTTTAGAGTAGTGATAAATGGAAAGAATTATAAACCATTTATTTTAAGGTTGTTGAATGCCTGAAAAAATTTATTTGATTGGAGAACACCATTATGATCTCTTCAGAAGGTTCAGATATGGGAATGCTATTGATAAATTTAATCCGAATGTAGTTTCATTGGAATTGTCTAAGGGTTTACAAAAAGGAGATTTTGAAATATTTGAAAATCTTTTGAAATCATTTTATAAAAGAAATAATGTTGAACTTGCAAAAGATTTTTTTTTGGGTCCCGACTATATAACATCTTGTGTAATCTCTGATAGACCTAATATTGTTGTGTCTTATAGCGATGTTCTACAAGAAGAGGTGTCAATAAATATTGAAAATAAATTGGAAAATAGAATAGACAATCTTACTGAGGAAGAAGTTGATAAATATTATAAGAGTTTTATTTCACAAATTAAACCTTTATTATATACTTATAAGGCTTTGAATGAAAAGTTTCCGTCATCACAAAAATCTATAACTTTATTTGAAAGAGGTTTTATTGATCAAAAATTTCTTAATTTATTAATGGATGGCTCTAAAGATCAAGTTTATACTGCACAAATTATTCTTGATTTTATTTATTCTCTTAATTGTTCTAAATTTGAATTGGGTGATATTGCTTGTGAAATTAGTGAAGCGAAAAAGAGAGATGATATGATGATAGATAAGTTGCTATCTTTAGATGGACTAGTTTTACATTTTGGAGGACTGGAACATTTTTATGGAAATTATGACAATATGTATACTAAACTAAAAAAGAAAAGAGTTCCTGTTAAGAGATTTAAACTTGTTGATTTTGATCATCCTAAAGATCTCAAGGAAAGGGCTTTGTTAAGTTTAGCTAGAATGGGTACATCTTTGTATATTAATTTGTATTTAATGAAATTCCTGAGAGAAGCAAAGTCTCTTGATAAGTAGTTTGATTATCCAAAATATCAAATTCAGAATAGATAATATCCAAATTCTAATTTTAAGAATTAGAAAGACTTTTTTTAACAGAGCTATTTCAATGCTAAAATTTATATATTCAATCACTTGAGATTATTTATGGATTTAAAGAATAAAAAACTCGTTAGGACTGTTCAGATTGTTCTTGGACTTTTTCTTGTATTTACTGTATTGAGCGGTTTTTTTCAATTTTTTCCAGCACCACAATTTAATGAGACTGGAGCAGCTTTTTTAGCAGCTTTATTTAGTACAGGTTATATTTTAACTTTGATGACAATTATATTTTTAATAACTGGTTTAATGTTCGTTTTCAATAAATGGTCTGCATTTGGAACTCTTTTATTGGCTCCTATAACTGTAAATATTGTTTTATTTCATATTTTCCTTGATTTTACTGGATGGTATTCAGCTTTTATTTTAATGATTCTAAATATATATCTTGGCGTGATATACTGGTCGAGGTACAAACCAATATTTTCCAAATAGGCTGGCAATAAAAGGTGAGCTGTAAAGTAAACGTCACCTATTATTAATAAAAAAATTAACTAATAACTGGGTCATACTTTCCGTCATCGACTTGATACGAAGAAATCTTTTTGTTATTCTTTAAGTTGATTAAATTATATTCTGTTAAAAAATCAAAAATCTCCTTAAATCTCTGGTTGATAGCATCAAAATATTTGGTAAGGGGTGTATCTGCACCTATAAAGTTATTTGGCACATCTCTGTTTTTCCTTTTCTTGTACCAAATGATAGCATGAGCCCACTTATCTCTTTGATGGCTTATTTTCTCAATATTTTTCTTAAATTTTTTTAGTTTAGCTTCATCTACATTTAATTTCTCTTTCAAATCATCAATAAACATTGGTAAAATATCTCTAATGGTAAGCATTGATCCTTCCATATCACAATATTCTTTCATTATAATTTCTAACAAAGACATATAATGGATAAATCTGCCTCTTAATATCTGCACTCTTTGAAAGTCTTTTTTATCCTCTTCTAGTTGAGTGCTTGGATATTCATCTTCATTATAAATAATAAAATCATCTGCCATTTATTTTCTCTTTATCAATATTTTGTCGTCTTTAATTTCTACTTCTAATTCTTGCCCCTCTTTCCATTTTAGTTCCTCTATAATGCTTGGCGGTACAACTAAAACCCATTTAGCATATTCCACATCTCCAACCTTCCTAGATAGTTGTTTTTGTAATCTCATATTTTAAAGTAAGATTAAGTTATATTTAAAACTTTAGGTACCAACTATATAGTAGTTAATTAGGTACCGAAAGATATATAAAGAATAGGTACCTAATAATATAATGAAAAAAAGGGTTAAATGTAAACATTGCACAAGTTCAAATTTTATAAAAAAAGGATTTAGAAAGACAGATTATAGAGGAAAAATTCAAAAATATTATTGTAAAGATTGTCATAAATTCTTCACAAACGACGATGGTTTTTATAGAATGAGAAACAAACCAGAAATAATAACTATGTCTATTGATATGTATGTGTCTAACTTATCAAGTAGAAAAATGAGAAATCAGTTAAGAAGGCACTTTAATCATAAAATAAGCCATATTTCTATTTTAGATTGGGTAAGAAGATATACTCTGAAAGTTCACCAATTTATAGAAAAACAAGGCTATAATTTAGGCGACAGTTTCTATGCCGACGAAACTATGATTGATTGTGAAGGAAGAAAAGATAGGTTTTGGTGCTGTCTTGATTGGGATACTCGTTTGATTACAGGAGTGCATTATAGTTTGTCTACTAATCCTCTTGAGGCACAGGATTTTCTCAAAAAAGCAATAAATAAAGGTAAGCCAAAATATATTCAAACAGATGCAGGAGTTTTCTATCCGAAGGCATTTAGAAAAATGTTCTACTCCAACAAGATTGGCGGTTTAACAGTAGAACACAGAATACAAAATTATCAGGCAACGAGAATTCATAATTATAGAATTGAAACTGTCTTTATGAAAATTAAAGATAGAGTTCTTGATTTTAGAGGATTGAAAGCTCTTTGGTCTGCTCCGATTTTAATGACTGCAATAGTTATCCAACATAACTTTATAGAAAATCATTCTACTACTGATGAAGTTCCTTCTGAAAGAGCAGGTGCGAATTTAGAATTGAGTGAAAATAGATGGTTGGATTTGATTAGATTAAGCAGTTGTTCATAGAACCTTTATACAAAACATCTTATTTGTTCCAAGATATTACTTGTTCCAAATGTAACATCTTAATGCTGTTGGGGTCAATTTTACTGAACATTGGCATACATGTTTTGCTTCCCATGGCAGCTTCTTGAGCTTTTTGGGCGTCTTCTAGACTTTCCCAGTGTACAATATCAACCCATTCACCCTCTTTGCCTTTCAGTAGTTGTCTTGTGCCAGCATACCCTGCTTGCTTTTCCAAAAATCCTTTTTGTACATTTTCGGCGTCTTGAAGAAATGCTTCTTCACTCACGCCCGCCGTGAGTCTGAATTGTGCGATTTCGATTATCATAGTTTTCACCTCGTTAAGTATATTAAAGCTTATTTTTAAAGTTTGCTTTTTCTAGTAGATTAAAATATTTTATTGAGTTTTGCAAACTTTCTTTTGAAAAACACTTTTTATTCTTATTGATAAAATTGACTACGATCTTTTTATTTGATTTGGATAATTCTCTTAATATCCAGCCAACGCCTGTTTTTGCAAAACGTTCTTCTCTTTTAATCAATACCGAACAAGATTTCAAGAGCAAAGGAGTAAATTCTTTTTCTCTTGTTAAATTGGCAAATGCAACAACTGAACATCTTGCTTGCCAAACATTCTTGGAATCATTCCACTTGGAAATTGCTTTTGCACAGGACATGCCGTTTTCTTTTATCATCGGTCCTAAAACCCTAACACAAAACCAATCGCATATATTCCAGTCATAGATATAGCTGTTTTTGAATAAATTTTCAAACTTTTTAAGAAGCGATTTCCAATCAAAT
>ORJL011674533.1_pt1 | contig 15803 bp, 11 predicted proteins | sample 1779941 | NCBI WGS metagenome assembly ORJL01 (sample SAMEA104232317, study PRJEB22302) | groundwater metagenome | biome: forest; feature: aquifer; material: groundwater | place: USA | collected 2011-08-07 | depth 5.8 m | reverse complement strand
GTGGATACCGTCTCCGGGTTGGAGTTGGCCATGATGCTCTTCACGCCGGCCGCCGAAAGAGCCCAGGCGGAATGCACGCTGCAATAGTCGAACTCTATGCCCTGGCCGATCCTGATGGGCCCGCTGCCCACGACGAGGGCCTTCTTACCGGGAATGCTTTCGGCCTCATTTTCTTCTTCGTAAGTGCTGTAGAAATAGGGGGTCACCGCGGCGAATTCGGCGGCGCAGGTATCCACCATCTTGTAGACAGGACGGATGTTCCATTTCTGGCGCATTTCCCGTACCTGGTCGGGAAGCCGGTCGCCCAGGGTGGCGATCTCTTCGTCGGGAAAGCCGGAGCGCTTGGCCTGCCACAGGAGGTCGCGGTCCAGCGGCTTCGACAGCAGCCGCTTCTCCATCTCCACTATGTTCTGGAATTTATTGACGAACCAGGGGTCGATGCCGGTGTGAAGGCTGATCTCGTCCACCGCGAACCCGCGGCGTAGAGCGGCCAGAACGGCCCACAACCTCAAATCGTTGGGGTGCAGCGGATAGGCGTTGAGTGAATTCTCTTTCCCCCAGTTGCGGTCTTCCCATAGAATAGTCTTGTTGCCGAACTCCAGGGAACGCACGGCCTTCTGGAGCGCCGCCTCAAAGCTGCGGTCGATGGCCATCACTTCGCCGGTGGCTTTCATCTGGATGCCTATGGCGCGGTCGCCCGAGGCGAACTTGTCGAAGGGCCAGCGCGGTATCTTCACCACGCAATAGTCCAGGGCGGGCTCAAAGGCGGCGGTGGTCTTGCCGGTGACCTTGTTGGGTATCTGGTCCAGGGTCTTGCCGACGGCGATTTTGGCGGCCACCCGGGCAATGGGGTAGCCTGTGGCCTTGCTGGCCAGGGCCGAACTGCGGCTTACCCTGGGGTTTACTTCGATGACGGAATAGGCCCGTCCGTTGTTGCCCAGTTTTGGCGCCCACCGACTGGCGACGAGAGGGCACGGCGCCAGGGCGAACTGAATGTTGCAGCCGCCCTCGATGCCCAGGGCGCGAATTATCTTCAAGCTGGCGGTGCGCAGCATCTGGTATTCTTTGTCGGATAGTGTCTGGCTGGGGGCGACGACTATGCTGTCGCCGGTATGAATGCCCATGGGGTCGATGTTTTCCATGTTGCAGATGGTGATACAGTTGTCGGCGGCGTCACGCATCACTTCGTATTCGAGTTCTTTCCATCCCGCTATGGAGTGTTCGATTAGCACCTGGTGAATGGGGCTGGCCCTCATGCCTCCCAGAACCACCTGCTCGTATTCTTCCTGGGTGCTGGCTATGCCGCCTCCGGTACCGCCCAGGGTGAAGGCGGGACGGATAACCGCCGGCAGGCCGATCCTTTGGAGAACAGCCAGGGCTTCGTCCAGAGAAGTTACGGTAGCGCTGTCGGGCACCGGTTCTCCGATATCCTCCAGCATCTTTTTGAACAAGGCCCGGTCTTCGGCTTTTTTGATGGTTTCCAACGGCGTGCCAAGGAGGCGTACGTCATACTTGTCCAGAATCCCGGCGGCGGCCAGGTCCACCGCCAGGTTCAGTCCGGTCTGTCCTCCCAGGGTAGGCAGGAGCCCGTCAGGGCGCTCCTTCTTGATGATCATTTCCAACACTTCAACCGTCAGCGGTTCGATATAGACGACATCGGCGACGCCCTCGTCGGTCATGATGGTGGCGGGATTGGAGTTTACCAGCACCGAGGTGACGCCCTCTTCCCTGAGCGCTTTGCAGGCCTGTGTGCCCGCGTAGTCGAACTCTGCCGCCTGGCCGATAATGATCGGTCCTGAGCCTATGACAAGAACTTTTCTGGGTTTGGTTCTATTTGACATATGAGCCTATTTGCAGTCTTTCATGAGCTTAGTAAAACGCTCGAAGAGCTTGACGTTGTCTAGCGGACCCGGGGAGGCCTCGGAATGATACTGGATGGAAAAGAGCGGGAAATCCCGGTGGGTGAAGCCCTCGACAGTGCCGTCGTCCAGGTTGACGTGGCTGACCTCCAGCCCGCCGCTCAGCTTGTCGCCGTCCACGGCGTAGCCGTGGTTCTGGGCGGTGATATAGACCCTTCCCGTGTTCAGGTCCTTCACCGGCTGGTTGGCCCCGCGATGGCCGAATTTCAATTTGAAGGTGCTGCCCCCGAAGAGCCGGCCCATTATCTGGTGACCGAGGCATATGCCCATGATGGGCTTTTTGTCTATCAATCCGCGCATGGTCTGTTCTACCGCGCCCAGGCGCGCCGGGTCTCCGGGGCCGGGAGAGAAGAGAACGCCGTCGGGCTTGTACTTCAAGATGCTCTCCGCGGTGGCAAAGGCCGGCACTACGGTCACGTCGCAATCATTCACGGATAGCAGTCGGAGGATGTTGTACTTCAGGCCGCAGTCCACGGCTACCACCCGGTAACGCGGACTCGCATCTGCCGACTTCCGATTGCTGACTGCTGACCGCTTTTCTGGTTCCCAGTGATACGGCTCCTTGACGCTGACCTCGCCGACGAAATCGGTGTCATCGTAGCGGGGCAGTCGGGCCAGTTTCTTCAGCGCCTCCTCCGGCGAGAGGGAACTGGACACGATGCCCATCATAACGCCGGCCACCCTCAGCTTCCTGGTCAAGGCCCGCGTATCGATCCCCCCGATGCCCGGGATGCCGCCGGCGGTCAGGTATTCATGCAAAGTCCGCTCCGACTGCCAGTGGCTGGGCTGGTAGCACTCTTCGCGGACGACAAAGGCGCGCACCTGGATCCTCCTCGATTCGACATCTTCCGGATTGATGCCGTAGTTGCCGACGAGAGGGTAAGTGGGAACTACAATTTGACCGCCGTATGAGGGATCGGTCAGCATTTCCTGGTATCCCGTCATGCTAGTGTTGAAGACGACTTCGCCGTGGGCGTCGGTGCGGGCTCCGAAGGAATAACCCTTATAGACGGTGCCGTCCTCCAGGGCGAGGATGGCGGGCCGGTAATCTCGGACGTTCATTCTGTGGCGCCTTCCAACTTTCCGGTTTCGCCGGAGTAGACCAGTCTTCCCGCGACAATGGTCGCGACAACTTTGCCCTTCATTCGATGACCGATGAGTGGAGTATTCTTACCTCTGGAAAATAGTGCTTCGGGCGTAACCACCCATTCCTTCTCGGGATCGAAAACCACCAGGTCCGCGGTGCTTCCCGGCTTCAGGGCGCCGCACGAAGCGGTGCTGCCAGTAGCACAGGCGTCCCTGCCTGTGAGTGCAACCGTGGCACAGGCGTCCCTGCCTGTGAGTACCCTTGCGGGCCCAGATGTTAACGCCCTGATTATCGTTACCAGGTCGGTCTTGCCCTCGCGGACTAGGCCCAGCAGACTTGGTAGGGCGGTTTCCAGCCCGGTAATGCCCGTCGCCGCGCTATCGAACTCGCACATCTTGTCAATCACCGCATGAGGCGCGTGGTCGGTAGCGATGGCGTCGATGACGCCGCTGTTGAGCCCCTCTATCAGCGCGTCAACGTCGGCCTGCGTTCGCAGGGGCGGGTTCACCCGGGCGTTGGTATCATAGGCGCCCAAATCGAGCGGAAAGGCCGTTTTATCTTTGCTGCCGCGACCGCTTCCCGCGACCCAGTCTTCGGTCATGGTCAGATGATGCGGCGTGACCTCAGCCGTGACCGGCAGCCCGTCGGCCCTGGCCTGACGGACCAGTTCAACAGAGCCCCTGGTACTGAGGTGGCACAGGTGCAGTCTGCCGCCGGTCAACCGGACCAGGGCGATGTCCCTGGCCACCATGGCTTCTTCGGCGGCCGCCGGCATGCCTCGAAGTCCCATCAGGGCCGATATCCGGCCTTCGTTGACCACTCCGCCGTGGGCCAGGGCCAGGTCTTCGCAGTGATTCATTATGGGCAGTCCGAAGGTGCGGCTGTATTCGAGAGCGTGGCGCATCAGAGATGCCCGCGAAACGGGGGAGCCGTCATCGCTGAAGCCAGCCACGCCCGCCTCAGCCATCTCTCCCATCTCGGCCAACTCGTCGCCTTTTCTTCCTTTGCTGACGCAGCCGATGGGAATGACCCGGGTCGAGCCGGCCCGGGCGGCCCGCTCCTTGATGAAGTCCACCACGCTGCGGGAATCTATGGGAGGATTGGTGTTGGGCATGCAGCAGATAGTGGTGAATCCGCCCGCCGCCGCGGCTTTGACTCCCGTGGCGATGGTCTCCTTATGTTCAAAACCCGGCTCCCTGAGATGGCAGTGCAGGTCGATGAAGCCAGGGCAGACGATCAGGTCTTTCGCTTTCAAGATTGGGACATTCTGAACGGCCGACGGGGGAATTGCCGCGCCTACGGCCTCTATGTTGCCGTCACGAACCAGCAGGTCGGCGACCAAGTGCAGTCCCTGGGCCGGGTCTATGATGCGGCCTCCTTTGATAAGAAGTCTGCCGTTATCGGTCGTCTTAGGAGGCATTGGCATTCCTTAGCAGCACCAGGGTCAGGATCGCCATCCGTATAGCCACGCCGTTGGCGACCTGCTCTTCGATTACGGATTGGGTGCCGTGGGCGACTTCCGGGGCGATTTCCACGCCTTCGTTCATAGGGCCTGGATGCAGGACCAGCGCGGTGCGCTTCGCCCGGGCCAGCCGCTCAGGGGTGATCTGGTACATTCTGGCGTACTCCCGGATCGAAGGGAATAAACCCCCTTGCTGGCGTTCCAGTTGTAGCCTCAGGGGCATGACGATGTCGGCGTTCTGGACAGCGCGGTCCAGGTCGTAGTCGAATTCAACTGACGGAAAGGCGTCAGCGGGTGGCAGGAGGGTGGGCGGTCCGCAGCCGGATACTTTGGCTCCCATGGCCGTCAATCCCCAAATGTTGGAGCGGGCCACGCGGCTGTGCAGAATATCTCCAACGATGACAATCTTCAATCCCTCCAGCCTCCCCAGGTGCTCCTGAATGGTGTACATGTCGAGTAGCGCCTGAGTGGGATGGGCGTGAGACCCATCCCCGCCGTTGATCACCGAATGCCGGAAATTCCTGGCGACGAAATAGGGCACGCCGGCGCCGGGATGCCGGATGACTATGGCGTCGGCGCCCAGTGCCTGCAACGTGAGGATCGTATCCAGCAAAGATTCGCCTTTTTCGATGCTGCTACCGGTAGGGGTGAGGTTGACGACATCGGCGCTGAGGTTCTTCGCGGCCATTTCGAACGATGCCCGGGTGCGGGTGCTGGGTTCGTAGAAGACGTTGACGATGGTCTTGCCCCTGAGCGTGGGCACCCGCTTGATTTCCCGGCTCATGATTTCCTTCATGGCGCCGGTGTTGGTGAACACCTGCTCGATGTCCGCCCGGGTGAAGGAGTCGAGGTCCAGCACGTGCTTGTGCTGCCAGCCCGACGCTGCCGTCGGCGCTTCGGGAGATAGAGCCTGGTCGTCCTTTTTCAGCATGGCGCTCATACCGCTTCCCTCATCACTGGTCCTTCCTGATGATAACCACTTCCTCTTTCCCATCATTCTCAGTCAATCTTACGGCCACGTCTTCGCTACGGGCGGTAGGCACGTTCTTGCCCACGTAGTCGGCCCTGATGGGAAGTTCACGGTGGCCCCGGTCTACCAGTACCGCCAGTTGAATGGCATGAGGGCGGCCCAGGTCTATCAGTTCGTCCAGGGCGGCCCTGATGCTGCGGCCGGTGTAAAGGACATCGTCCACTAGCACGACGGTCCTGTCGGCGATATCAGTAGGAACGGCGGTCTGCCTGACGACCGGCTGAAGCCCCCGGGAAGCCAGATCGTCGCGGTAGAGGCTTATATCGAGAGTCCCCACCGGCACGGCGCACTTCTCAAAGTCCATGATCTGAACGGCCAGGCGGTGGGCCAGGGGGACGCCACGGGTGTGCATGCCCATGAAGACCAGATTTTCGCAGCCGTGGTTCTTTTCCACGATTTCGTGCGCGATGCGGGTTATCGCTCGCCGGATGTCGATGTCGGTCATTATGACTTTTTCAGACATAAAAAAAACCTCTGGCCTGGGCGGCAAGAGGTTTTTGTTCCGGTTTAAGGTGCGCGTATATTCGGTTGGCGGTCTATTCCCGGGATCCCCTTGCCAGCCTCACAGGACTGACTTAAAGGTTCAACGGCTGCCCACCGTTGAATCTCAAGCGGGTTTAGTTAAAGAGATAATACATGAAGGCAGGAGACAATGCAATAGTTGGTTACATAAACGGCCAAGAGGTTGATTAGTGCGACCGTGCAGATAGGAGAAACTCCTCTGAACCTAGGTCACAATAAGCGGATCTAAAGCAGGTGGATCTATTCCAGGGCAGGCTGAAGGCGCGGTTTCGAAACCCGCCCGATTAGTCGTGATACAATTAGCAAAACACGGGTCGGCATCGCACGAACCAAGTCTTGGGCGACAGAACGAACCGTAAGAAGGGGATTCCGAGATGAACGAAGTTTTCGATCTATTGGCAAAGAGGGGTCTTACGACCGGATCCGGGATCGAATCGGTAATAATGCGGAAATGGACCATCCAACAGATTCTTGATTTCAATCAAGGGTTGGTCGACAAGATGAAGCGACACCCAGTGGGGAATCCTGATATTGCGAGCTTTAGCTTCGTCCCTAACTCCAATATAAGTGCTCAGACGAGCGGATACTGCGACGTTTGGGATTGCAGACTTGAAAGGGTCGACAGACTTGCAAGATTCGGAGCCATGTATTGTGACAGGGTATACGTAGAGAACTACTTCGATAAATACAGTGGACTGGACGAGAGGGTGGTCCGCAAGTTCGAAAACTCCATGAGATACCACTACACTGGGGACTTGAAGTTATTACTTGGGTTGCGACCCGTGCTTGAGAGTGGCATTGTGTCCTTGATCACGCCTTTGAACAAACACCTTTGCGCTTCCTGCATGGGAAAGGAATACCCGCCTCTATCGAGGCTTGTCAGCCCGCAGTTACTTCTGGATTTGGAGCGGAGATACCTGGGGCACGTCTCGGCGGAGTTAGCGCCTATTCATCACGGACATGGAGGGGTGAGATACGATATCGATGTTCACACCCCCGACGACATTGTTCCTCATGGCTTCGTTCGTTTACAGAAGGACGGGCGGATGCCAGCTTGGCTTCAGGCCAAAGTACCTCCACATGGGACATTCCTTGATCATGGTGTTCCTTTGACGAAAAGTGAGATACGTAAGTTAGGGGTGCTTAAGAGGCTTCTAAAGACAGCGATTGATGACTGCGTTTTTCAGCATCTGTCATCGCGAATCAGCGACCTCAATGCCAAGTACTTGACTGATCGCTCCTTGGACAGTGTGTTTTTAGACGAAATTAGCATGAGCGATAGGATTAGCGGCTACAACGCGTTGCTGCGTAACAAACTCCTCTACGAACTTCCGATTCTTCGGAATGTCTCGTTGAATACCATTCTGGAGATCAGGCGGAATGAGCAGGATACCTTTTTCGTTTACCGGAGCGCAATAGACACGGTTGTCAAAGATTACATTTCTCAAGGCCGCCCATTGTCAGATCGTGATGCCCAACAAATCTATGACGACATCATTTTCCCTAAACTCTGCAAGCTTAATGTTAAGGTTGACTCCATTAGATCATCTCTGCAGAAGAAGCTGGTGCAGAGAGTGCTAATAGTCGGAACGGTCGCGACCTTAGGGATTGTTAGCGGGGTATTGCCTTCAACTCTTCAGGCCGTTATAGCCGGCGTTGGGGGGATTCAGGTGGTAAAGGACTTGGTGGAAACCGCTGCGACGAGTCTTGAAACGCCTGCTGACATCCGCAACGACAATATGTACTTCCTTTGGAGGCTCACGGGTGAGCAGCGGTAGCCAGTGGGCGAATCGTGGCGAGCTTCAATGAAGCAACCACAAGAAGGCTCTTGGGCCGGACTTCATCATTCCGCGCTTTGCCCTACATTGGGCATTTGTAGGCTGAAAATGCTCCGCGGACGGTCGTAGCCGGGGCGGATCAATGAACGGCAGTACCGTACATGTGAACTTAGTGCTTTGGCAGCCCGGCTCTTTGTCTGCATCAATTCCTCAGGGGTCGCTCGTCACCGAGGCGCCGGGTGGTCTTCTTTTCGTCCGGGGGTTCCAGCAGGGCCATGGCGTATTTCCGGCTGGAATGAAACAGGTCTCTGACCTCGGCCAGGGTGATCTTGCCATTGGACTTCATTTCGTCGGTCAGCTTCTGTCCCATTTCGTTGTAGACGGCTTTGCAGAAGACGACATCCGGCAATACCCTGACCTCAGACCCCAGGTCTGCCACGTAGTTGGGCATGTCCTCGGGAGAGAGGTCGTCGGAAGGTGGGGAGTAGGGGGCATCTTTGACACTAATCTGAAGACAGTTGAAAAGGCATAGAGGGACCGAAATGCAAATGGGGTTCTATTTCGACCAGACCCGGTGCACCGGGTGTTACACCTGTGTTGTGGCCTGCAAGGACTGGCACGATGTGCCGGCGGGACCTGCGAGCTGGAGGAGAGTTGACACCATTGAGCGAGGCAAGTTCCCGGACTTGTTCGTTGCTTTCGTCGCATCCGCCTGCTACCATTGCGCCCGGCCTGCCTGTGTGGTGGCCTGCCCGGCCAACGCCATCACGAAGCGGGAACAGGATGGGGTGGTATTGGTTGATCGGGCTGCTTGCCTGGGCAAAGACAATTGTGACCTGTGTCTCAGGGCCTGCGCCTATGCAGCTCCTCAATTCGGCGCCGAAGAGAATGCCAGGATGCAGATGTGCGATCTGTGTACCGACCGGTTGGCCGAGAACAAGCCCCCCATTTGCGTGGCTGGATGCCCCATGCGCGCCCTGGATGCCGGCCCCATGGATGAACTGGAGGCCAGGTACGGCCGCCAGAGGGAGGCGGCAGGAATGGCCTATGATCCTGTTATGAAGCCGTCGCTGGTCGTCAAGCCAAAGCCTGAATAGATCTCCCATAGGCACTGCCGGGAAGAAGCCTTGGGCATCGGAGCTGAAACCATGACGGCGTTCAACCCAGGCTCAATTTCTGAGGAAACGCTCATCGCCAACGCGGCGGGTGATCTTCTTCTCGTCCAGGTGTTCCAGCAGGGCCATGGCATATTTCCGGCTGGTCTGAAAGAGGTCTCTCACCCCGGCCAGCGTGATCTTGCCTTTGGACTTCATTTCGTCGGTTAGCTTATGCACCATCTCGTCGTAGGCGGCTTTGCCGAAGACCACTTCCGCAGAAACCCTTACTACCGACCCCTGGCCGGCCAGGTAGTTGAGCACGTCCTCGGGAGGGAGATCGTCGGACGGAGGGGAGTAGGGAGATTTGGCCAGCGATTCGAGGAAGGCGTCCGCCACCCTTTGCTGGTCGCCGCTCAAAGTCCGCTGAAATGACGGCATCCGGAGGGCGGCGCCATCTTCCACCAGGGTTCCGTCTTTGACCAGGAGGCTCAGGAATCCCAGGAACGGCTGGGGGTTCATCTTGAGCCTGCTTCGCAGCTCTTCTTTGGGGATGCCTTGGCGAAGGGTAAACTGGCGATGGAAGGTCTCCGTAGCTTCCACGGCGGCAGCTTTCTTCTGAACATAGCCGCCGGCGGTGATCAGGACGGCTTTGGCTCCCTTGCCGGACAGCACGAAGACCTGTTGCTCACCCACCAGCTTCTGTACGACGGCTTCGGTCTCTGCCGGGGTGATGTTGGTCTTGGTCAGCAGGCTCTCCAGGTCGGCGGGCTCGTTGGCGTGAAGAACGGTGAGGAATATTTCCTCGGGGCTGCCTTTTTCCAGGGCGGCTAGCTTGCCGAGGGTCGGCTCATAGAACCGGCGGTGCCGCATGGCGTGGGTTTGGATGATCGTGCCGCCGCCGAGGGTTTCGTTGGGAGAACGAAGGACGAACGGGTCTCCCTTTACTACGGCGACCGGGTTTCTCAGCACGATCTGGGCCCAGGCCGTCTCTCCCGGGGCCAGCTCGTTCTTATCGAGCAGCCGGACCATGCCGCTGACTTCAGCGGCGCCGGAATAGAAGGCGATTTCGGAGTTGTGCGGCAGCGGGTTCTTCACTGAGGCCAGAAGCCGCAGTTTGCCGTCCAGGGCGGTGGTCGGATGCAGCCAGCCGGGGGTAGTGACCACCTGCCCCCTTGCCAGTTGCTCCGTGGAGACGCCGGAAAGATTGACGGCCACCCGGTTGCCCGGCTGGGCCGACTCCAGTTTCTTTTTGTGACTTTCAAGTCCACGGATTCGCGCCCGGAGTCCCGAGGGAAGTATTTCTATTTCCTGTCCGACGGACAACTGCCCGTCCACCAGGGTGCCGGTGACCACGGTGCCGAACCCCTGGATGGTGAAGATGCGGTCCACCGGCAGGCGGGGGCGTCCCAGGTCCTGTTTGGGCGGGGTGATATCCAGTACCGCGTCAATAGCCTTCGCCAGTTCCGGGAGGCCTTCGCCGGTGACGGCTGAGACGGCCACCGTGGGAGATTTGGCCAGGGTGGTATCTTTGATCAGGGCTGCCGTGTCCATCTCCACCAGTTCCAACCACTCCTTGTCTACCAGGTCCTTCTTGGTGATGACGACGATGCCGTATGAGACGCCGATGAGGTCGAGGATAGCCAGGTGTTCCCGGGTCTGGGGCATCACTCCTTCGTCAGCGGCGATGACCAGCAGCGCCACGTCGATACCGCCGACGCCGGCCAGCATATTGCTGATGAAGCGTTCATGCCCGGGGACGTCCACAATGCTGACTTCCCGGCCGCTGGGCAGGGTCAACCAGGCGAAGCCCAGATCGATGGTCATGCCCCGTTCCTTCTCCTCGCGGAGGCGGTCGGGGTCCGTGCCGGTCAGCGCCTTGATAAGCGCGGACTTGCCGTGGTCAACGTGGCCGGCGGTGCCTAAGACGTACATAGGATAATGCCTCTACGGGTCGGGGTCAGGGACGACCCCGAGTACGGGTTAGTAAAGCCGGCTGAACCGGTGTCATTTGCTGTCAACGGTGACCCCGAGTACGGGTTGGGACAATTTGTCGAACACATGTCACGGGCTCCCGGGCAAGCCCGAGTACAGGGTGTCGCTGTCACCTTAGCTGTATCCTGTGTACCGGTTCGGCGACGACCGATCCGACGACCGAGGCGTAGCGGTGGCCGCGGTCGCGAAGCTGGGCCACGATCTCCCGGGCGTGGGCCGGCGAAGCTGAGATGAAAAGCCCGCCGGAGGTCTGGGGGTCGAAGAGGATGTTAACCATCCAATCCGGGATGGACCCGGTGTCCACCATGGGAAGCCGGAATTCTTTGTTGCGGTGCGCCCCGCCGGGCAGCACCCCTTTCCTGGCAAGCTCCGCGACGCCGGGCATCAGCGGCACGTCGGCAACCCGGATTTCGAAGCCAATGTTGCCCTGCAGGCACATCTCCGAGGCGTGGCCCAAGAACCCAAACCCGGTAATGTCGGTACAGGCATGGGCGCCAATGAACTGCATCAACTCGGCGGCTTCTCTGTTCAACCGGGTCATGGATTGCACGGCGGGTTCTATGTCGGTTGGCTTCAGCAGGCCTCCCTTGAGGGCGGTGCTGAGAACGCCGGTCCCCAGAGGCTTGGTGAGTACCAGGAGGTCGCCTGGCCGGGCGCCGGCCCGGGCCAGCACTTTCTGGGGATGGATGGTGCCGGTGACGGAAAGACCGTACTTGAGCTCTTCGTCATCGACGCTGTGCCCGCCAATCAAAGCGGCGCCCGCTTCGCGCATTTTGTCCAACCCGCCCCGGAGGATTTCCCTGAGGACGGACATTTCCAGCTTCTTGACCGGGAAGCAGACTATGTTCATGGCGGTGAGGGGCTTGCCGCCCATGGCGTAGACATCGCTCAAGGAATTGGCGGCCGCTATCTGGCCGAAGGTGTATGGGTCATCCACGATGGGCGTCATAAAATCCAAAGTCTGGACCAGGGCCAGTTCGTCGTTCAACCGGTACACGCCGGCATCATCGGGCTTTTCCATGCCGACGATGATGTTCGGGTCCGATATGAGTTGCAGACCGCTGAGGGCTTCGTCCAGGTCCCCTGGACCAATTTTGGCAGCTCAGCCGGCGCAACGGACCGTTTCGGTCAGGCGAGGGTTACAATCTTTGTTCATAATCCACGTTCAGGGACCTTCCGGGCGACCCAGCGGGTCGCCGCTACGAGATGGTGGCGTTCGACATACTTTCCCAGCGGGTCGCCGCTACGAGTTTATGGCGTCACACGAGACCCGAGGATGCCTTACGTGCGCGTTCAACGGAGTCGCCGCTACCCTCTGTTCTTGAGAGGGGTGGAAGGGAACATTCCCAGTTCCTTTGTTATCTTGATGCCCCTGACGCCGGGGAAGGGTAGTCCTACCAATCCCTTGACCTGAACGGAGTCGCCTCCCGGCGCCGGCGAGTCGGATACAATCGCCTTTACATAACGCGAGTCGTATTTCTGCCGCCCGGGCGTGAGGTCTTTGATCAGGAGTTCGGTCTCTTTCCCTATAGGCAGGTTTTCCAGTCGGTCCACAAAGATCAAGTATTCTTTAGCCATGTCGTGGCCTCCGTAGGTTAACTACTTCTTGAAACCGTATTCTTTCCACTGCTTCTTGACCCGTTCCTGCATCTCTTCCGGGTAAGAAGTCTTGAACGACATCCGTACTGGGATGTCGCTTTCTTTGCTCCAGTTTGCCGGCCAGGTGCAGTCCCAGACCGCCGACGCCACATGGTCGGACTCGCGTTCTTCGCGGCTGAGGTAAGGGACCAGGGTCCATCCGGTGCTGTTGGGGTTGGTGGTGACGCCACGGATAGGATGGAGCCGGTCGCCCAGGGCGTGGGCCACTTCGGAAATGTCGAAGACATCTATATCATCATTTACGATGATCAATTTGGGGACCGAAACCCGGCGACCATGGAGGATCGAAGTAATCTTCTCGGCCATAACCGGGTCGCTTTTCTTGACGCTGATGACGGCTACCAGGGACCCCATTTCGCCCGGGATGCAGACATCGCCCACCGGGATGCCATGCCTCTTCAGGCGTTCCTTCATGCCCAGGGCCCCGGCTATGGAGGGGCCGATCTTGCCGTCGCTGATGCCGACACCCTCCGGGCTCATGCAGATGATGGGGTTCTTGCGGTGAGTAATGGTCTTTATCTTGAATACCGGCTGGGGGCTCGATCCCTGCGTCCGGTAGCCGGGAAACTCGCCAAAGGGACCTTCGAGCAGCTTGACCCCGGGTAGGATTTCGCCTTCGAGGATGATCTCGGCGTGGGCGGGGACCAGAAGATCGTTGGTTTCGGCTTTGACTAGCTCGACGGGCTTCTCGCGGAGGGCGCCGGCGAAATCCACCTCGTCTTCTCCTATGCGGAAGGGCGAAGCGGCCACCATGGCGCAAATGGGGTCGGGGCCGATGGCCACGGCCACCGGCATGGGGAGGCCCTTGCTTTCGTACTTTTCCAGCGCCATCCCGAAATGGCTGTAGGGCCGGAGATAGCCGCTGATGGTGTTGCGGTTGTAGACCATCAGCCGATACATGCCCCAGTTGGTCCAGCCGCTGTCCGGATGTTTAGTGATGACGCAGTGCCAGCTACCTATGTAGCGCCCGCCGTCGCCGTTGTGGATGACAGGCACTGGGAACTGGTAGAGGTCCACGTCGTCGCCGGTGACCTTGATCTCCTTGCAGGGGCCGTCTTTGACGACGACGGGCTTGACGGGTTTGGCCACCCGCTCTTCCCACTCATCGAAAATGTCTTTGGTTTTCGAGGTCACAGGCATGCCCAGCGCTGCGGCCATCCTCCGGTAGGTGGCCACCGGGGCGCCCAGGATGCGCCCTCCCTCGTGGTAATACTTCAGCTTCTCGAACAGGCAGGCAGGTCCGCTGGTCTCACAGCTACGACCGGTGATGGCTGAAGCTTCGAGGTCCCAGTCCACCTCTTTCTGGATGCGGACGGCGTCGCCGGTCTTTTCGAGGGCGGCTACGAATTCTCTGTTGTCGTTAAAAGGCATGCCTCTCCTTTCTGAGTGTTAGTGTACTGTCGGTCAACGAGACGCTGCAGTAGATATCCACGAGATTACACAGATTTTCACACGATTTTCTGTTAGTCTGCAAAAGCCAAGAGATACCCGGCTATTGCAGTTCCTCTTATTCTTGACTGTTCATTCTCGTGTTAATCTCGTGAAATCTTGTGGACCCGTTACCCTTGCTAAACGGTGTACCGTGATGCGTGAAAACCACCGGTCGCCTATTTTAGCGCACCGGCGGCAGATTATAAACCCCCGTAGGTCTTGACCCTGTAGATCTTGCACAGCGCGGTCCTGAGAGGATTCGCCCCGGTGAGAGTGTTGCAGACCTCGGGGTCGTCATCCAGGCAAATGTTGATGTTGCTTTCCCACAGTCCGTGAAGCCACGGCTCCTCGCCGGGCAACTCGGGGTACCACCAGCCGTGCTCGGCGTGCACTACTTCTGGCTTGAGGCCGTCGAAAAGCCGGGCTTTCTGACGGACACGTCCTCTCAGGGTCTCGATCCAGACCCAGTCTCCATCGGCGATGCTGTGTTTGGCCGCGGTATCCGGATGTATCTGGACGATAGGGTGCGGGTACAACTTGCGCACTGACTCGATCTGGCGAAAGTCCGAATGAAAATAGTAGCGGATGCGTCCGCCGGTGATCAACGTATAGGGATACTCTTTGGCCAGCTCCGGCTGGCTGACGGTGGTCTCGGACGACTCCTGGTAATGCGGCAGCGGGTCATAGTCCAGCTTTTCCATGATGGTGGACCGCAGTTCCGCTTTGCCGGTGGTGGTGGCGAAACCGGTCTTCTCGTACTTCTTGTAATGGCCGCCCTTATACTCGCATCTCACCTGCTGGACGTATTCCCGGTGGGTGCGTCCCAGGGGTTTCAGCCGCGCGTCAAACACTTCTTCCAGGGTCTTCCAGGGATAGAATTCGCCGACGCCGAGCCTTATGGCCAGTTCCCGCCAAATCTCGTATTCGCCTTTATGGTCGTAAAGGCCGGGAACGGAAGAAGGTAGCGCGATTTCCCCGGCCTTCACCCACTGGTCGTAACCCTGGAATTCCCAGAGCATGGGGCGCTCCATCCAGCAGGCAGGCGGCAGAATATAGTCGGCCAATTCCGCGCTGGGAGTGCGCCAGTAGTCAATGACCACATAGAGGTCGAGGCTTTTCAGAGCCTTGTAGATGAGTTTAGTGTTGGGCAGGGTCAACAGGGGATTGCTGCCGATGGTAATGGTTGCCCTTACAGGATAAGGCTTGCCCGTCAGCACTGCCCGCCACATCATCGGCCCGTGGGCGATGACTCCCTGCCAGGGCAGTCTCGGCCAGACTTTGGCCAGGTTGGCAGTCACCAGCCTTTGTCCCGCGAATCCCAGGAACTTGAATCTGTCACCGCCGATCTGCTTCGCCATTACCTCGGGTTTGAAATCAACCCTGGGCTCCAACTCCCTGAGGGTCAGAATCGAAGGGTGTGGACCGGTCAGCTCCTCTCCTCCTTCAACATCCAGATTGCCCGCCAGCGCGGCCAGTATCCACCGGGCGTGAATGACCTCGGCATTGCTGGTCAACTCCTCGATACCCATTCCCTCGACCATGGCGCCGGGACGGTTGCCCGCGTAGACGCGGGCCGCTTGCCGGATGGTCCCGGCAGGCACCTGGGATATCTTCTCCACCTTCTCGGGAGTGAATTCTTTGGCCCGTTCCTTCAAATCGTCGAAGCCGTGGCACCAGCGGTTGACAAAATCCTCGTCATATAGCTTTTCTTCGATAATGACGTTGACCATGCCCATCAGCACCGCCAGGTCGGTACTGGGCCGCAACTGCATCCACACGTCGGCCCTGGAGGCTGACTCGGTGCGGCGGGGATCGATGACGATGAG
>ORJL010864244.1_pt1 | contig 15804 bp, 18 predicted proteins | sample 1779941 | NCBI WGS metagenome assembly ORJL01 (sample SAMEA104232317, study PRJEB22302) | groundwater metagenome | biome: forest; feature: aquifer; material: groundwater | place: USA | collected 2011-08-07 | depth 5.8 m | reverse complement strand
TCAACACACTCAGCAATATTTCTGGCACAATAAATTATTTTGGAATTATAACTAGAAACTCGGTCGTACTCATCTTGTGATGATTCACTCGCTGACATCAAACAAGGTAGACTGCTCTGGTTTTTAACTCTTTTGGGATAAAGCAGTTTCAAGAGTGTGCAGATTTTCCTAGAACCGCAAATGATATAAAGAAGAACTTATACACGTGTCTTGGTGATACTCATGAAAGCAATAATTGCAGTAAGTCTTCTTTTATCAGGATTAATTCTTGCAGGATGCGCAGGAACACAAGCACAACAGTCTAATGAAGTTAAGTTTGGGTGGATTGGACCATTGAGTGGAGATGTTGCTTCTCTTGGAGTTCCTGTGAAAGATGCCGCTGTCTTAGCAGTTGATGAAATAAATCAAAAGAATTTGCTTAATGGAAAAAAACTCACTCTTATTTTTGAAGATGAAAGTTGCGATCCAAAGAAAAGCGTGACTGCAGTGCAAAAACTTATTGGTGTTGATGGAGTTGTTGCAATAGCAGGATCGCTTTGCTCAGGCTCAACATTAGCAGATGCCCCAATTGTAGAACAAAACAAAGTTCTGCTTTTGAGTTATGGTTCAACCAATCCTAAAATTAAAGATGCAGGCGATTATGTGTTTAGAAATGTTCCTTCAGACGCAGGCCAAGGAGCAGCAGGTGCTGACACAATAAAGTCATTCCCTGTCAAAAACGTTGCCTTACTCTATATTAATAATGACTGGGGTGTTGGATTAAAAGATGTGTTTACTCCTAGAGCAAAAGAGATAGGATTAAATCTTGTTGCTACAGAAAGCTTTGACTCAAATGCCGCAGACATGAGAACTCAAATCCAGAAGATAAAAAGCGCAAATGCAGAGGCAATTTATCTTCTTGCATATCCTCAAGAAACAGGAATTGCTCTCAAACAATTGAAAGAAGCAGGACTATCTGTACCAATTGTCGGTGCTGATGCTTCAAAAGATGATGCAGTTATTTCTGGAGCAGCAGGCGCTGCAGAAGGATTTTTAGTCACAGCACCAGGAGTGCCAGACTCACCAGAACTTGAAGCATTTAACAAAGCATACAAATCAAGATATGGCAAAGACTGGCAGCCTTACACTCCAGAAGCATATGATGCAATAATGATTCTTGCCAAAGCATGTGCTGCAACAGACTGCACATCAACAGCAATGAAGGACTACTTGTACAAGATGGGTCCTTACAAAGGCGCATCAGGAACATTTGAGTTTGACAGCAATGGTGAAGTGCAAAAACCTTATGACTACTTTCAAGTCAACGGAGGCAAGTGGGTCAAGGCGCAAGTCATTGACAATGGAGGACTTGTTGCAGAATAATTTTTTCTTTTTTCATTTAGTTTTTTATGTTTTTTCTTCAGGATTATAATTTTTTCTTTTTAATTTATTTTTAGATTTTTTTCTTGAGAGAATTATACTCTGACTTTTTAATAAAATTGCTTTGGCGAATATTTGGTTAATTTTGTTTGCAAAGGAAAACCCCTTTGGAAAATTAATAGCTTGGCTGTTGCCTCGCAAACCAAAGAGGGTTTTCAGGATGGAAGTGCGCGCAAGGTTTAAATACTATGGCAACTATAGAAACCATAACATGCTAACAACCATTCAAATAAGCAAGGAAACAAAACACTTAATTGGCACATTTGGCATTAAAGAAGATACTTACGAAGACATAATAAAAAAAATGTACTCTCTTGCTGTCAAAGAACAATTGAGAGAGTTTTTGCTTTCTTCAGAAGACACAATACCAATAAACGAAGCAATACTGAGAGCTAAGAAAGAATGGTCAAAGTAGAAATTACCCGTTCATTGTTTAATGAGATTAGCAAAAAGTTTAAACAGCAAAGTGTTGATGTTTTGGAATACTTAAAGACTCTTGAATCGTCTCCAAGTAAAGGAAAAGTTCTTGGGACAGTAGGAGGAATTGTTATTAAAGAACTGAAATATTCAGGATTTAGGTTTTATTTTATTACAGATGGATTCAAATTAAAGTGCTTGAACAAAGAACACTTAATTGACCTGCTTTTGCGTTTTGTTAGGATGTCTGACAAGAGACATCAGCAGCAAACAATTAATGAAATCAAGCACGTTCTTACCACAATTGGCACAAGCGGTTTTGAATAAACAGACCACGCAATTTCTTATTTATATGACTTCCCGAATGATTCCAGCGACAACTTTTGTGCTATCACGTTTTAATTAGACACTCTTGACTTCCTACGGCTGGTATCTTGAGCACGTTAGAAAGTGGGCAGGAATTGATGAAGATAAAACACTAGACTTATTTGATGCGTTCAAGCAAGAATAAAAAAATCCACTCACTTGCACTGCTTGCATTCACCAAACACAAGCCATAGCAGGCCAGCAAGATATGCTATTGTTGCTGGTGTGATTTGATTTTTGATTTTCACATCAGCTATCTTTAAATACAACTCTTCTTCACCAACTTTGTGGGCTTTGCACAACACAAATACACTATTCTTCTGATTATCATACTATTGTTTGGGTTGTATGTGCGAAGTTATCATATTGATTATCCAGTTATAGGCTATCATAATTGGAAAGAAACAAATTATCTTACAACAGCAAGAAACTTTGCGCGTGAAGGCTGGTTTAGTCAAGGACTGTTTGTGCCAATGTGGGACTATCCGCAATTGTATGAAGACCCCTCGGGAGCACACAGTGACACGTTTTCCACAACACCATTGCTTGTCAGCATTGCGTTCTGGTTATTTGGTGAAAATCTTGCTCTGGCGCGAGGAATCAATATAGCACTTGCGTTGGGAAGCATTGTGTTTATGTATCTCATTGTGCGTAAATTGTTCAAGCGCGAAGATTTAGCACTCACTACTTCTGCGCTTATGGCAATAACACCCTTGCTTGTTTTTTTTGGAAGACAGATGGATGTACTTAACTCAGCAATATTTTTTACTCTGCTAGGAATGTATCTATATTTACACTGGATTGAAAGCTTTAGCTGGAAAACAACTATTGCGTTCTCTTTCACAATTCTTTTAGGAGTGTTCACCAAATTCACATTTGCATTATTGCTTATTCCAGGATTTTTTGTGTTTCCTTTTGCAAAACTAAAAGACAAAACACTCTGGAAAAAATACGCAGTATGCCTTATTCCTTTGGTGTTATTTTTCACCTGGTTTTTGTACATACGCACAATATCAGCTGATTTAGGGGAAGAAATCAACAAAATAAATCCAGGACTATTGTTTAATCCAAACTTTTGGAACACCATGCTGAATTTTTTTGCAGAAAACTTTAGTCTATTCATGATGAGCTTGTTTGTGCTTGCCAGTCTTGTTTTTCTTTTGTTTGCATGGAAACGCCTAAGTGAACCAGGATATAAGTTCTTTCTCAGCTACCTTATAGGAGGAGTTATCTGGTTTATTGTCTTAGCAGAAAAATTGCAGGGACACAACTACCACCAGTATCCACTAATTCCTCTTGTTGCGTTTATGACTGCATTTCTTTTTGTTGCTGTTGCACAAACAATTGCTCAAACAGCTAAAAAACAATGGCTCAAACCAGTTACAATACTTGTGCTTCTTGTATTTGTTTACTCACCCATAAATGAGTTACCTTTTCATAATTCAGCAATGAAATACTCAGCAAGTCGCATGTTTGACACACAGTTTTTTGGCTTAGATACTGCAGGCGAGTATTTGAAAGAGCATAAACTGCCAGGCGAAAGAGTCATGCACAGTAGCCACCAAGCATATGGAATACTCTGGCACGGAGATATTAAAGGCACAAAACGACAAAAAGATGTAAAACTAATACAGTATGGTGAAGATAATTTGAATATCACCTGGCTGTTCGTGTATCAGTGGGACTTTGACATGCTCTCAATGCCAGAAGTAGGAGAGTACATTAGTAAAAACTACGGATTAGCACAAATAGGGTTTATGAGATCACAAAATGGTATTAATCCTGTTTACTTTTTACTGCACAAAGGAGGCACATTTGACTTGAATAAACTCAACGAGTATGTCAAAGGAAAACCAGTGCAAAGCAGAACCTATGAAAAAACAACAGGAAATATTGTGATGAATTATGTGGATGTGGAGTAAGATTAGCTTCTCTGAGCTGCACTCATTCAGTTCACTTCAAATCAGGATTTTCTGGATTTTCTTTTTTTATCTCTGAATAAATCTTTTTATCTGGATTGCGCGAATCACTCCAAGGTTCTTCTTTTAGTTTTATAATATCTGAAAAAAGCTCTTTATTTGAATTGCGTGACTTATTCCAAGGTTCTTTTTCTCGTTTTATATATTGAGAAAACGGTTCAAAACTGTGAGAATAGTATTTTTCCTGCGTGATTATTTTATCAGGACCCCCGATACTTCTTAACAAGCTAATTATGTTTATGTTCTCATCTGCTGGTTTTATTTCTACTTGCATAGCGCGTAGCTTGCATGCGTGGGGCGCCATTCCATAAGAATCTAATAGTTCTGCAACGTCTTCTAAAAAATGTGGAGCAGAAATTGCGTATTTCCATTGGTCTCTTTTTTTGCAACTTATGTAAAAGCCTTCTAAAAATCCTTTTCTCGCATGATGCGCTATTCCTTCAAGTTGTCTTTTAAAGTCAGCTAATTCTGCGTTAAGTTTTCTGCAGAGTGGTGATTCATTTTCCATAAATTTCAGAGTGTCTATTGTCATTAATTCCACCTCAAACTTATTATCTTACCAGTCATTAAACAAAACCAGTATATAAAGCTTTCGTTACTGGCAAGTAAATAACAGGTTTTTTATGGTAAGGCAGGACTGTCCTTCAATAAACAGGTTAATTTCAGCACAGCTTTTTTGCCATTACAACACCATCATGCCTGTTTCTATACATTTGTTCAAAAAACGCAATCTCTTCATATCCTAATTTCAGGTTCATCTTGTGTGTCGGCATACCTGCAAGGCAAGTAGTGAACATTTGTTCTGCTCCTGCCTCTTTGGCCAGCAGCTCTGCTTCTGAAGACAACCTAGAGCCCAGCCCCCTCCTTTGGTATCCGGGTAAAACAAATATCACTGACTTTGCTGCATCTGTGCTTGCTACCTGTGTTATACTATGATTGGCCAGTGTTATTCCTGCTGGCTTACTAGAAAATACTTCTCCTTTAAGCCAGGAATATTGAAGTTCTGCAGCTTCACGGTTGATTTTTAGCCTATTCAGCGAGCTATTCAAATGAACGCAGCATGCATAAAATGCAAGCGCATCACTATACATTCTTTTTTGAAACTGAATAAAACCTGCAGGCTTTCCAGAACATACTGCAATAAGAATAGTTTGTTCAAGGTTAACAATGCTTTCTCGCGCAGAATCTTTTACATATTTAGGGGCAGGATGTTTTTTATCATAACCAAGAACTTTCCCAAATTCCTGATAATAAGAGTTTACCACAAACTCCAAATGTTTCTTCGGCTCAAAAGGAATTATTTTCAATTGACTCATCATGATACCCCGGATTCCTGACACCCAGAGACTATTTATAAATCTTGCTCAAGCAGAAAAGAGTTGTTTTTCTTTTTTAAGTCCAGCTCATCTCGCAAACCCAACCCATTTGTACATAAAGTATTTCAGAACAAAAAAGCCACCGATTACAACAGTATTCACAATCCACGCTGAAAAGCCAAACACATCAATAAACAATGAAGAAAGCACAATAGTTAACACTGTAACAATAACACCAACCCATGTGTATTTGAAAAAACTCTGGTGTTTCTCAATATTTTGTTTAACAAACTGGCGCATAAGTCCATCTTGCATAGTGAAGATAAAAAGCTATCGGAAAAGGGCGATAAGAGAATCATTCAATTACTCTGATTCTTGTTGCTCAAGTTCTTTGCGTATCTTATCAAATAGTTCTTTGGTTCTTTTCTTAAGGGTCTGAAATTCTTCTTCTGCGAGGGTAGTTTTTGTTGAATACTGCATGTTTTCGCGAATGTCAAGGATTTTATTGCTGTGTGCCAAATCCTCAGTGACATCACTGTCAAATATCTCTTTGATATCTTCTATGGTTAGGCTTGTGATTTTTCCGTTTGTTATTAAGTTTTCAATCAATGCAAATGTGCAGGACTGATTTTTTGAATCATAGCCGCGTTGCGCGAGAATTGCAAGCAAACCATGATACGGTGTGTAAAATGATGCGCTTGCAGACCAATCACTGTAATTCATTTCATGAAAATCCGTCATCGCATTAAAATTGTGAATTGATTTGTTGAGGTGCCCCTGAAACAATTCAGTGCTTGGCAGTATTATTCGTAAGCCTTGATGGCGTTCTCCAACTTTCAATCCTCCCTCAAAGCATTTTTTTAGTTTCTTATTTGCTTGCATTCTTTATCACCTGAACAAGCATGTCAAAACCCCACAAAACAATGCCATCACGCAATGCTGCCGTAATAATTGCATCATTCTTCTTTAGATTTTGCCGCAAATCTTCCTCTGTTTGTACAACATCTTGTATTTTTATTGGAACAATGTCCTGTATTCTGTTTAAAATCTTTTTGTACTCCTCAAAATTCTTGCGTTCTAATACAAAAAGAACATCAAGATCACTTGGTTCTTTCTTAGTAGTAATGTATGAACCAAACAACACGCCTGCTTTGGTAACTTGCTTCATGTTCTGCAAGTCATTAACGCGCATCTTTACACGGCCTTCAAAAGAATCTTGAATGAATGCAAGCTCCAGCACACTCGCAGTTTTTTCATGCTCAAAATCAAGCTTGTACACCTTCAGATTGCCTATGAACGTTGCCTTGATCACGCCTTCTCTATCAAGCTTAGTAAGAATTTTGTGAGCACCACCTGATGTTATTCCGCACTGTTTACCGATATCATTCATGGAAGCACTCTTTCCAATAGTTGTCGCGAGCAACCGAAGAACCTTTCTTTCATTCAATGTCAATATCATTAATACTCACCTTCAGTATGCGAATACTTACTATTAGTATATAAATGTTTCTTTCGCACAAAGAATCAACCTCAACACCTAAGATTCGCCTACCCATCATTCGCCTGATGGTTAATTTCGCAGCAAGTGGTGTATCCGCAATCAATAAAACAAAAAATTGAAAATTCATGCACATGATTTAAAAACACGTCCTCATTGACTCATTTATGCAGCCCAGAAAAAAACTATTGCTTTTTACAGAGTATTTTCCTATTTCAGAAGAAGCAGAATTCACTGGAGGAGTAGAAAGCAGATTTTTTTATATTGTGAAAGAGCTTAGCGCTATTCAAGACATAACAGTTATTTGTTCAAGACAACCAGAACAAAAAAAAGACTCTGTAGTTTGTGGAGCGCGCGTTCTAAGAGTTGGGCCCGCCACACCTTATTCTAACAAAGGTTTTGTAGTGCGAAGATCACTCACTGCGCTGCTCATGCTGTTCAAAGGCATTGCGCAAAAATCAGATATTGTTGAAGGTGCAAGCTTCATGAGCTATGTTCCTGCTTTCTTGACAGGAGTATTCTTAAGAGCTCAGGCAAGAGCAACATGGCATGAAACATGGCTTGGAGAGTGGATACAACACAAAGGATTTGTTACAGGCATGCTTGGAGAAATATGGGAAAGAATTGCACTCAAATTTCATTGGGACATGATTATTACAGTAAGTGATTTTACCGAGCAGAAACTTATTGCGTACAAGCCATATTTTAAACAAATAACACACACTCTTCCCAATGGTATTGATTATGAATTACTCTCACAGCTTTCTGTAACCAAGCACAAAAAACCAACAATTATGACATTTGGCAGGCTAAGCCAGCAAAAAGACGTTCAGACACTTATTCGTGCAATAAAAATTCTTAGTAAAGACATTCCTGAAGTGCAGTGCAACATCATAGGTGATGGACCTGCGCGAGCTGAATTAGAGCAATTAACCAAAGAGCTGGGGTTGCAAAATAGAGTGAATTTTCTTGGCAAAAAAGTCAAGTACAAAGACCATATTACTGCAGCAAAACAATGTCATGTTTACTGCTCGCCATCACTTCTTGAAGGCTTTGGCATAACACTTATTGAGGCAATGGCACTTGGCCTACCATATGCTGTGACGCGAATTCCTGCATTTGTTGAAGTCACAAATAATGGCAAAGGAGGATTTTTGTTTGAGCCACAACAACCAGAAGAACTTGCCAGACAGCTCAGGACATTGCTGACTGACAGAAAACTATATTCATTTAAAGCTAAAGAGGCACAAGCACTTGCTCAAACATACAGCTGGACAAGATTAATAAAACAGAGCAGTTTTTTGAGATAACATGGACTCATCCACCCTTGACAGAAATCAGCTCTTTCTAAGTATCATCATTCCAGCATACAATGAGGAAAAACGCTTGCCTCAGACTCTTGATACAGTCATTGAATTTCTCAAGAAAAAAAAATACACTTGGGAGATAATCATTGTTGATGATGGAAGTAGAGACAATACTGCGCAGATTGGAAAAGAAAGAGAGCACGTGCACTCAATAAGCTACCAGCCAAATCAAGGAAAAGGCAATGCGGTCAGAACAGGAATGCTTGCAGCAACTGGCAAGTACAGACTCATGTGTGACTCAGACTTATCAACACCAATCAAAGAACTTGACAAATTTCTTGAACACACGAGTGAAGCAGAATTGCTTATAGGCTCACGCGATCTTGAAGAATCAAATGTAATAATACCTCAACCGTGGTATCGAAGAATTGCAGCAAGTGGATTTAAGATTGTAGTAAAATCACTTGCTATCAGAGGAATTCATGATACACAATGCGGGTTTAAATTGTTCACAGAAAAAGCAGCAACACGCATATTTGCAACACAATACATAAAAAGATTTGGCTGGGATGTTGAAGCTCTTTTTTTAGCAAGAAAGTATGGATTCCGCATCAAAGAACTAGGTGTAGAATGGATTAATGACACTGAGAGCAAAGTAAACCCTGTCAAAGAAGCATGGCGCATGTTCAAAGAAGTAGTACAGATTCGTCTCAATGACTTGCGAGGCAAGTACACGTGATCTGGAATTCATTGCGCACACACAAATATGAAATTCTGCTTATCTTACTCTTCATTATCGCCACTGGACTTAGGCTTAATCTTAATGGAATGCCTCTGACACATCCGGGAAACATTAAAGCAGCAGATCCTTTTTATCACAGTCTCACCGCAGACATGATTATAGAAAGCAACCAGTGGAGGTACAATCCTTACTATGTTTCATTTGGTGAAGAAAAATCAATTAACCAGCAACCACCACTTGCATACATACAAACAGCAGGAGTTTCAATGCTCACAGGCTTGCCTTCATGGCTCGTGGTTTATTTTATTGTAGCGCTATTTGCAGGAATAAGAACTCTCTTGATATATGCAATAAGCAAAGAATTTTTCAATAACAAAAACATTTCAATAATTGCTGCAGCACTCAGTGTACTGCCTATTGAACCACGGGCATGGCTTTACGAAGTATACATTGGATTTTGGATTCAAGTTATTGCACTAACCATATTATTAGGAATAGGTTGGTGCGTACTCAGGTATTCACGAACTAATGAATCATGGCTGTTGTGGATTATCGGTATAAGCAGTGCAGGACTTATCATGACTCATCCCCAAGAAATATTGTTTTTGCCACTTATTTTTTCATTCCTCGCATACCAAATATTTAATGCAAAACAAAGCATCAAAGAAACAGTAAAAAATTTGTTAAGACTCTGCGTGCTGCCAGCACTATGCTTGCTTGTCATGCTTTCATGGTTTTTGTATGTGTGGAAAGGCAAAGGTTATAGTCTTGCAATAAATCTTGAGCCTTTTCCACAAAGCTATCTGGGAGGAATCACCACTCCAGGGCTTAGTTTTTTTCCAACATGGTATTTGCTCATTGCAGGACTAGGAACTGTTCTTGCAATTATTTGGTGGAAAACTCACAAACAAGTGATTGTATTCACAGGCTATTATGGCTTTTTTACATTTGTGCTTCCATACTTTCTTGTAAGCCCATATTATCTTGGCAGAACAAAAACACTATTGCCATTGATTCTCGCGCCTTTTGCAGCACTTGCAATACACTTTATCATCAGTACCATAGAAAAAACAACACGCAAGCATTTCACAAGATTTATAGTATTTGGATTGATTGCAGTACTTGTTGTTGGAGCAGGCATTCCAGCATACCAAGAATTAACTCGTAGTTTACGTGGAGAACATATAGACTATGCAAAGTGGAATGCATTTAAATGGATTCATAACAGCACTCCAGAAGACTCAACAATCTTATTTTTAGAAGACTGCGACCAGGCAAGCTGTATTTACACCAAACGAATCACTGCATACATAGAACAAAAAGACCTTCCAGCACAAGCACAATCCATACTAAAAACGCATGAACTAAGCAATGCAAGCACACTCTCATGGGCTGCAGACACATTATGGGATTACCCAACTCAAGAACAATCACTATTTGTGTTCACAAAACTAGACAAAGAAAAGCTTAAGAAAAAATATAGTCAGCTCACTGATTTTAATTATATCTACTTGAGAAACTATAATAAAGAACTTGCGCAATTTCATCAGCAGCTCATACAAGCTCTTGGTTCAAACTATTCTTTAGCATACAACACTGGAGGAATAATAATCTTACAACATGCGTGAAACAATCAAGATATTTGGGCTAAGCATGTTATTGCTATTTGCAGTCGCATACTTAGGAATACAGGACAGCATTAATGCGCTCTGGCTTAGCAGTGGTTATGGGCTTCTTTTGTTACTTCCTGCAACACTTTACTTTGCAAAAAAACAGCTGAATTTTACTGAAAAGTTTTTCCTCAGCAACATTACAGGCTTGTGCTTTGGTGCAGTGCTTGTTGCAGGAGATGTTTTATTCAGAATACCTCTCAAAACACCGACATACATTATTGTCGCAACAGTTTTCTTTATTGGAGGAATTCTCGTTTGGAGAAGAGACAGAGGAAAGCAAAAATGAAATCGCTATTTGTTTCAGAATACTGGCAGCCAAACAGCCAGGGGGGCGGAGAAGAATCAGCAGCAGTACTAGCCAGTGCCTTGGCAGAGAGAGGGGTTTCAGTCACTGTTTTAACATCGCATTTTAATGAAGAGCTTGCTGAAGAAACACAAAATAAAAATCCCAAGCGCCAAAAGAGGCAGGGCATTAAAGATATAGTCGGGATTTTTAATGTTGCAGATACTCGCAAAGTGTTCTTACAGCCAGACATCTCAAGCGAGGGGATATCTGCAACAAATAAAGTGCGAGTGTTGCGCAGAATTAGTACAGGAACAAGTCCTGGAAGGTTTTGGAGCAATGTTAAACGGGCCATTGTGTTTCCGTTTTCTGCACAAATACAAGTAAAAAAACTGCTGTGCCAGGAAGAATTTGACGCAATTCATTATGTAAATGTCAGCTCAGCAATGGCAAAGACCAACACAAGAATACACTCATTTGTGCATGTCAACAGCCCAGTATTCTTTTGCCCTAAAGGAACACTAATGTACCGAGACCAAAAAGAATGCCATTACAAATGTACACCCTATCGTTTTCTTGAATGCTTTGTACACAGCCATGTGTTTGGCAAAATGCAAAACAAATGGTATTACAAGTACAATCCTGGAGTATTGATAACACTTTATGCTGCGTTTAGAATCAGAATGTTCAAACTAAAGAGATTTGATAAGTATGTTGCAGTAAGCGGTTTTATGCAGCAAAAACTACTTGAAACAGGAGTTAATGAAAGAAAGACTCAGGTTATCTCAAATATAGTTTCTGTACCAAAACTTGTCAAGACACGCAACAAAAAACCAGCAATACTATACCTCGGAGATTATATTGCACAAAAAGGAGTAATGGAATTACTTAAAGGATTACTGCTGGTAAAAAAAGATTATGATTGTGACTTTTATGGAAGCGGACCTCTTTATAATGTCATGCAAGAATTTGTTAAAAACAATGGACTTAAAAATGTGCAAATCAATAGCAGAATTACGCAAGAAAGAGCATTATCCACAATTGCAACACACGACATTGTTATTCAGCCATCACTCGTGCCTGAAGCAATGTCAAGAACAGTATTACAAGCAATGGCAGCTGGTAAAGCAGTCATCACAAGCAATAGAGGAGGCATGAAAGACTATATTCAACACGAAAAAGAAGGACTGATCGTAGACCCGAGCGTGCCAAGAGAGGTAGCAAGAGCAATTGAATACTGTCTTGATAAAAAAGTTTGTGAAAGACTGGGAAAGAACGCTATTGCAAAAGTACAGCAAACATCAAGCGCAAATGTTGTGACAGACAAGTTTCTTTTACTCTACAAAAGCCCGAAACACATAACTAAGGAGTAAAAAGATGCAAAAAATAATCCTTGATTTATCAACATTCAAAGCACTTGCTGGAGAAACACGAGTTGCAATACTCAAACAATTGCAAGAACGCAAACACATGCAAACAGAACTTGCTTCAGAATTAAACCTCGCAGTACCAACAGTAAAAGAACACTTAAATGCTCTTGAAAAAGCAGGACTTGTAGCAATGATTGATGAAGGCAGAAAGTGGAAGTATTATGAATTAACACAAAAAGGCAGAGCAATACTTGAACCAGAACAAGAAAAGACTACATTACTTGTACTTCTAGGAGTGTGGATTGCTGCAGTGGTTGGAGGGGTAGGTATGTGGCTGAAAAACAGACTTCCTTCACTCAACAGCGCAGATGTAGTGCCACAACTGATGACAGAATTTGCAAAAAACTCACAAGCAATTCCAGCACCTGAACAACAACTCCTAATAACATCAACAATTAATCCATGGATTGTGGTGTATGCAGTTGTTGTAGGGGTGCTTACAATAGGGATTATTTGGCTGCTTTTTATGCGCGTAAAAAAATAAAAATCCCAATCGCCGCAAGCGGATGGGGTATTCTTAACAAATAAAAATCCTAACCGCAATCACTGCGTTCTTGCGCCGCTCGCTTCCTCGCAGGTGTCATCACTTTGGTTCTGAACACTTACTCGACAAATGCCTCGCATGCGCCGCAAGCGGCGGAGTATCTGCAACAAATGAAAAACCACTCACGGTTTTCATACTTGGTTTTCATACTTGATAGTTAATGCGTACTTCTTGAGAAAATGTTGAAAGCTACGAAGCACGTTGAGTATGCTCCCGCCGAGAGATGAATGTTAGGATGGAAACTCTCTCTTTATGAGCTTCCCAGAATGTCTTTTACTGTATCTATTGCTTCCTTGCACAATTCTTTGACTTTTGCAAGCTCTTGCGACTCTGCTTCTACACTGATACCATACTGCAATAGTTCGCGAAGCTCAATCACGCTTTTTTCATGTATTTCTGATTCATCATACTGTTTCAATGCATCAATAAACTTTGTATCCAATGTTATCTTCTTTTCCTCAATCAAGTATTCTACTGCAGCAAGAGTGCATTCTTGGTTTCGTGATTCATAGCCGTGTTTTGCAAGCAACGCCAGCAAGCAGTGATAGAGGCAATAAAAGCCAGCAGTTACACTCCAATCAGTAAAACCGCCTTTCTCAAAGTAAAATAGCGCCTTAAGGTTATGTTCTGCTTTTGTGAGGTACTGATAGGCTTGATTAAGAGAAGAAACTGTTTCTACAAGTCCGCGATGTTTTTGCTTTTCTGCGATTTCTTTCTTTGCTTTGTTCAGACACCATTTGACTTTGTTAGCGGCGTGCGACATGTTCGAGCACCTCTGCAATGATTTCTTGACCTTTTAGCACAACTCCTGTTTTAAGGATTTCTATTACTACCTTGTCTGGCTTTTTGAGATTCTTTTCCAAATCAGTACGTGTTTGCCAAACAGGATGAACTGGTTTTATGAGAATTGTGTTCTTTTCTTTAACTTGTTCGCTAACAATAGCATGATTCTTTGAATCAACCAATAGAAGAACATCCACGTCATTATTACCCTTTCCACGAAGCACTGAACCAAAAAGAACAATTGCTTCTGCCTTAAAATCTTCAAACTCCCTCACCCATCGTAGAGCCCTTGTTTGCGCCTCTTCAAATAACAACAAGGGAAGAAGTTTCCTCACGTGCTCAGTGAATACAAGCGTGTAAACAATCGCCTTGCCAACACGAAGCCCAGAAACAAACTCAAACTTTTCTAACACCTTCAGAGCTTTCAAAGTACCACGCGCAGACATGCCAACATGCTTGCTTAAAGAACGCGCATTGTACAAGGTAGTAAAATCTTTCGCCAGCACAAGAACAATCTCCTTTTCCTTCTCAGTCAACGAACGCATAGGAATCACCAGTTCACATATGAGAACGCATAGTTCCTATATAAGCTTTACTGTGGCAGAGTCACAATGCATGTTCGAATCCCGCAAGTAAGTGATACTGCTTGAGCGCAGCGATTATCTACAACATGCTCCCGCCGGGATTCGAACCCGGGTCTCAGCCTATCCTCGAATGGTCGAACAAACGAATTTTCGTTCGCACGGGTAATCTCGAAAGGGCCGAATCCTTGGCCGGACTAGACTACAGGAGCTTTGAGTGTGTTTTGTTAGTTGGTGTTTATTATTCTTGCTGATTTTTTGTGTAGATGGAATACTGGCTAAAGGGCCGAAGCTTCCGAGGCATTAGCCGAGGAAGTCCCACAAACCTCAGTTTGGGTGGACCTTGGCCGGACTATGTCACAAAACATTGATGTGATACTAATTGCAATGTTTTGCGAGCACATTGTAATTCGCATTGTTTTTCCACGAATTACAATGGACTACAGGAGCTTTTTGATTGTTAATAGAAATAGCCTTCTTTTTAAAGCTGCTGGTGAAGTTTAAGGTCATAAAATAATCAGTAACCAGTATTAATTTCCGCATATCTTTTTATACCAGTAGCATTCTTGAGTCAACCATGCCCATTCAAACAGGTCAATCAGCCCCTGATGCGCGAGTATACAAATGCACAGGTTGTGGCTATCTTACTGCGTTGCTTAAAGGCGAAATAGCAGCACCATGCCCAAAATGTGCTCCACAAAAAAAAGTATACGCTTGGGCATCAACACATCATGAAATAATAGTCAAGACAAAAAACCTTGCAGAAGAAGCACGAAAACGAGAAACATGGTCAGACAAGATAGCAGACAAGATAGCAGTTTTCTGTGGAAACATGAGCTTTGTGTATGCACACGCGCTTATTTTTCTTGCGTGGATATTATACAACTGGAATAACCCTTCAGGATTTGACCCATATCCTTTTGGCATACTCACAATGCTAGTCTCTCTTGAAGCAATCATGCTCTCAGCGTTTATACTTATCAGCCAGAATAGACAAACATCTGTTTCAGACCTTCGTTCAGAGCTAGACTATCAAGTAAATCTCAGAAGTGAAAAACTTATCAATGAAGTACGGGCAATGCTGCACGAGATGAATGGCAAACGGTAGATTTTTAATATACAAGAGACTCTTTTAAAATATGCCACCGTGGCGTACACCCAAACTGAGGTTTGTGGTTGCCCCGGTGTCTTGCGAAATCATCAACAAATAAGCCACCGTGGCGCAACTCGGTACCGCGGCAGTCTCGAAAACCCTTCAAGACAACTGCTTTCCGCAAGGATATCTCAGTTCAAATCTGGGCGGTGGCGTAATAACCTGAGCGAATGCGAGTAGTGTCACGTAAAAAACAATATTTGAATGAGACTCCGAAACCACAGTTGAGGTTGTCTCAGTTCAAATCTGGGCGGTGGCGTAATAACCTGAGCGAATGCGAGTAGTGTCACGTAAAAAACAATATTTGAATGAG
>ORJL011807987.1_pt1 | contig 15811 bp, 15 predicted proteins | sample 1779941 | NCBI WGS metagenome assembly ORJL01 (sample SAMEA104232317, study PRJEB22302) | groundwater metagenome | biome: forest; feature: aquifer; material: groundwater | place: USA | collected 2011-08-07 | depth 5.8 m | reverse complement strand
TTTTTCTTTGGGGGTGACGGACCTTTCTTTTCGCAAAAGAAAGGGCTGTTATCGAACCCGGATCACGACCTTTCTCCAGAAACGTTAAGTTTCTTTTCAGCATTTTGCCGATAAGCAAAATGTCTGAGTCATAGCGCCTTGCGCTATGCTCATTTCATCAATGTTTTTTCTTTTTAAAAGAAAAAAGATTGGATGGGAAGGTCGCATTCTACCACTGAACCACAGCCGCATATACTTTTGAAAGTTTTTGCACTAGGTAGGGATTTAACTCTTTTGTGCGTAATACTTTTTAGCTGATTGACATGACGGACTTAATCAAATTTTTCAATTCGAGCGTAAAGCAAACTGATCCAGAAGTTTCTACAATTATTCAAAAAGAGATTAAGCGGATGCAAGAGGGGTTAGAAATGATCCCTTCGGAAAACGTCGTAAGCTTGGCAGTTTTAAACGCGCTTGGAAGCGTATTTACAAACAAATATTCTGAAGGCTACCCGCATAAGCGATACTATGGCGGCAATGAAAACGTCGACGAAGTTGAAACCCTTGCAATTGAACGCGCAAAAAAACTTTTCAACGTACCACATGCAAATGTACAGCCATATTCAGGTAGCCCTGCTAACTTAGCAGTTTACTACGCGGTATGCGAACCAGGAGACACAATAATGGGACAAAACCTCCCAGATGGCGGCCACTTAACTCACGGTTGGAAAGTTAACTTCTCCGCTAAGTACTACAAGAGTGTACCTTACCACGTTAAGCCAGATGGCTACATTGACTTGGACGAAGTGCGCAAACTTGCGCTTGAAAACAAGCCAAAACTAATTTGGTGCGGAGCAACTGCATATGTGCGGGAATTTCCATTTCAAGAACTGTCTCAAATCGCTGACGAAGTTGGCGCTTATTTTGCAGCTGACATTTCACACATCTCTGGCCTGATCGTAGGCGGAGCACATAAATCGCCAGTTCCATACGCGCACATAATTACAACAACAACTCACAAAACGCTTCGTGGGCCACGCGGCGGCATGATAATGGTGACACAACGCGGTTTAGAAAAAGACGAGAAGTTAGCTGAGAAGATTGACCGCGCTATTTTTCCCGGCTTGCAAGGCGGGCCACATGACCACCAAACAGCTGCAATTGCAGTTACGCTTGGCGAAGCGTTGAAACCAGAATTTGCGCTATACGCAAAGCAAATAGTTGCAAATAACAAAGCGCTTGGAGAAACGCTTATGGCAAACGGCGTAAAACTAGTTTCAAACGGAAGCGACAACCATATGCAGTTAATTGACTTAACTCCATTTGGAAAGGGAAGGGGCGTTTTTGTACAAGAGGCGCTTGACGCCGGCCACATCACAGTTAATAAAAACACTATTCCAGCTGACCCTTCTTCGCCGTTTTACCCAAGCGGAATTCGATTAGGTACGCCTGCGATTACAAGCCGAGGCATGAAGGAAAATGAAATGGAACTAATTGGCAAATGGATTGCACAAATTGTACACGAAATTGCTCCACGTTACAACTTGCCAGATGATAAAACTAAGGCGGAGTACGTTGCAAGTGTAAAAAGGGAGATTAAATTAAATCCAGTTGTTGCGAAAGTAAAAAGCGAAGTTATGCAGCTTTGTGAGAAGTTTCCGCTTTACACTACGTTAGATTATTGAAGTATTTCAGCAAACCATTAAGGTAATTCAACTAAGCTATTATTTTTCTTGACATATTTTAACAATGCATGCGCAGCTTTAATTGTCTTAATATGTGGATCCGCTAAAATAGTGGCTAATTTCTTTTTTTGAACGTTATTTAACTTAGTTGAAAAATTAAGCAATGAATGCAACAAAGCGGTATAGTCATTTATTTTACCCCCCGCATCCAATAAATTTTTATATTTATTAAATAAAGTAGCTGCAGTTTGTTCAACCCATTGACGGTGAATTACATTTGAATGTTTGTAATGCAAACGCTGTGAAAGTAAGGAAATAGCTTCAGTTACTAAGTTATGTTCAAAATGAAACCCGGAATTTTTGCTTGAAATATCAGCGTGTTGTTTTTCAATTTCTTGCGTTAAATAAGCTAGTAATAAACGTTCTTTTGAAGCTGGTTTTTCAAATTCAAGAGCAGTACGCGTAAATGGCTGTGGAAAACTTTTTGCTTTAACTAGTTCTAAAACCGCTAAATCATTAGTACGTTCGATTCTAACATCTAAAGCCCCTATACTTTCTTGTTTTTCAGAAGGTCTTTTGTAAAAAAATCTACCAAAAGGAGTTGTAATTAATCTATAACCTCGAAATTTTTTCGATATTCTTTCACCGCTTCTCAAGTTTCTTGAATTAAGTGCATAACTGTGAATTTTTTGCAAATAGTCTTGAACAATTGCCCCATCAACTGGATGCAGGGCGGATAAATCCAATTTCAAAGGGGTACTTTTAGAACTTAATAATTTCCCACCACTTTTAGTTAAAACGCTCCGTTCAACTTCAACCGAATTAGGGTTAAAGGCAAAAGCATTTTCATACTTTTCTCTAACGTTATAACGGGCTAAACCCCTTTGAACAAGTCTACGGTGTGAAATAAAGTTCATCAATAAAAAATAGTGCCGTTTCCACTTCTTAACTATTCCCTTACCAGTATCTACCCCTACTTCATCACCATCTTTGAACACCTTGCCATGCCCCTTTCTTTTTCGCTAAAAAGAAAGTGAGCACAAACGCTCGGCGTTTGTGACTCAGTCACAAGCTTCGCTTGTGCTGAGTGCCAGGCGTGGCGCCAAAGAAAAATTAAACTAGTTTCTTAACAATTCCAATGCTTGTATCGACTTCGATCTTATCTCCATCTTTGAACAATTTAGTGGCATGTTTTGTTCCAATGATACACGGAATGTTCAACTCACGGCACACTATTGCAGCGTGGCAAGTTACTCCACCTTCGTCAGTTACAACTGCACTTGCTTTTTTCATAGCTGGAATAAAGTCAGGCACAGTCATCGGTGTTACCATTATTTCGCCGTTTTGAAACTTTGAAATCTCTTCAAGCGCATAAATAACATGGCATTTTCCACGTATGATTCCGCCTTGAACCGCGACTGTTCCTTTCAATTCATTTCCACTTATCTTTTCTTCTTCATAAAAATAGCCGTGCTGTTTGAAAACGCTTTGGTAAGCGGGCGTAGCGTAAAGTTTACCTTCGCAATATACAAACCCAGCGGTACGAGTTGCAACTTCAGCCCAATTTATTTCCTTTTCATTTGCAAGCGCTTCGAGTTCAGAATCGGTTAAAAACTTTGCAAAAACTCCAGGTTTACCTAACTGTTTAAGTTTTTTTGAAATTATTTTACGGAGAAGCGTGTCAAGAAGTTCAAACACCCCTTCACTATTTGCACGATCTTCAAAAGCAGTGGCAATAAGTAATTCTGTTTCGTTACCTAATTTTTTTCTAATGTCTTCAGCCCAAAAATAAGGAATAAAATTTGAAAAACGAGTCATTGGAAAAATAGTCATAAACCGAGATTTCAAAACCGCTGCAACTTCCGGAGTTAACTCAGCGTCTTTTAACTCTTCAACTAATCGCTTTGACTCTGCCGTATCGCTGAGAAACTTTTCGCGGTTGTCAAAATAGTAACTCCGTTCCCTTTGAAACTTTTCAATACACGCGTTTTTAATTGCTTCAATATCGCTTTCAAGATAATACGCCGTAACTGCGCGTCCGTTGCTTGTAATTGGCGCATCCTTATAACCAAATCCAACCGCTTCTTGAAACTTCTCCATCAACTCGCTTCGCCACCACTCACAAGAGAAAAGCGAAAAGTCACGAGTAAAAACTTTGATTAAATTTTCAGCCATAAATAGAATCACGGAAAACAGTTACTTAAACCTAGGAGTGATAGGCTCTTCAAATTGTTCAGCAGATTTTTGGCTCAAAAGCCAAGCAACTACCCCAAAAATAAAAACTACAACAATTTCAATAAACATATAGAAAAAAGCGCTAAAAGCAACGTTAACATTGACCCGCTATAACGCGGGTATTTTAAGTAGAGGCTATTCCTTGCATTAATGTCGACTCAGCACGTTGTAGACGCTCACGAAAAGTTGTATACGGAACTCCGGCGGCTAGCGCAATTTCTTCTAGGCTCTTCTTGCGCGGAACAGAATAGTAGCCACCATCGTAAGCTAATGTAAATGCTTCACGCTGCTTGTCGGATAACCTGCTGATTAGCGGCTCGGCAGCAAACACAATGTGCTTGGCTTTTTTCAACGAAAGTATTTCGGATTTGCCCTTGAGCTTTTTTATTTTTATGTAAACGTCGTGAATTGCTTTTTTGTCATGGCTCGCCACTTCCCAGTACTGGTAGCCATCTTTGAAAAAAATCGGCTGCGTGAGGAACACTTCGCTTGAAAGTGCAATTGTATGAAACGCACCTAGTTCAGGCACGCGGAAAAAACACTTGTTTTCATCAACTTCAAGCAATTCGTACCTAAACCCTTTTTTCAACCGTTTAATCGCTTCTGGCCAATCTGGACCTGAAAAAACCACTACTTTGTTATTGTAAAACGTTTTGCCCTTCTTGAAAAAATTCAAGTAATGCACAGTCGCGGTTACGTTTAGCCCTTCTGTGAACGGCGCAATTATACTATCATGCCACACTTTGAAACGAGCAATCCACATGTTAGGAAATTGCCCCCTTTTTCCTCGCTAGATTTTTCAGAGTTAAATTTGATTTCGGAATATTTAGACTAACCCAATTTTTACAACTAGGACACAAGATATGCATTTCTACTGAAGGAAATGACGCTTCCACTGGCAAATGAAATGCGTAACTATCGAGTATGGATTCTAAATTTTTAGTTTGAAAATACTCTAATTTATCGCCACAAAATGGACAGAAAAATTTGCCTTTGATATGATCAAAAAGTCCCATGTTTACCTTCTAATTAGAGACATAAAGTTTAAATATGTTTTCAGTACGAATAGATATGTATAAAGTAGGTATTGGTGATAAAATGTACGAAACTATTACAGTTGTTGGTGAAAGGGGGCAGATTACTATCCCTAAGACTATTCGCGATCTTGAGGGGTTGAAACCACGAGACAAAATAATTGTTAAGATTGAAGATGATAAAATTATAGTGGAAAAATCTTTCACAAAAAAGCAAAAAGAAAAGCTGATGGTTGAAGGCTATAAAAAAATGGCTAAACTAGATAAGGAAATTGAAGAGGAATGGAAATATGCTAGTAAAGAAGCGGATGCGATGATTGATGATTATTAAACGCGGAGACGTTATCCTAACTGATTTGGAACCAGTTAAAGGTTCTGAGCAGGGTAAAATCAGACCTTGTTTAGTTATTCAAAATGACCTTGGAAACCAATTTGCAGCTACCACGATAGTAGCAGCTATAACTTCTAATATTGAAAAGACGTTTCCATTCACAGTTTTAGTGCGAGCAGGAGATGGTAATCTCAAAAACGATAGCCTTGTTTTATGCAACCAGATTAGAACAATTTCTAAAGATCACCGCGTTGTTAGAAAACTTGGCACATTACAATCCGAGTCAATGAAACGAGTAAATGAAGCACTTAAAACAAGCCTCGCTTTGGAATAACTTCCACGCATCATTGCTTTTTAATTTATCCCGCCGTAAGAACTCTGTAAATAATTACACTCGCATAGGTGATAAAAAAATGATCCCATTACAAGAAGCAGCATGCCCAAAATGCTTTAACGCAACAGACGTAGCTTACCCACTGAAGTTCGAAGCAAACAGCAAAACCTACACTTGCACTTACAACGCTGGACATAAATTCGAAGAAGACACAAATGGGTTCTTAAAAGGGAAGAATTAAACTTTTCTTACTATCCCCTTCGTAGCGTCCACTTCAACTAAATCGCCGTCTTTTAGCCACTTTGTAGCTATTTTAGTTCCAATTATGCATGGCTTGTTCAATTCCCTCGCAACTATTGCAGCGTGACTTAAAACTCCGCCGCCGTCAGTTACAAAAGCAGCGGCTTTTTGCATCAGGGGGAGATATTCTGGCCGCGTCATTCTTGAAACTAGAATTTCTCCGCCTTTGAACTCAACGCCAGCTGGATCGTTTACAATTCTCACTTTTCCACTTACTTTTCCAGCAAAAGCACATACGCCAGTTATTTGGTTGCCTTGTGGTTTTGCAATGAGAAAATTTTCAATTTGCGCTATTTCTTCCAGAGTTGTCTTTACAACTACCTTTCCGTCCGAACACAAAAGCAAGCAATGTCTGTTTCTCTCTTCGAGAACTTCTTTCGAAGGAAGTTTATCTGTTTTTATCCAATTTTCAAACTCTTCTTTTGTAAGCGCTTTAATGAATTCGGGCGAATAACTTGTTTTTTGCGACATTGATTGTGCAAATGCATTTGCAAATTTCACGGACTGACTAAACACTGGCTCCGCATAGACTCTAGCTTCTTGAAATTTTGGCAAGAATCGTCCAAGCAATTCAGGCGGAAGAAAATCTACGCACACCTTTACTTGAATGTGAAGCGGATAGTATTGTAGAATCAGCTTTTGGTATTCCAAATATTGGTTTGGGGTGATTTCTTTTGTTAGCCACTGGTTTACAAATTTCAAAAATTTATCCGCGGCATTTTTTAAACCGTTGCAAATTTCGTCAACGTAGGCTTCATCTTGTTTAATTAGTGCAATTACTTTTTCGGCAAACTTTTCCTTATCAGATATTCTTAAGTAGCAAGTGCTCTTGCTGTTCTTCCATTCAATAATAGTTTGCGGCACGAAAAAGTCAACCTTCTCTGTAAAGCCCTTGCTAGTATAGAATGTTTCCCAGTATGAAACGTCCAAAATTGGCCAGTCGCCAGACCAGTAAGTCTCCCAGTCACTGTGCCTAAACTTTTCAACTTCAGCCATTTAAATATCTCAACCTTTAATCACACCTAACGGTACTAACCGACATACTACGTTTGATATTCCGGATTGCTTCACGCTTTCAATCACTTCGTCGATGTCTTTGTATGCTCCGCCTGCTTCTTCAGCTAAACTCCTCGGACTCGGCGCGCGGACTTGGATGCCAGCGCTCAACATGTCCTGCTGCAAAACGTCGCCGTTAAACTCACGCATTGCCTGATGCCTGCTCATTAGACGGCCAGCGCCGTGACACGAAGAACCAAACGTTCCTTTGCCACTCTCTGCGCCAACAAGCACATAAGAAGCGGTACTCATACTGCCTGGAATTAACACAGGTTGTCCAATATCGCGGTAAGCAGCTGGAACTTCCTTTCTACCTGCCCAGAACGCTCGCGTTGCACCTTTGCGGTGAACACAAACATCTTTCATCACACCGTTAACTTCGTGCTTTTCAATCTTGGCAATGTTGTGGCACACGTCATAAACAGTACGCATACCCATAGACTCCCACTCTCTTCCCAAAACTTGTTCAAATGAGTCTCTCACCCATTGTCCAATACAATGCCTATTTCCAAAAGCGAAGTTAATCGCGCAATTCATTGCGCCAAAGTAATCCTGCGCCTCTGGACTCTTAATCGGCGCACAACATAATTCAGGATCTGGCAAATTGATGCCGTACTTCTTAGCTGCATTTAACATTACGCGAATATTATCTTCGCATACTTGGTGACCAAAACCCCTTGAGCCAGTGTGAAGCATAACTGTAACTTGACCTTCTTCGGTAATTCCAAAAGCTTTTGCCGCTTTTTCGTCGTAGATCTTGTCAACTTTTTGAATCTCTGCAAAGTGATTACCGCTTCCAAGAGTTCCGAATTGTGGCTTTCCGCGTTTAATTGCCATTTGGCTGATTTTTGAAAACACCGCACCGCTCTTCTGCCCGTTTTCCTCGCAATGCTCTAAATCTGCTTCAACGCCAATTCCCTTTTCTTCAACAAAGTAGCGGGCACCTCGCGTAACCGCTTGTTCAAACTCCTGGTCGTTTAAACGAAGCTTGCTTTTGCTCCCAACTCCACTTGGAATGTTGTCATACATCTTGTACGTCAAATCTTTCAATTTAGGACGAATTTCTTTTTCAGTTAAATCAGTGCGTAAAAGGCGGACGCCACAATTAGAGACAATAATTCCATTTGCTACGAAGTTATGTGTATCTTCAACCGTAAAATCATAAACCATACCAGCATATGAACTTTCTTTGATTGAATCTATTTCATCCAAAAGTGCGCCATGCTGTGCTAATTCAACTAGTGAAAGTTGCGTAAACTCTTTGAATGAAGGAAAATCTAGTGAAATTCTCTGGCCAGCAACATGGTAGTAGTGTCTTTCAATAAACCTAGCATTTACTTTGTCGCAACCTATCAATGCAGTAACTTCTTTTAGAGTAAGCCCTTTTTGTTTTAGTTCCTTTACCTTTGCAGCTATCTCGGTTCTGCGTTTAGTTAAATTTTGCTTAGAAATTATATACTTAGCTGCTATTTCAGCTAGTTTCGTGCGTTTTTCGTTATATTCAAAACCAACTATTTGCCATAACCTTAGCAAATTGTTTTCTTCAGCTGAGATTTCAAGCCTTAATCTAATAGTCTGCCCGTATTTGTTTCGGTGTTCAATTCTATCAGAAATCTTAGTGCACTTTACGCCAAACTCTTCCAACAATTGCATTAAGTCAATTAAAAATTGCCTGCCAGCCTCTTTGAATTCAACATTCTTATTTTGGGACAAAATAGGAGCGTAAAAACCAGTTTTGGAATGCGTTGCCGGAGAACTTAGCTCTGCTCCAAATAAACCAGCTAAAAATAACCGCTTTACCCACAACGGGGCTTGTTTTATCCAATTTGGTACAGTGTAATTAGCAATGGTTTTGTTGCCAAGCGGCGCACCTAGAGATAATAAATTCTTTGCAAATTCCTGCGAATAAACGTGCAATTCATAGCAGCTTCCCGTAAACTTCTTCTCACCATATTGCGTTGAAATAGTATGGTTGCGGGTTCTACCAAGTAGATGCGAATTAAAACCAAGAATGGTTACATCAGCTTGAATTTTTTTCAAGTCTTCTTCAGCGCCATAGAAAACAGTTCTTAACTTATTATTCGATGAATATATAGTTCCATCTCCAAGCAAGTAGCCTAGAAGCTTAGCGACTATTCCAAAGCGTTGAAAATCCGCCACTTGTTGAAATTCAACTCCTTTAAACATACTAACCGCAAGACTATCCACAGCAGTTAATTCTCCAGCTTTTACCATTCCCCTTTGAGTTAAAACAGGATGATCTTCGCTACAAAGTAAAGACAAGCCTGATTTGGTTGATATTGCGAGCATCCGTTTATCCACTTGTTTCTTCATAAAAGCAACTGCAGACTTCGAAACAAAACGCTTAGAGGATAAATCTAAAGATACAAGTTCACTAGTTGATCCGCTTACACTTAAGGAGTATTCTTTAACCTTATTGAAATTAGCAAAAAAATGCTCAAATTTCTCTATTGATAAGAAAAACCCAAGAGAATGCCTTATTTGTGATCCTTCAGCTAAGCAATTTATGTCATAACCCACACCGCCGGGCGAAACTACTCCTGTTTCCATGTCAAAAACAGCTACTCCGCCAATTGGAAAGCCATAACCTTCATGGCCATCAGGCATAACCATAGCCGCCTCAAGTATTCCAGGTAGGCAAGCGACGTTTTTCGCTTGGCGTAAACTGCGATCGCGTTTCATCTTTTCCAAAATAGGCGCAGTTGCAAATACCCTTACAGGCACGTTCATGTTCCCTTCTTTTGGTAACTCCCACACCGCTTCGCGGATTTTTTTAAAGTTAAAAGTTTCTCCTGGCTCCATTTAAATCACCGATAATTTCCAAAAGCTGTTCACAATACACTAATAGAATAAAGCGAAAATACTCAGTAAATAGTGCGAAAAGCAAGTTAATAAAAGTTCTTCGCGTTACTTTTCAATGGTAAAAGCAACTTGGAACGGAATTGTTTTGGCAGAAAGCGACAAAACAGTAATTGTAGAAAACAACCACTACTTCCCGCCAGAATCAGTTAACCTGAAATACTTGAAGAAAAGCGGCAACACTTACAAATGCGCATGGAAAGGCACGTGCGATTACTACAATGTAGAAGTAAAAGGTGAAGTAAACCTCGACGCAGCGTGGGTTTATCCAGAGCCAACTTCAGCTGCAAAGCAAATCAAAGGCAGGTTCGCGTTTTGGAAAGGCGTAGAAGTTAAATAGTCAAATAACCGCCTAATAACCAAATAACCTGCCATTTAAAATTCGAGAATTTCACTAAAACTAATGTGCAGAGGTGGCGGAATCCGGCAAACCCCCTTTTTCTTTTAAAAAGAAAAAGGCCGTTTACGGTTCAAAAAGAAAATCGGGGACCGCACGCGCTAGACTCGAAATCTGGTAAGTAAACGACACGCTTCGCGTGTCAACTACCCTACCATAAAACAGCCGCGTAATCTAGTGAGCTCTACGCTCATATGGGTTCCGAACCCTTTTCTTCTTTGCAAAAGAAGAAAAGCCTTCGAGTGGAAAAGAAGAAACCATCTTTTCCCGAAAACGAATGGTTCGCCCAAAAATCCCATCCTCTGCGTGAAGACCACGACTCGACGCGCATGTCATTCGGCACTTTTGTGCCACATGCGCCGCTAAAGCCGTTATAGACCATCGTCGTAAAAATCGCCCATAGTTCTAACAAGCTTTGACTCAATATGCTTGGCGAATACGCTAAGTGAATCCACTCAATAGGTTGCGTCGGCGCTAAGTAAAAGTTGCTTAGCTTCTTTGAGAAATACAAAATCACGTTTTACAATGAATTTTCCATCGTAAGTGTCTGGCTTTCCGTTTTGAACTAAGTTCATTGCTTTGTCTAAGGTAATCCACACTAATTCAAAACCGTTCTCAAGTTCTTCACTTGTAAATTCTGGTTTTCCTTCTTTTTCAACTTCAGCAAGAAAACAAAATGAAGTTTGTTTCAAGCTTATTTCACTACGATATTCTAAAATCTCGCCAATTTCTCCAACCAATTTAAAAGTGCAACCAACTTCTTCTAAAATTTCACGCTTTAAACCTTCTTTTATTGACTCACCTTTGTCAACGCCCCCGCCAGGTAGCTTGTAATAATTATGCTTTGAAACGTGTAAAAGCGCGATTAAATTTCCTTTTTTCAAAATCGTCCTAGCAGCGGTTCTTGTGTGGTATTTAGCTTGCTTTTCTTTAAAACCAACATCCGCATCACGAATAACTAAAAGTTGCTTCATAATTAAAACCTTAAAGAAATAGAGACATTGCGTAAATAAAAAGTGTGGCTTAACGACGTTTGTAACCGGCATAATTTAGCACGTTTATGCCCTATTTTTCAGTTTCCCTTTGACTTTGGCGATGAGCGAAGAGTGTTTTTCTAGATTTTTAACTTTCTTGCTAGCGGATTTGTGAAGCCTTTTTGTTTTAGTTCTCCTAGCTTTTTTCGCAGTTTTTGTTCGATGGCTTTGCCTAAAGATAAGTATTTAAAGTATACGCTTTTTTATATACTTCGAATACTTATGATGAAATACGCGCGGGCGCCTAATCCTTTCAATCCCAGAATTCCGTCACATCCAGATGGTTTCATTGGACGAGAAAACGAGCTTAGCGAATTTTCTAATTGCTTAAATAGCACGATTCACAGCTCCACTATGAGTATGGCAATTGTTGGCAATCGAGGTATTGGTAAGAGCAGCTTTTTAGCAAAATGCGATTACCTAGCGAAAAACCGTAACTGCATTGTAATTAGATTTAGTTCAATAGAAGGTGGCTTCGAATCCATTGAAGACTTGTGCAGCTACATCCTAGTACAAATTCAAAATGAAGTCACGAAACGTTCGAAACTAGCGTTGCTTAAGAAAAGCGCCATTGATTTTTTCAAGACATTTAACTTTAAAATTTCTTACAAGGAATTTGGCATTGAAGTCAAAACCAAAGCAAGCCAATCTATTTTGCAGTCTCTTTTTAGAGAAAAACTTTCAGAAATATGGAAAAACACCAGTAACAGTTGCTCCGGGATAGTGATAATGATTGATGAAGCGGAGGTAATTGAAAAGATCCCGGGTGCTTTAATGTTCCTTCGTGAGGTTTTTTCCAGGCTAGGGGAGGAAAAAAGTAGCTACATGCTTGTTCTTTCTGGCAAACTTGCTTTTCCACAACAAATGAGTGAAAAGTTTTCTCCATTAGCAAGGTTCTTTCACCCATTAGAGCTTCATAATTTCACAAAACAAGAAAGTGCCTTATTGATAAGGACAAAACTAAAATCAACCAAGGTGAAGGCAGATGATAAAACGGTTGCCAAAATACATGAGGAGAGTGAAGGTCATCCTTATGTATTAACTGCAATTGCCTACGTGTTGTACGAAAATTTACCAGAAGGAGACTATGAACTTTTGTTGAAACACTATGACGCGATAAAACCCAAAATTGGCAATTACTTGAACACAGATTACTTTGGAATAATGTACCGTAAGTTAAGTCCAACTACGAAGCTATTGCTAAAGTACATTGCACACCAAGGAGGGAAAGTTACTTTTGCTGAAATCTGCAAGGCGGTTAAAAAACCAAAAGGTACGGTTTCTCCACTCGTTACTCAATTAGTAGAACAAGGTTCACTTGTCAAAATAGAACGCGGTACATATAAAATATTTCACAACTTATACAAAGAATACATACTAACAACAGAGTAAGTATTTACAAAACCATAGACTCTGAATACTTGCACGTGGCACGTTTATGCCACTTTTTCATCGTCTTTGGCGATGAACGAAAAGTGTTTTTTCTAAATTTTTAGCTTTCTTGCTAGTGGGTTCGTGAAGCCTTTTTGTTTTAGTTCGCCTAGCTTTTTTCTCAACTTTTGCTCAATCGCTTTGCCGCCTATTTGCTCTTCAAAACAATCAATAACACCCTTCCAGTCTAGTCCGCTTTGCTGAAGCGTAACCATGTCCTCGTAGTCGCGCGGATAAGGTCGATCCGTAATACCCTTGAACAAGTAAATATCCTCTTTTGAAGCAATGAACAGTTTCAACTTACCATAATCGCCATGCTCCTCTGCCCTTTTCTTCATGCTATCACTCAACGACAAACCACCCAGCACGTTTTCGGCAAACAAGTCAAACTGCAAGCCGTTTGAAGCAATGAGGATATCTTTTGCTTTAACTTCAATTTGATAGGAACCTGGAAAAAGTTCGGTTAAACCAGCTTCTCGCAGCGCGTCGAACAAAAACTTTTCACTCAACTCATCTTCCAAAAGCAAGTCAGCGTCTTTAGTGGCTGGTTTTAAGTTACGAAAAGTCATGGCGCAGCCGCCGATCAAAAACGCTTCAACTGGCCTTTTCAAAAACGAACCAGCTTTTTGCAATACGTTTTCAATATCATTTTTGGAATACAATTTTGAAGCTTCACTCATATTGTTTTAACAACTCCGTAAACTCGGTTTCATCTGGAAAAGCCGTTCCTTCGCCAATGACGACAAGCGGTTTTGGAATTTCTTTTCCTGCAAGCACTGCGTCTACAAATTCAATGCATTGCTTTGCACTGCTTTCAACACTGTACTGCCTAGCTACGTTGAAAAACCGTGCCTGGTTAAGCGTTTTGCGGTTCTTTGCAATAACTAGAAGCACATAGCTAAGTTCCCTGCTGCTTGAAACCAACGTTGCACGGACAAGCGAATGAACTAAAACTTCCTCGAAACTTGGTTTTTTCACCGGCTTTAAGATATTGAAGTAATAGTCCTTGAAATCGGTTTGTATTAACTTAACTCCAAACTTGCCGAAGGCGTTTAACCCAGTTGAAACCATAAAAGCTGGAATTTCAGCTTCGCTTGTCCGAATCAAACCAGACGCTCCGCAGATAATTAAAGAGCCTTGGACTCCGGTTCGTTTTGCCTCAACTGCAAATCTTATATATGACTCTATAAAGTCCCTTAGCCGCGGCAAAACAATTGAATAACTACCTAGTTTTTGTCGCGTTACTATTCCTCGGTCAAGCATACGGTTCAATACAAGCCTAACTGTTACTTCTGGCGAAAAACTACTGACTGAAATCGCCTCAACCGAAGCAGAAGAGTAAAGCAAGCCAGTCAACACTTGCACAGCTGCACCTTGCAAGATATCTTCAAATAAGATGTGTGGATTAGATGCGAGCAGCTCTTTGAGCATAACTGCGTGTTGTGCGGGCGAAATTTTCACTGTTTTTTTCTTGCCTTGCCTGGTTAGTTCAACAAATCCTTTCTCCACTAAAGAACCAACGATACGGGAAGTGAAGCTCTTTGACTTGCCAAGGCTAGACGCTAAACCGACAATGGAAACACCTTCATTTTCCTTTAAGCAAAGCGCTTTGAAAGCTTGTATTTCAGAACGCCGCAAACTCAACTTCATATATAAAATATAGCAACCCATATATAAATAGGTTGCTAATAACTATAAATTAAGGCTTGGCGAAGGCATAATCCCATATGCACCCACCCCAACTTACATGCGGTACGCTTATGCCTCATTTTTCGCTCTTTCTTTTTTTTCCTAAACCTATATTTTAAATATGCTTAAAACATTACAGTCTCAAATGAAACTTGCATTTTGTCTAATTGTCGCTGTTCTATTTCTAAGCGGATGCACAATCCCCAGCAGCTTACCTGATTCAAACCAAACTACTATCAGCAATACAAGCAACCAAAACACGGCCAACAATTCAAACTCGTCTACATCGGCCAATAATGTAATTAACCAAAATACTGCTGTCAACGGAGGCGCTTCACCTTCAATAACAACCAGCGTCAGTCCATCTAACCCAGATAGAGGAGAACCATTCAACATCACAGTCACTGCACGAGACGACACAAGCGTACAAAGCATACACTGGGAATCAACAAATACTTTTGCAAACCAACCAGATTCAACTAGTTTTCAATGCAATTCACAACAAAACTGCACAGTAACCTGGACATTCAACGCAACTCTAGATGGGTTAAAAACAATTACTATATACGCAAGAGATTCAGCAGGGTTACAGTCGTCAAAAACGCCAACGGAAATAACGGTTCAACCATTTGATGCACGAGCCAGTTCAAGCCCTTACCGTGCATTTACTTGCGCTAATGCTATTTGCGAAGGGGGAGAATCTTACCAGAGCTGCCCACAAGATTGTAGCGTGAGTAACGCAATTGGAGCTTCATGTGGTGACGGTGCATGCGAACCAGGTGAAGATTTAAGCAATTGCCCCGCTGATTGCACTTCAATTAACCCCAACTGCGGAAATAACATTTGCGACTCCAACGAAACACAATCGAGTTGTAGTGCGGATTGTTATAGCGCTAGTGCTGGAAATGGTACGACAAGTAGTCAAAATAGTTGCACTTCTAATTCAGCCTGTGGCTACAAACAAATTTGCCAAGCTGGACAATGCACAGATGTTGAATGTACAAACGACGGTCAATGCGGTTCTCACGAATATTGTTCTTATAACAGTTGCGTGAGATGTAGAAGGAACTACAACACAGGCGAATATGCCTGCTAATCTTCATCACAATATTGGCAATGGCTTATCCTGAGTGTATTGAATTCCAAGCTTCAACGCAGTTTCAGCTTTTTGCAACTCACAACCTATGTCCAACGCATGAGAAACAACGGAAATCTTACTTTTGGAAGCGATGTAGCGATAAATCTCAATCGCAGTTGAACCGTGAAACTCTTCTAGCACTTTTGAACCTTGATTCACATGTGTGACAAAAATTTCGCCGCTACGCGTTGTAATCACTAAATTACCATTGGGATCAGGCGTCCAGTCAAAACGAGGCTTTGTCTTTTCAACAACTTCCCTTGCTTTTGCAAAGTCATGCTCGTAAAT
>ORJL010087000.1_pt1 | contig 15816 bp, 13 predicted proteins | sample 1779941 | NCBI WGS metagenome assembly ORJL01 (sample SAMEA104232317, study PRJEB22302) | groundwater metagenome | biome: forest; feature: aquifer; material: groundwater | place: USA | collected 2011-08-07 | depth 5.8 m | reverse complement strand
TCCAGTCGCTGATGGTAATGGCGTCGCCCGGTTGAAGTCTGTGTGTTTCGGCCTTTTTGCCATTCACGAACGTTCCGTTGGTGCTTTTGTCGGTTATAACGAACGAGCCGTTCTCGGCAAGAATGGAGGCGTGGATGCGGGAGACGTCGTCGCTGATCAACTGGACATCGCAAGCAGGGGCGCGGCCAATGGTCAGGCCTTCTTTTTGCAGTTCATGCCGCATTATTGGCTTATTGTCATGGTAGAAGGTCAAAAAAGTCATCTTATGTCCTCCCTTCGAAGAGGATGTAGCCAAATTGGCCATATCGGTCAAGCACGAAATTACATTTGGGGACGTTTCTGCGGTAGATGCAGAACTGACACGGTTTTGCGGGGAAAAAGTCCGCAAAGTGGCTATGGACGCCACTTTACCGCAGAAACGTCCCCAAAGCATTATGCGGCGTGACGAGACAGGTGATTGAAAATCGTCAGATTTTATCGAAAGGCAATAGGCGCTGTTTTTTTAACTCATTGATAAATATATAAATTTGTCAATGGGGTGGTCCTTTAACAATTGGCATTGATATTGCAAAGACCTTGGACATGTCGCGCTTACCAAGATCGTTTTTTCCGGTATCTGGTTATTATCATGTGATATGCAGGGGAAATAACCATAATATCCTCTTTAAAGAAAATGGCGATTTTATGGCCTTCATTCGAATTGTCCGAAAGTTTAAGGATGAATGGCCTTTTAACATACTGCATCATTCTCTAATGCCCACGCACGTCCATTTTTTAGTAGAAGTTGAGAATCTGAAATATCTATCAAAGGCAATTCAATCGATTGAGCTTTCATATTTTAGACATTTTACACGAAAGTATAGTTATATGGGACACCTATGGCATGGGAGGTTTAAGGCGATTCCTATAACATCTGAAGCCTATCTCTTCGCTTGCGGAAGATATATCGAATTAAATGCTGTAAGCGCAGGTATTTCTGATATTCCGGAAAATTATGAATGGTGCAGTTATGGGTATTATGTTCTTGGCAAAGAAGATCTGTTGGTTACTCCTGCTGAATGGTTTGTGGGTTTGGGCAATAGTTCGTTGGAAAGAAAAAGAATATATAAAAATTTCATATATGAGAAAGTAAATTGTAGTGATGAAGAAGATGCCATGGTTTTCGAACGAACCTTGCTTATTGGGGACGTTTCTGCGGTAGATTCAGAACTGACGCGGTTTTGCGGGAAAAAAGTCCGCAAAGTGGCTTCGGATGTGGTTTTACCGCAGAAACGTCCCCAAAAATTATGCGAAGAAGGATTTTGACATTGCTGATCGCCTTTATCCTTCCGGCCGAAGGGTGGATAAGTTCGCCTTATGGGTTGAGAGTTGACCCATTCACCAAACATTGGGGTTTTCACAGGGGAGTTGATGTTGCGAACCATTATGCCATTGCCGTCAAGGCGACTGAAAGCGGCACGGTGTTATTTGCGGGGAAAAAGACGGGATATGGCAAGCTCGTGATACTTGAGCATAACGATGGTTCGCAGACCTATTACGGTCATCTGGGGCGCATATTTGTCGGCGCCGGAGGTAGTATTGCCCAAGGGCAACTCGTTGGCTGGATGGGAATGACCGGGCGCGCCACGGGGGCGCATGTTCATTACGAGGTGAGGCAGGGCGGGGTGGCGGTCGATCCGGCAGGAGTTTCAGTGTTCCAACGTTCCAATGTTCCAATATTTCAGCTTGAGAATTTTTGGGCGATTCTGAACGAAAATATCTTTCCGCCCATATAACCCCCCACATAATAAAAATTATTTATTTGCATGACAGTTCTGATTAGGTATAACCTCCACCAACAAACAGGAGGTTGTTCCTATGGCACTAATTACAAGAGAAGACGCCCTTCGTTATCATGAAGAAGGCCGGCATGGTAAGATAGAGGTCGTTCCAACAAAACCATGCAAGACACAGAAGGACCTGTCGCTTGCATATACCCCCGGAGTTGCCGAACCCTGCAGGGAGATTCATAAGGATCCCAGCAAGGTGGAACTCTACACGATCAGGCAGAACCTCGTCGCCGTCATAACTGACGGCACCGCGGTCCTAGGCCTTGGCAACATCGGTCCACTGGCCGGCAAGCCGGTCATGGAGGGGAAGGGGATACTCTTCAAAAGGTTCGCCGATATCGACGTCTTCGATATCGAACTCGCCGAAAAGAACATGGAAAAGCTCGTTGACATCGTCGCTTCAATGGAACCGACGTTCGGCGGCATCAACCTTGAAGATATCAAGGCGCCGGAGTGTTTCTTTGTAGAAGAACAACTCATCAAGCGCATGGGCATCCCGGTCTTTCACGACGACCAGCACGGAACGGCGATCATTTCGACCGCCGGCCTTATCAATGCCCTTGAGATCGTCGGCAAAAAGATAAGCGACGTGAAGATTGTCTTCAGTGGCGCCGGGGCCGCCGCCATTTCGTGCGCGAAACACATGGAACGCTTTGGCGCGAAACACGAAAATATCTGGCTCGTTGACACAAAAGGCATCGTCACAAAGGATCGTGCAAGCGCGGAGCCTTATCGCGGTTACTTTGCGCAGGAGAAGAAGGGGACGCTTGCCGATGCAATGAAGGACGCAGATGTTTTTATGGGTCTCTCTGCTAAAGGGCTTGTGAGCCAGGCGATGGTGAAGACGATGGCAAAGGACCCGATCATATTCGCGATGGCCAACCCCGACCCCGAGATCTCCGTAGAAGAGGTCAAGGCGGTGAGACCCGATGCGATCATGGCGACCGGCAGGAGCGACTATCCGAACCAGGTGAACAATGTTCTGGGATTCCCGTTCATCTTCCGCGGCGCGCTGGATGTCGGAGCCACAAAGATCAACGAAGAGATGAAGGTTGCGGCAAGCATCGCCCTTTCCAAACTTGCGAAGGAACCGGTCCCGAGGGACATCTGCCACGCATACAATGTTGACAAACTGGAATTTGGCCGTGATTACATCATTCCAAAGCCACTTGACCCGCGTGTCCTGCTCTGGGAGGCCCCTGCGGTCGCCGAAGCGGCGATCAAGTCCGGCGTGGCAAGAAAGCCATACGCTTCAAAAGAGGCCTACATTGAGAAGCTAAAAAAGATGCTTGAACATGTGAACAAATAAACTGAAGGTTCTACTTCTTTTTCTTCTTCCAGGCATCTTTTTCGCCCTTCTCCTCTTTGACCACGTCAACCGTGCTTTTAACGCCGGTCTTGGCGCCTTTGGTGACGCCGCTCCAGAAGCTCCACTCCATGCCGGTCTTTTTCTCCAGATATTTATAGATCTCGGCATTGGCCATGTTGGTCGCGGTCCAGAGGACCTCTGAATCAAGTCCGCCAAGGACCGCTCCGCCTTGCGTCTTGCCTTCACCTGTCACATCGGCAACGACCTTCTTGGTCTGGCCGTTCAGCATCAGGACATGCAGTTTCACCTTTGCCTTGCCGGCAAAGGGGACCGCTCGCGCCAGAAAGTTGCCGTTGTCGAACTGTTCGAAGTTATATTTCAAGATGAGCGTTGTCGAAGGTTCCTTCTTTGCCTCTTTATCGGCGAACGGAATGGTCGTCTTTGCCGCCTTGGCCCCTTCGATCATGTTCTTTTTCAGGTTCTCCTTGGATTTTTTCAGGATGGCCTCGATCTTTGGCTTTCTGTCGGCGTCAACCTTACCAAGGTCAACGTCGTTGCTGGTTATGGGGCCAACGACGATCTTTTTGACCGCCTTGAAATCGTAATCCTTGTCCGGCTTCGAGTTCTCTTTGGCCTTCGCGAATGCGAGTCCCGTGACCAGCATTGCCGCGCAAAGCATTAGTAACGCTACTTTTCTGTTCATATGTTTTCCTTTCTCGATTGTCATCCTTCGCCTGCGGCTCAGGATGACATGCTCTGCTTAGGACGGACGGGAAACTTTAGCAAGTTCCTCATCAAAATGTTTATTGGCGTGTTCAATATATGATTCGGGCGAGATGATGGGTTTCTCAAGCTCTTTCCGGGTCTCGTCGCTTATCTTCATATCCTTCACGACCTCTTCCCCCGCTTTTTTGAGCAGGCGCTTGTATTTCCATATGAGCGGTTTGAGCAGCAGCGATCCGTTAGCCAGCACCTCGCCGCCGTCGCGATATATCTCCGCGATGACCTCTGAACTCGAGTTCCTTGCCATTCTCCTGAATAAAAGCTCCAGCGTCTGAAAATGGCTGCGCTCGGGAAATCCGCAGTTTGATATGATGACGTACTTTGGATATTTTTCGTAACGCTTGATGTGCCTGCATTCGCCGCCGGCATCCTTTGCGAAATGCGGATCAAATAGGGGGATGAGCCGGTCCATAAAATTCTTCATGATGCCGGTCACGTTATCGACATAAAGCGGCGTCGCAAGGACCGCGATGTCGCTCTCCAAGACCTTGGGCAGGAGAAGCGTCATGTCGTCCTTGATGGCGCACTTCCCCGGCGTCTTGGTCCAGCAGGTGAAACAGCCAAGACAGTGCTTGATGGTCTTTCTCGCCAGAAAGACGTTCTCTGTCTCGGCCCCTGCGTCGCGCGCCCCTTCCAAAAACGCCTCGACCATGAAATGTGTATTGCTTTTTTCTCCTCTTGGGGAGCCATTAAATGATGTTATTTTCATAGTTCCCTCGTCTTTGGAGTAGCACCCTTTAGGGTGCGCTAAATTGGCGCAGCCTAAAGGGTGCTATTCCTATTAAATACTTGATTTAATAAAAAATTCCAATTAAAAAACGAAGGTCAGACCTTGTATAACGAATGGGTGGGGCAGGCCAAGTGCCACGCTTCTCTGAAAGATGTGGGAGTGGAGAAAGTGGGCGTGTGGGAGAAATCGTAGATGAAGCATGGCACTATCTGAGGAGATCGTCCCGCGATACGGGACGATTTAAACTATGAAGCTTTCATGGAAGTTCCCAAGGGAGTTCTGGACGGCGAACGTGGTCGAGCTCTTTGAGCGATGTTCATATTATGCAATGTTCATCGCGCTGACGCTCTATTTGACCGACCGCATCGGATTCACGGATATTGAAACGGGCTATATCATCGCCTGTTTCGCCGCGCTCATCTATTTTATGCCGCTCTTCATGGGGATATTGGCCGATCGCATCGGTTTCAGAGCGGGTTTGATCCTTGCGTTCGCGCTGCTCACGGCCGGCTATGCCTTGCTGGGTGCCATGCAGCTCAAATCGACCGCGCTCATCTCCCTGACGATGATCATGCTTGGCGGGGCGGCGGTGAAGCCCATCATCAGTGGCACGGTCGCGAAGTGCTCGGACGAGCACCACAGGGCGCGAGCGTTCTCGATCTTTTATCAGATGGTGAATATCGGCGCATTCACCGGAAAATCTTTCGCGAAGCCTCTGCGCGTCCATCTTGGACTGGAATATATAAACTATTTTGCCGCGGCATCCGCGTTCATCGGCCTGATAATTATCATCATATTCTATCACAGCCCTTTGATCGAGGGGACGAAGAAGACGTTCGGCGAGGTCATTGAAGGACTGAAAAAGGTTCTGAGCAATTTTCGCTTCATGGCGCTGATCCTCATCACTGCCGGATTTTGGACGATACAGGGGCAGATGTATGCCACGATGCCGAAATATACGATAAGGCTCATTGGCCCGCAGGCGTCGCCCGAATGGCTGGCGAACATCAATCCGCTGGTGGTCGTTCTGTGCGTCATTCCCATAACGCATCTGGCGCGGAGGCTCAAGCCCGTGACGTCCATCGGCATTGCAATATTCATGATCCCGTTCACGGCGCTGATCTTTGCGCTCTCGCCCGTCCTGCAGAGGGCGTTCGGTGACTCGATAAATATCCTTGGAGTTATGTTCCACCCCATCACCATAATGATGGTGCTGGGCATCGGCTTTCAGGGGCTGGCCGAGTGTTTCTTGAGCCCAAGATACCTTGAGTTCGCGTCGAAACAGGCGCCTAAGGGAGAAGAGGGGCTTTACATGGGCTATTCGCACCTGCACACGTTCTTCGCGTGGTTCGTCGGGTTCATCATTTCCGGCTATCTTCTGAACGCCTTTTGCCCCGATCCGAAGACGGTGGCCCCCGAGAACATGACGACCGCCTATGCCCATGCGCATTACATCTGGTATTTCTTTGTGGCGATCGGAGTTGCGGCGTTCTTCATGCTGCTTTTGTATAAATGGATAACGGGGCGGATCGATAAGAGGAAGGGGATAGTTGACCAGCCGACGATTGAGGAGCCGGTGCCGTTGGTGGAGGAAGAATAGTGTCGTAGCGCAGGTCTTTAGACCTGCCAAAATTGGCAGACCTGAAGGTCTGCGCTACATTCTTTTATATGCCAGAAAAAGAACGCATAGAACTTGAGGCGATCCATCACTTTCTGCGCATCTATAATAAGAAGCGCGGGCGCGCCTATAAGATCATGGAAAAGCGCGAACGTCCGGATTTCGCGATAAGGGAAGGCGATGCGGGAAGTGCCATAGGCGTTGAGATCAGCCACATCTTTCACGACAAGAAAGAGGCGATGATGGTCCTGGGCCGCGACCTCTCTAACTTTCACGGAATAATCACCACGCACGACCATGCCAAGGTCATAAATTACGTCCTCAAGAAGAAGTCCGAAAAGGTAAAGACCTATCCGTTCACCGGGCCGGTGATTTTGGTCCTGCGCGATTTTTCAAGCCTTTTTGACGCCTCGACCATCATGAAACATACCAAGGGGATCAAGGTCCCGCCGTCTGGCTATAAAGAGGTCTGGTATCTGACCCGCTCCGCGCCGACGAAGAAGTGGGATGAGTTGATAAGACTGAAATAATTTCGGCTTGCAAATATAACCCAAGCTATGGGAGAATGCGAGCCAAGTGCCACGCCTCTCTGAAAGAAACGGGAGATGAGAATATGGATGTATGGGAGAAATCGGAGATGAGGCATGGCACTATCTGAGTAGATCGCTCGCCTGTGGCGAGCGATGGCGAGAGAACGCAGTTGTGAGGCATGGCACTATCTGAGGAGATCGTCCCGACATATGTCGGGACGATTTATATATGATTTCCAGGTATTCCCGAGAAGAGATGGCAAAAATCTGGTCGGATGAGTTCAGATACAACACATGGCTGAACGTCGAACTTCACGCCTGCGAGGCTTGGGGGCGGCTCGGAAAAATTCCGCGCAAAGAACTTTCGCTGATCAAGGCGCGCGCCAAGAATATCAGCCCAAAGAGGATTCTAAAGATAGAAGAAAAGGTGAAACACGATGTCATTGCATTCCTGACCGCCGTGTCCGAAAAGGTGGGGCCGGCATCACGATTCATCCACGTTGGAATGACCTCCTCGGACGTCCTGGACACCGCCTTCGCGTTCCAGCTCAAGACTGCGGCGGATATAATCCTTAAAGACATAGACGCGCTTTTAAAAGTTTTGAAAAAACAGGCTCGTAAGTATAAGAACACGCCCGTGATCGGCCGGTCGCACGGCATCCATGCCGAGCCGACTTCATTTGGGCTTCGCTTTACCCTATGGTTCGCAGAGTTTGAGCGGCTAAAGAGGCGTATGACCTGTGCCAAGAACCACGTGGCAGTCGGCAAGGTCAGCGGCGCGGTCGGGACATTTGCTAACGTCCCGCCGAGCATTGAACGCTATGTCTGCAGGAAGATGGGGCTAGAGATCGAGCCGGTATCGACCCAAGTTGTCCAACGCGATCGCCACGCGCATTTCTTTGCAGTCTTGGCGCTTATCGCCTCTTCCATTGAAAAGATAGCGACCGAGATAAGGCATCTGCAGAGGACCGAGGTGCTGGAGGCGGAGGAGCCATTTACGAAGGGGCAGAAGGGCTCAAGCGCCATGCCGCACAAGCGGAATCCCATTCTCTCCGAAAATTTGTGTGGGCTCGCGCGCATCGTTCGGGCGAATTCGCTCGCGGCGATGGAGAATGTCGCCCTCTGGCATGAACGCGATATCTCACATTCATCAGTCGAGCGCGTGATAGCACCCGATTCGACGATACTCGTTGATTTCATGCTCGCGCGACTTGCAAAGATGCTTGCGAACTTGCAGGTCTATCCCGACATGATGCTGAAGAATCTTAATATGCTCGGCGGGCTTGTCCATTCGCAGAGGGTCCTGTTGGCGCTCGTTGCCTCCGGCATGCGGCGCGAAGAGGCCTACAAGATCGTGCAGGAGAACGCGATGCGCGTGTGGGAAGATATCCGTGCGGGGAAGAAGGCGGATTTCCGCAGGCTGCTCAAGCAGAACAAAGAGGTGGCCCGTCATCTGAAGCCTGCGGAGGTAGATAAATTGTTCGATCTTAAATATCATCTGAAGCATGTGGGGACGATATATAAGAGGGTGTTTAAATAGAACGTCATCGCGAGGAGCCCGAAGGGCGAAGCAATCCCGTGACCTCCTTTATCCCCCCCTTTGAAAAAGGGGGGCGAGGGGGGATTTGTGAGATTGCTTCGTCGCTTGCGCTCCTCCCGCCACTACTTCACGGCGGGCAGGCGCAATGACACACAATATGGGTTCTGTAAAAGACTTTACCGTGATCGAACCAGCGCAGGCAGGCAAACTCGGCCTTGGCAAATTCACCTTCTCCAACCGTTATTCTGTGTTCGACTGGGGTCAGATGCCCGACGACATTGCGGACAAGGGGGCATCTCTCTGCATAACGAGCGCGTATTTCTTTGAGCGGTTGGAGGAAATGGGAATCAAGACCCATTATCTTGGCGTTGTCGAGGATGGCTGCGCAAAGCGCCTGAAGGACGTCAAGAACCCGCAGAGCGCGATGCAGATCAAGTTAGTGCGAGTGGTTAGGCCCAGCATCGTGTCATTGCGAGGAGCGCAAGGCGCGACGAAGCAATCCCCAAATCCCCCCTCGCCCCCCTTTTTCAAAGGGGGGAATAAGGGGGGATTTAGGGAGATTGCCGCAGCCCCTTTGGGGCCTCGCAATGACACGTACGACTACTCCCCCTTCAAATCCGAACGCACTAATTTTCTCATCCCCCTAGAGGTCATCTATCGCAACTCGCTCCCCGAAGGCTCAAGCGTTTTCAAGCGCCTGAAACTTGGAACGTTGAAACTTGAAGCGCTTGGCCTAAAAGAAATGCCCGCCCCCGGGACAATGCTTGCCACGCCGTTGTTTGACGTCTCCACTAAACTCGAATCGACGGATAGATACCTGTCATGGAACGAGGCAAAGGACATCGCCGGCCTCTCTGAACAGGAATTGCAGGACTTGAAAAAGGCGGTCATGGATATCGACAACCTGCTCACCAAGGAGGCCGGCAAGGCGGGGCTTGTCAACGAAGACGGCAAGGTAGAGTTCGGTTTTGACGAAAATAGAAACTTGATGCTCCTTGACACCGTCGGCACGCTGGATGAGTGCCGGTTCACATTTAATGGCCTCCCTGTCAGTAAAGAGATCCTTCGCAAGCACTATCGCGGCGGCGCTTGGCACAATGAAGTGGAAGATGCCAAAAAGAACGGCGGCATTGAGTGGAAGAGGCTCGTTAAGTCCCGTCCCAACCCGCTCTCACCCGAGTTGAAACAGCTTGCCTCCGACATGTATAAGTCGGCCTGCAACGAGCTCACCGGTAGGGAGTGGTTCAAAGGTGTGAATGGAATAAAAGAGATATTAAAGGAGATAGCGAAATAAATATGAACGCAAAGATCTATGTCACACTAAAAACGGGCGTCCTGGACCCGCAAGGCAAGGCGGTGAAACATTCGCTCGAGACCTTGGGGTTCAAAGAGGTCGAAGACGTCCGCATCGGCAAGTTCATTGAGCTGAGGCTCTCCGACAGCCTATCCAAAAAGGATGCCGAGTCTCACGTGAGAGAGATGTGCGAAAAGCTTCTGGCGAATACAGTGATAGAAAGCTACAGATACGAAATAGATTGATCACTTCAAGTTATTCTGAATTAGCAACTGTGGTTTTTTTTACCCGTATAGGCAAGAAAGTCTTGACAAATTTACCCATACAGGTGAAAATAGCCGTATGATAAAAAGAACCTTATATAACACATGTTTCAACGACAATTTTGGGCGGCAGATGAGGTTCATTGCGGGACCCAGGCAGGTTGGAAAGACGACGACGGCCAAAGAAAAACTGACAGAAATGGGGTGTGGCGAACTTTATTATAACTGGGACAAGCGTGAGGTGAAGAACAGATTCAAGGCCGACCCGTATTTTTATAACGCGGACGCTCTAAACGTTCAGGCAACACCCAAAAAGTGGATATGCTTCGATGAGCTCCATAAATATCCAAAATGGAAAAATATCTTAAAAGATGCCTTTGATTCGTTCGAAGAAAAATATCAGTTCATTGTCACCGGGAGTGCAAGGCTCGACCTTTTCAGAAAATCCGGCGATAGCCTTTCAGGGCGGTATTTTATGTTTCGGCTCCTGCCGGTTTCACTAATGGAGCTGACCAACCAGCAAAAAACCTTGCCCACAAAAAAGGCCGCTGAATTTATCGAAGAGAATATCGTCACCGCCTCGTATCAAACCGACCTTGAACATATGCTTATGTTCAGCGGTTTTCCGGAGCCGCTGCTCAAAGGCGACGAGATTTTCAGCTCGCATTGGCATGATGAGTATATAGACACGCTTGTCAAAGAGGACCTGCGCGACCTAACGAAGATACATGATCTGGAAAATGTTATCACACTTATGAAGTTATTGCCGAACCGCGTTGGGGCGCCGCTCTCCATCAATTCCCTGATGGAAGACATGGAAACAAGTTACAACGCGGTTAGGAATTATGTGAACTCGCTCGTCCTGACATACGTCATTTTCAGGGTGCATCCGTTTTCCAAGAAGATCAGCAGGGCGCTTAAAAAGGAGAACAAGGTCTATTTTTATGATTGGACACAGGTGGCTGAGCCTGCAAGGCGGTTCGAAAATTATGTCGCCTGCGAGCTCAAAAACCGGGTCGAGTTCTGGAGTAGCGCGACAAAGCATAAGTTTGAACTCTTTTTTGTCAGGACGCGCGACAAGAAAGAAACTGATTTCCTTGTAACGCGCGATCAGGCGCCATATTTTATGGCTGAAGTCAAGATGTCGGACGAAAATGTGGAGGCGCACAACAGACTTCATGCAGAGAGGCTTGGGAATGTCCCTCTGATTCAGATCGTTCAGAAACCCAATGTCGTTAAAGCGGGCAAAGACGGCATTTATGTGATTTCGGCATCAAGGTTCTTTTAGTTTTTGAGCTTTACAAATCAAGCGCTGGCATTGTAACGGATGGTATATGAAGTTTGGAATCGTCGTCTTTCCCGGCTCGAACTGCGACAGGGATTGTTATAATGTCCCAAAGAATGTTCTGGGGCGGGAGACGGTCTATCTCTGGCATAAAGAGGCCGCGCTCAAAAACGCCGAGTGCATCATACTCCCCGGCGGTTTTTCCTACGGTGATTACCTGCGTTGCGGCGCCATTGCGCGCCAGTCGCCCATCATGCGGTCGGTGATAGATTTCGCGAACAAGGGCGGACTGGTGATCGGCATCTGCAACGGGTTTCAACTCTTGACCGAGGCCGGTTTGCTCCCCGGCGTCCTGATGCGCAACGAGAGCCTGAAATTCATCTGCAGGACGGTGAAGATCAGGGTAGAGAACGTTAAAACTCCGTTCACAAATAAATATAAAGAGAGAGCGGTCATCAATGTCCCCATCGCCCACGGCGACGGCAACTATTTCTGCGATGAGGAGACGATGAAGAAATTGAAGGCCAACAATCAGATCGTCTTTACATATCACGGCGAGAATCCGAACGGCTCACTCGCGAACATCGCGGGGATCGTGAACGAGCGCGGCAACGTGCTCGGCATGATGCCGCATCCGGAGCGGGTCAGTGAAGAAATTTTGGGCGGGACGGACGGGTTAAGGGTGTTTAAGTCGATAATGGACAATATGTAGTTGCCTGATTCATCAGGCCAATTGAAGCCCGATAAATCGGGCAACTACAATTCTATGCAACAAGACACAAAAGTAACGAAAGAGATCGTCAAACAGCACGGCCTCTCGGACGAGGAATATAGGCGGCTGAAAAATGCGCTCGGCCGAGCGCCCAACATTACCGAGCTCGGCATATTCTCTGTCATGTGGAGCGAACACTGTTCCTACAAGAGCTCCAAGGTCTATCTGAAAAAGCTACCGACCACCGGCCCCTTCGTTGTTCAGGGGCCGGGCGAGAACGCCGGTATCATTGATATCGGCGACGGCCTTTGCGTGGCGTTCAAGATGGAATCGCACAATCACCCGTCGTTCATAGAACCGTTTCAAGGGGCGGCGACCGGCGTCGGCGGTATCTTGCGCGATGTCTTCACAATGGGGGCGCGGCCCATCGCCAACCTCAACTCGCTTCGCTTTGGCGCGGTCGAGCACCCAAAGACACCGTATCTTGTAAAAGGCGTTGTGGCAGGCATTGCCCACTATGGCAACTGCATGGGGATACCAACGACCGGTGGCGAGGTCTTCTTTGACGAATCATATAACGGCAACAATCTTGTCAACGCCTTTACGGCCGGCATCGTGAAGAAGAACGAGATATTCAAAGGCTATGCGGCTGGCGTTGGCAATCCTGTGATATATGTCGGCAGCAAGACCGGCCGCGACGGCATCCACGGCGCCACAATGGCGAGCGATGTCTTTGGCGGCGGTAACGAAGAGCGTCGTCCGACAGTTCAAGTTGGCGACCCGTTCACAGAAAAGCTCTTGCTCGAGGCATGCCTTGAGGCGATGAAGAGCGACGCCATCGTTGGCATTCAGGACATGGGCGCGGCGGGGCTCACCAGCTCGTCGTTTGAAATGGCGTCGCGCGCGGGAACGGGCATCGAGATGGACTTGGACAAGGTCCCGCTTCGCGAAGAGGGAATGACGCCATATGATATCATGCTCTCCGAGTCGCAGGAACGCATGCTTGCGGTCGCCAAGGATGGACGTGAACAGGAGATAATCAATATATTCAAAAAGTGGGACCTCGATGCCGAGGTAGTGGGGCGTGTCACGAACACAGGAGTTATGGTCGTGAAGCAGAAGGGGCGAATCGTGGTAGAACTCCCCATTGCTCCGCTGGTTCACGCGGCCCCTGTTTATGAACGTCCCATCAAGCGGCCCGTATGGCAGGACAAGGTGCAGAAGCTGGATATGAGGAAGATAGCAGAGTTGCCTTGTCATCCCCGAGGTAGTAATCGGGGATCTCATGAACACAATTGTATACGGGAGATTCCCGCTTACTACCGCGGGAATGACATATTGAAGAAACTCCTCTCCTCCCCCAACCTCTGCTGCAAGAAGTGGGTCTATGAACAATATGACCACATGGTCGGGACCGACACGGTCATCCTTCCCGGAAGTGACGCGAGCGTCCTGCGAATAAAGGGGACGAAGAAAGGCGTGGCGCTGACAGTTGATTGCAACAGCAGGTGGTGCTTCCTTGATCCATACTGGGGCGCAGCACATGCGATAGCCGAAAATTGTCGCAACCTTGTCGCGAGTGGCGCCAAACCGATGGCGGTCACGGACTGCCTGAACTTTGGGAATCCCGAACGGCCCGAGATCATGTGGCAGTTCGCCCAAGCCTGCCTTGGAATGGGCGACGCCTGCAAGGCCTTTGAAACGCCCATCGTCTCCGGCAACGTCAGTTTTTATAACGAGACCGGCAAAGAGGCGATATATCCCACGCCTACAGTAGCGATGGTCGGCCTCTTGGAGGATATTTCAAGGCACACGACGCAGTTCTTCAAGGACGAGGGTGACGTGGTCGTCCTTTTTGGCGAGAACACGAACGAGCTTGGCGGGAGCGAATATTTAAAACAGGTCCACGGAAAGGTGGCGGGCATGCCACCGCATCTGGATTTTGAACGCGAGAAGAACCTGCACAGGGTGACACTCTCCGCCATCGGTCGCGGCATTGTGAAGTCGGCGCACGATGTGAGCGACGGCGGACTCGTCGTGGCGCTTGCGGAATGTTGCTTTCAACAAGGAGTAGCACCCTTTAGGGTGCGCCAATCGGAGGGAGCCCACGGAGGGGAGGTACTCTCATCCCTCCCAGAACGGGCAGAATTTATCGGCGCCACAGCCCAACTCGACGACAATATTCGAAAAGACGCGCTCCTCTTCGGCGAGGCGGCTGGACGCATACTCGTTACCTGCGCGCCAAAGGACGTTGACCTTCTTTTAACGATAGCCAAATCCTTCAACTGTCCCGCGAGGCAAATAGGCCGCGTCGGCGGCAACAAGCTCACCATAAACGACCTGATAAACGTTGACGTCAAAGAGATGTTTGAGCTATGGAGCAATGGCTTCGAGAAGATAGTTTAAAGTAATTGCATTTTTTTAGGCGTGGAATAGTGACCAGTGGACAGTGGATAGGGACCAGTGATTTTCACTGGTCACTAGTCACCAGCCACTAGTCACTGTCTTTAATATGTGCGGAATCGTTGGAATATATAACCATCCCGAGGCGGCGAATCTGGCCTATTTGTGCCTCTATGCCCTGCAACACAGGGGGCAGGAGTGCGCCGGCATTGTCACATCGGACGGCAAGGTCTTTCATCAGCACCGCCAGATGGGTCTGGTGAGCGATGTTTTTACAAAACTCGTACTGGCAAAGCTCCCCGGTTCCTCGGCCATCGGCCACGTCAGATATTCGACCTCCGGCGAATCGGACATCAAGAACGCCTATCCCTTTGTCATCAAATATGCCCATGGTTGGCTGGCGGTCTCGCACAACGGCAATCTCACGAACTACAAGACCATGCGGGCACAGCTCGAGCATGAGGGTTCCATCTTTCAGGCGACGGTCGATTCAGAGGTGGTGATGCACCTCATTGCCAAGGGGGGCGACTCCGCGCTTGAAGAGAGGCTTGCTACGGCGCTCAAAAAACTAAAGGGCTCTTATTCGTTCGTGTTCTTAACCGAGACGCGCATGATCGCCGTGCGCGATCCGTTCGGGTTCAGGCCGCTTGTGCTGGGAGAACTTAATATCCCCTCTCCCCCAGGGGGAGAGGGTCAGGGTGAGGGGGGCGGTAAAGGCGCGAGTTACATCGTTGCCAGCGAGACCTGCGCCTTGGACCTGGTGGGCGCAACATTTCTGCGCGAGGTCGAGCCGGGCGAGGTGATAATTTTCGACAAGGACGGGATGAAGAGCTTCTTTCCCTTCGGCAAGAACGGCGGAAAGAAGGCGCATTGCATCTTTGAATATATCTATTTCGCGCGGCCGGACAGCTTCATCTATGGCAGAAATGTCTATGAGATCCGCAAGGGCTTTGGCCGCCAGTTGGCGCGCGAACATCCGGTCGAGGCCGATATCGTGGTTCCGGTGCCCGATTCGGGCGTGCCGGCGGCGATCGGATATTCGCAGGAGAGCGGTCTTCCGTTCGAGATGGGGATGATCAGAAATCATTATGTCGGCCGGACGTTCATTGAGCCGAAGAGCGAGATCCGCCACTTTGGCGTGAAGATAAAGTTGAACCCGCTGCGCGAGGGGCTGAAAGGGAAGCGGATCATCTTGGTGGACGACTCGATCGTTCGCGGCACGACCTCGGCAAAGATAGTCAGGATGTTGAAAGACGCCGGCGCAAAAGAGGTACACATGCGCGTGAGCAGCCCGCCCACCATTTGGCCGTGTTTTTACGGCATTAACACGCCGACGCGCGAAGAACTCATTGCGAACAAGATGAGCATCGAAGAGATCAGAAAGAACATTGGTGCCGACAGCCTTGGATACCTCTCAAAAGACGGCCTTTATGCGGTGAGCGAGAATCCGGCTTTGCCGGTTCGAGCGAAAGGGGATTGGGGGGAAGGAGCGAATATTAGAGCGCCCGCCACTACAACGT
>ORJL011187507.1_pt1 | contig 15818 bp, 17 predicted proteins | sample 1779941 | NCBI WGS metagenome assembly ORJL01 (sample SAMEA104232317, study PRJEB22302) | groundwater metagenome | biome: forest; feature: aquifer; material: groundwater | place: USA | collected 2011-08-07 | depth 5.8 m | reverse complement strand
TCGATTTCGCGAATGCTCAAGTTCTTCCCGCTCACCGCCGAGACGAATCCGTCGATCGCCTCCTTCCCGCCCGCGTTCATGCGCATGAACGGCCGAAGCGAGTACATGTAGGCGTAGACCGGGAAGTCCCCGCTGAAAAGACGCTGGCGCACGGTCTCGCTGAGCCCGCCGAGGAGTCCGAGCCGCATGCTGACCCAGGACTTGCTCCGCGAGAGCGTCGTGGCGATTTCGGCCAGGCTCAGCTTGTGGAGGTTCCGCAGATCGTCGATGAACCGGGCCTGCTCGAGAATGCTCAGCGTGTTGTGATTGGAGGCTCGGAGCAGCGCGAGGATCCCGGCGGCTTCGTCGTCCGCCAGGGAGGAATAGGGCACGACTCCGAGGGCGAGCTTCCGCGCACAGCGATAGCGCTTGAAGCCGTTCAGCAGGATCCTGTGCTCTCCGGCATCCACTCCTTGGAGAGGCTCCTCGATGCCGCGCTGCGTGATCGAAACGAGCAGGCGGGCTTCGAGAGCAGGGTTCTTCATCCGGTAGCCGTCGTACCGCAAGTCGAGGGTCGAAACATCGGCCGTGGATGCCATGGAGGCTCCCTATGGAGGCGGTCTTTTCACGCGATCCTCACCGTACTCGCTCCCCGGCTCCGACGCCATGCCGTGTTGTCTCACGGTGCGTCGGAGCATCTCGACGATCTCCTGCCGGGTGACCTTGCGACCCTCGATCAAGCTGGTGGCGACACGCAGATGCTCCACCATCCCGGGATCAAACTCGGCCTGGTCGGGAGGGACGGGGGTGAGGGGTGCGCTCTGCGCCGGCGGTGGCGTGTCCGCGGGGGAGGGTGGGGCCGGGCGGGCTCGGGTTCCGTTGTGGCGCTTCTTCTTCAGCTTGCCCTCCGGGGTGTGGTAGTAGGCCGCGCTGCGTTCCATCGAACGATGCCGATGATGGGCCACCCGGCAGCCGAACGGACACCGCAGATCGGTACGCTGGCGGTTGCGCGGGTGGGTGAGAAAGAAGATCCGGCACTGACGGCATCGGGCCAAGCAAGGCCGAAGGCCGGGTTTGACGCGCAGGACGGAACGCAGGATGAGGTAGTACTGCCGGACCAACTCGCGCACACCCTGCTCGTGGTGCCAGTTCGGGCGGGGATCGAAATGCCCCTGGATCGTTACGGCAAAAAACCCAGGCGCTCGCTGAACCGGCTCATGGACTGTGGCATGACCTCTTGTACCACACGGCGTGGCCAGTGCAGCCAGTGCCCAGGTGCCTGCCCAGCGGCAGCAAACGGTTCATGCGCGTAGAGGTCCGCGGTCGTGGCTGCCGAGGGCGCCCCGCTCAGTGATCGCGTGCGAGTGGCGGACAGCACGAGCGCCTGGGTGGCCCGCGGGCTGGGGGTGGGTCCCTTTAGCTGAGCAGGGGTGGGTCATTTCTGGTGAGCGCTATAGACGCATCCGCGGCTACTGCCTGGCCCGCGGGCTCGAGCTCGCCGGCGTGGTGCGCGAGGAAGGCGAATCCGGCGGGACGCCCTTCGCGTCCAGGCCCGCCGCCGCGCGCATCGTCGCAGCCGTCGAGGCCGGGGAGGCCGATGGCGTGGTGACGTGCAAGCTCGATCGGCTGTTTCGGGATGCGTGCGATTGCCTGAACGTCACGAAAGGATGGGGCGCGGCAGGGGTGGCCCTGCACATCCTGGACATGAACGTAGACACGGGCTCGCCGATGGGCCGCATGTTCCTGACGATGGCCGCAGGCTTCGCGGAGCTCGAGCGGCGGATGATCGGCCAGCGGACGGCCGATGCCCTGCGCCAAGTGAAGGCGGAAGGCGGGCGGATCGGCCGCGCTGCCTTGGGCGAAACGTTCACCGCAGAGACGGACGCCAACGGCCGCCGCACCCTGGCGCCGGTTCCCGAGGAAGCCGCGACGGTGGCCCGCGTCGCCGCCCTGCGCGTCGAGGGACGCACCCTGCGCGAGATCGCCGACACCCTGGCCGCCGAGGGGCGGGCGACGAAGCGCGGCGGGAAGTGGGCGCCGGCGACGGTGGCGAAGATCCTGGCCCGCGCGGCAGTGGCGTAGCAGCGAAAGGGGAACGACATGGCACCCAAGCTCGACGACGACAGCGAACCCATGACCACGCTCGCCTTCCGCGTGCCGGTGGCGGACGTGACCCGGCTCGAGGTCCTGGCCCGCGCGATTCCGGCGCTCACGAAAACGGCCGTCGCCCGCGTGGCGCTGGCCCGGGGCATCGAAGCCTTCGAGGCCGCCATGCGCGAGCCGAAGGAAGAGGCCCGGCTGGCGCAATTGGCGCGGCTGCTCGGGATGGGCAAGCCGGCGAGAGGATAGCGCAAGTCCCGATCAAGTCGCGCTCCCGGCCTGCCGATAGACCGGCAGGACACGCCGCGTTCGAGGGTTGCTCCATGCCGGCCACGCCGTTCCATCGGCTGCTCATCTTCGTCCCCGAGGGGGACCGCACGGCAAAGACGGTTCCGGTTGACTTGCAAGACCGCTGGACCGGGCGGCTCCTCCGGTTGCTCGCCGACATGTTCGGTGGCGCAACCGCCTACGGCCGCGGCGTGGGCGCGTGGAAGCACTCCGGCACGGTCTATTGGGACCGCGTGACCGTGGTTGAATCGTGGATCGACCCGGCGGCCCGGAACCTCTCGCGGCGCTTCGAGCGGCTCGGGCGAGAGCTGACGCGAATGCGCGTGGACTTGCGGCAGGAGGTGGTTGGGTATATGCTGGATGGCCGATGGATCACCGACGAACGAGGAGCGCGCCCATGAAGCCCACCGTGCCCGAGATGTTCGAGCGCGCCATGAAGCGCGTCGGCTTCCGCCTCCGCCGCGCCGGCGCAATCACACTCCTCGAAGCGGCCCCGGCTCCCCGCCGGGCGAAGGCCGCGCGGAACGCCAAGCGGAACGGACGAGCGCAAGGGAAGCGGTAAGACCGCGCCGACAGGACCGGGGCGAATGCTCGAACTCGCAGGGTCGATCAACGGCAACCCCGAGGACTAGTAGCTCCCGCCCGCAACCGGGAAGTCCTACGTGCCGGAGCGCAAGCCATGAAGCCGACCTTCGAGGAAATCTTCGATCGCGCCGCGCGCAAGGCCGGATTCACCGTTCGGCCCGTGAATGCAATGCCCGCCCGGCCCGCCCGGCGCCACGCGAGGAAGCGCGCCGACAAGGCCGCCGGCCGCAACGGCCGAAAGCGATAGGACTCGGCGGAATTCGGCCGCGAGGCCGACGCCTTCCGGCTGGACCGACTGGCCGCCCGGCTGCCGACCATGGGCCGCCCGCGAGCGCCTCCGCCGCGGGCCGGTCATGACGCGGTGCGACTACCCCTTTGTACCCCTTTGGCTCGCAACGTCGCCCTGCAACCCGCAATCTACCGTTCGCGGGCGTCTCGGCATTCCGAAAATAGGCGAATGGGGTTCAAGAGGTCGGAGGTTCAAATCCTCTCGCCCCGACTTCACGGAAATCATGCCGAACGTTCACCTCGGCTCGGGACAAGCCGTCGTCTCGCTTTCCGGCCGCCGCGTCTATCTGGGCGCCAACGGCTCGAAGGAATCGCGCGAAGCCTACCAAGCCGCGGTCCACGAGTGGCTGGCCCGCGGCGGGCGCCCGGCCCCGACACCAGCCCCCGCCGGCGGGGTGAGGGTGGACGAACTCGCCGCCGCGTTCTGGACGCACGGCGAGACGCACTACCGCAAGCCGGGACGGGACGCCCTCGGGCGAACTCGCCTGCTACCGCGTCGCCCTGCGCCCGCTGGTGGAGTTCTACGGCGCGACGCCCGCGCGCGACTTCGGACTCACGGGAAGCGGTGGTTCCCCATGCCGCGATTCCGCGAATGCGGGCCCGAATCCGCATGGCTCCCTGGGGAGCGAAGAGTGGCCCCCTCGGGACCGCGATCAACACGTAACCGTAGTTGAGAGTTGGATTCCCCCGGCACAGCCAAGCTTGAAGGTCAAGAACGCAGATTCTTTACCCCGCGGAGCAAAACGTGTAGTCTGCGCGACGTTCCTTTGGACTTCGTTCGATCAGCATTCGAGGAGCCGCTATGGCCGCCAAAGTCCCCACGAAAAGCGAGATCCTGTCCAGCATCGCTGACTCAACGTCGCTCTCCCGCAAGCAGGTCGGTTCGGTGTTCGATGCCTTGTCCGCCCTGATTGCCAAGAACGTCGGCAAGAAGGGGGCGGGCACGTTCGTGGTCCCGAGCCTGCTCAAGATCACCGTCATCCAGAAGCCCGCCGTTCCCGCCCGCAAGGGGATCAACCCCTTCACGAAGCTGGAGATGATGTTCAAGGCCAGGCCCGCCCGCCGGGTCATCAAGATCCGGGCGCTCAAGGCCCTCAAGGACATGGCACGGTAGGACCGGTCCGCCCGAAGATGCACTACCGCCGGCGGGACGGGACGCCCACCGGCGAACCGTCCTGTTTCCGGGCGGCGCTGCGTCCGCTCTGCGAGCTGTACGGACCCACGCGTGCCGAGGCCTTCGGCCCGCTGGCGTTGCGCGTAGTGCGCGAGCCGGACGCAGCGCGCAAGGTTGCGAGTGATACGGGGTCCACCTTGACCCCGCTTCCGAGGTGCCGGGGTTCGCTTACTCCCCCGGCGCGAGAGCGGCCTTCGGCCTCCGCGGCGTCGCGCAGACGGACCGCGTCGGCACGCGACACGCAGGAGGTCCGCCACGCCTGCGGCGGCACTCGCAGGCGGGGGGGGCGTCCCCGACGTCCCCGGGCGCCTCAGCGGAAGATGAAGTACCAGGCCGCGGCGATCGCCCCGGCGGCGAGGATGAGCCGGATCAGCATCCCTCCTGGCCGGACGATCAGCGGCGGCGGCCCGTAGATCGTCTGCACGTCGCGTCGCTCCGGCGCGCGCAAGGCCGGCGTCGGCCCGTGGATCGCCTTGACGTCGCGAAAGGGGGGAGCGGAATCGGGCGGCGCGGGGGGCGGGGATTCGCGCGGCCCCGGCGGGGCGGGGGTCTGCGGAAGTGCAGCGACTCGAGCGTCCGTCGCCCGCGGGAGCGGTCGCGCGAGCGGGGCGGAAACCGACGCGCCGCAATGGGGGCAATACGCAGCCCCGGCAGGAACCGACCGGCCGCAAACCGGGCAAGAAGACTCCACGGGCGGATCCCCCATCAAGCGTGTCAGACCAAATTTGGCGCGAGCGGCCTGGACATCGGCCGCGCTGCAACTCCCGGTCCCGGGTCACCCGGCAATTCTGCGTGTTGCGATCGCGGCTGCGACCCCGGCGCTACTTCGGCCGGTTGCCGCTGCCGGGCGTCGGCGTAGGCGGATGCTTGGCCTTGGCCTCCCCGAGCCAGCGCTCGGTCGGCTCCCTGGGCGCACCCAGGCGCAGGGCCTCCTCGTATTTCCGCACCGCAGTCTCGAAGTCGCCCTTCTTGTGCGCCTCGTAGGCCGCGCCGTACGCCGGGTCGTAGCGCATCGGCGGCGGACCGTACGCCGGCTGCATCCGGTCGCGAAACGGGGGCGGGCCGTACTCGACCTGCATCCAGCGCATCGCGCCGACCACGCCCAGCCCGGCGCCCGCAGCCAGGGTGGCGATCAGGAAGCCCCGCCGCCGCTTGCGCGGCAGGTCCCCCTCCTCGGCGGGAGTGCCGCAGTGCGGGCACTTCGCGTCCGCGACGGCGTAGTGCTGGCCGCACGCTCCGCAAGGCGCCAGGGGCTCGTCATTGCGCGGCGGCATGGACCACCTTCTCGTCGGCGGGCGCTGCACGAGGAATCGGTTCCTCGACGATCTCGAATCGGCCATGGTCGAAAGGCACGCCCGGTGGAGGGGCGACGCGCACCAGGCGCTCGCGCACGCCGCGCGCGGCGAGCTGGAGCGCGCGGTGATGGCAATAAGGATTGTTGCCCGCGCGGCCGAACAGGACGTACCCGGTCCAGGTGCAGCCGGCGCGACAAATGTCGGCATAGTAGCAGGTGCGGCAGAAGCCCCATAGATCCTCGACCGTGCGATCGCGGGTGAAGCGGATCTCGGGCGCCTTATCGACCAGGTCGCTCAGGCGCTGGTGGCGCAGGTTCCCGCCCGCGTATGCCGCAGTCGGCAGCGAAGGGCAGCCCTTGAGCGTGCCATCGGCTTCGATGCCCAGAGTCCCGTTGCCGGCGCTGCACCCGGTCCAGTACCCTGCGGTGGTGATGTCTCCCCGCAGGAGGTTCTCGTAGGGCCCGAAGTAGCCCACGTTGTTGCCGGGGAAGAAGCCGATCCCGAGCCCGCGCGAACGCAGTTTGATCTTCCCGAGTCGCGGGAAGAGGTCGAGGAGCTCGTACGGCTGCAGCAGAAGCTCCGGCCGGTCGGCGGCGCGCCCCATCGCCACCGTCAGCTGGACGCGCCAGGCTTCGACCCTCTCGCGGGCGAACATTTCGAGCATCTCCTCCAGCTCGGCGGAGGACGCGCGGTTGATCTGGGTGTTCACGCTCGCCTGGATGCCGTGCCGGCGCACCTGCCGCAGCGCTTCGAGCGCGTGGCCGAACGCCCCGGGGAGGCCGCGCAGGAAATCGTGGGTCTGCTCCAGGCCGTCGATCGATACCGAGACGTTGCGGACTCCCGCGTCCCGGGCGCGACGCGCCATCGCCGCGTCGAACCCCCGCCCGCCCGTGACCATGGCGCAGAGCATCCCGCGATCCGAAATCGCGCGAGCGATCACGTCCCAATCGGGGCGCAGGTAGGCTTCGCCGCCGATCAGGGCGACCTCTTCGACCCCCTCCTCGGCGAGTTGCCGGACGACGTCGAGCGCGCCGGCGGTGTCGAGCTCGTCCTCGCGCACTGCGCCGGCACGCGAGCCGCAGTGGACGCAGCCGAGGTTGCAGCGGAGCGTGATCTCCCAGACCGCGATCTGAAAGCGGGGACGAGGTGCGGGATCCGCCATGAGGCCCCTCGGTGCAGAACGCCGGGATCATACCGGGAGCAAGACGGGAGGGCAATCACCGGATCCGGTCGCTTCCGGTCGCCCGGTCGCCGGCCAGGCCGAATTCGCCAAAGCCGCGGCCAGGGATCGGCGGATTGGGCGACCCACGAGGGGAGCCTCGTGTGGGTCAATTCGCGCGGGCGGAGGAGGCGGCGGTACATGACATTGCGGTCCGGCCCTGTCCGCGCAGCAAGGCGGTGAAGTAGGGGGTGCCGAGATTGATGACGACCGCGACGACGAATCCCGCCGCCACGTCGATGACGTAATGATAGCGCAGGTAGACGGTGGAGAAGATGAGCGCGGTGACGATCGGGAGGAGCACCCAGAACAGGGCTCGGTGGAACTTCCAGCCGTACCAAAGTGCGATCAAGGCGATGATCGTGTGCCCGCTCGGGAAGCAATCCCGCATTTCGAGCTCGAGGGCATCGAGCCCCTCACGCAGGATGGGGTAGAGGGCGTAGCCTTGGAGCGCTTCGGTCTGGAGGTGGGTCATGGTGTAGCGCGGCCCGATCGCCGGCACCAGGAAGTACCCGGCATAAGAAAGGAAGAAGCCCAGGAGGGTGGCGGTCATCACCTCGTCGAAGCGGGCGTCGCTGCGCCGGGCGTAGAAGAACCCGACAACCACGACCGGGAGGAAGTAATAGGAAGTGTAGACCACCTGGAGCACCTCGGTCAGGGCCGGGTGGAGGATCCGCTCGAGCCAGACCGTGGGGTGTACGCCGAAGACGAAGTGATCGAGGGCCATGAGGGCCTTGTCCGCGTCGTGGGGATTGACCTGGGGGACGAGGTAGTGGAGCTCGCGGAAGGCGAACACGACGAGGGGGAGGGAGTACCAGGAGTGGACGAAGGCCCAGAACCGGCCGCCGAAGCGGTGGTGGGCGGCGGCGAGGCCGACGACCAGCCCCGCGGTGAGCACGTGGTCGACGAGGAAGATAGGGTACGAGGGGATGCGCTGCCAGAAGACGATCACCACCGCAGTGACGAAGGCGATATAGCCGAGCCAGACCCGGTCGGCCGCCGTCAGCGAGCGCAGCACGCCGTTCATACTCGTCCTTATCCTGGCGGGAGATGGGGGGATTATACGCGAGGGCGGGGGAGGAGTCAATGGACGCATCCGCGCATCCGCGCATCCGCGGGTGCATGACCGGTCTGCGCGGCGCCTACCGTGGCCCTTGCCCTTGCCCGTGCGCCGTGCGACCCCTGCATCCGCGGCATCCGCATCACGGACGCTCATCGTCTCATCATCGGGCGATGGGCGCCGGTCAGTGCGATCGGCCATCCCCGCCCGGGTCGGCCACCCGACCGAGGAACAGGATGCTTCCGCTCGCCTGGTCGCGAATCAGGAAGAGGAACGGGCGGTCGATCTTCACCGGCTTCGGCGGAGGCGGGACCCCGCCCGCCCTCATGCCCACGGCAGTTGCGGCGGCGGCCTCGGTGCCCTGCTCGTGCACGTCCACGTACGCCTGGTGGATGACGAAGCCGATGAACAGCTCGCGGGTCGGCGAGATCCCCGAGAAGTCCGCGGCCGGAAATCCGAAGGCCTGCTTCATGCCCAGGGCCTGGAGCGCGTCATTGAGGACGAAGCGGGCGGAGAACTTGAACCGCGGCAGCGCCAGGGCCACCCATTCGGGCTTCAACGACGCGATCGTGGCCTGGACGCGGTCCGCGGTGAGACCTTGCTCGAGGGACGGCAGCCCATCGGCATCCTTGGGCACGAGGAAGATCATGGCGAGCTCCCCGCGCTGGTACGGCAGCTCCACCGCCCAGAACGAAGGTTCCTCGACGAAGCCCAGGTGGCCGGAGCGGTGCATGGTCGGCACGTCCTGCGAGCGGTCGCGGCCGAGGTGGAACGGCGCCGGCTGGGTGGCGCGCTCCTGGAAGGGTTCGTCCCAGGCACTCTTGAAGTAGATCGCGTTGGTGAGGACGAGCCGCGCGTCGGAGGTCACCTGCCCGGCCGCGAGCAGCTCCCGGATCTTGTCGGCCGTTTTCTTCGCCACCCAGGCGTTGATGGCCCGGCGGGCGACCTCCGGATCCGCGCGGAAATCGAGCGGCTGGAAGCCGCCGCCGTAGTGCGCCTGTACGCCGTCGAGGAACGCCGGCTCGAATGGATAGCCCTGCTGTCCCCAGAGAGCGTTGGCGACGACCATTTCGTATGGCTTCTTTCCCGCGTCGGGATCCGACTTCCATTGCGCCTGGATCGTGCGCTCGTTGAGGGCGCGGATCAGCGCGCCCATGGCGGGGTGCAGCTTCTCCTGCGGCAGGTCGAAGTGCATGACGCGAGCCATCTCCGCCGCGGTCTCGCCGCGGGCTCCCGCATAGGTCATGGCGAGGGCGGTCGAGATGCTGTAGGGCGACACGAACAGGTTGCCCGGCTCCAAGCGCAGGCGGGCGAAGAGGTCGAAGGCGAACGCGGAATTCCCCGGGACCACCGAGGGTGGCTCGGCGTCTTCGGCCGGAGCGCTCGCTGCGAAGGCGACCGCGAGCAGGATCGCGGCCGCGCGGGCCGGGGCAGGCTTGCCGGGCATGGCAGTCTCCTTCGACAGGTTCCGATTCGATTCGGCACGTTGCGATGGATGGTACCGGCCGCTGCCGGCCGTGGCGAGTTTCTCGAGCCGTTCCGACCCCCGGGGGTCCGAGCGCCGGGGCTCGATGGCGGGTTGAAGCCGGAGGCAACGCGTGCTACGCTCGCTCGGACCCGTCGTCCCATGGAGCCGACCCGCATGGCGCGATTTCCCGAGTGGCCCGCGCTGGTCGCGATCGCGATCTGGGCCTCGCTCGCGGCGATCGCGGGGAACGCGCTCGACCAGGTCGCGCCCGCGCCGCTGCTCGCGATCTCGCTCGCGGCCGCGGCCGCCGCGCTGGCCGGCATCGATCTGTGCCGCGGCCGCACGCCCGCGGCGCTCCTCCGGCCCCGCGGGCGCGACCTGGTGCTGGCGGCGTACGGGCTCGGCGGCTATCACGGGTTGCTGTTCGCGGCTTTCCATCTGGCGCCTCTGGTCGAGGCCAACCTGCTCAACTACCTCTGGCCGCTCCTCACCGTGCTCCTGGCGTCACCGATCTGCGGCGAGCCCCTGCGGCGATCCGCCCTCGCGGGCGCGACTCTGGGCCTGGCCGGCACCGCTCTGGTGGTCGGAGGCGGCTCCGTATCGTTCGCCGGGTCCGGCGCCTGGGCGGGGTACGCCTGCGCGGCCGGGGCGGCCCTGTGCTGGTCGAGCTTTTCCAATCTGCTCAAGGCAAGCCCGATGGTCACGCCGGCCCTGCCGCTGGGCGCGGCGCTCGGGGCGGGCGTCGCCACCGCCTGGGCCGCGCTCGCGGGGGAGCCCTGGCCGCGCGGGACCGCACTGCTCGCGGCGGTCTACCTGGGCGCATTGCCGATGGGCGCCGCGACCGTGGTGTGGGAGCTCGGCATCCGCCGCGGCCGCGTGTCGGTGGTCGGGGCGCTCTCGTATCTCACCCCGCTGCTCTCGACCTTGCTCGTCTGCCTCGCGCTCGGGAATCCGCTGCGGATGGAAGCCGCCCTCGGCGGCGCGCTCATTCTCGCCGGCGCGGCCCTGGGGGCGCGGCGGAGGTGAGCTCGCGCCCCGGAAAACGGCGGGACTTTGCGACCGGAGCTGCGCCGTGATACACTCACCGTCCGCGTAGCCGCAGGGAGAAGGCGGAGTGCAGCAGCGACCCCGTGGAGTTCGCCCATGACCCCGGATCTTCCTTCCCGACCCCATCTTGCCCAGGTGCTCGGGCTCGCGGTCGCCTATGCGCTCGCGGGGAAGCTCGGTCTTCTCCTCGCCCTCCCTCCAGGGTATGCGAGGGTATGCGAGCGCGATCTGGCCTCCGTCTGCGATCGCCCTCGCCGGGATCCTCCTCCTCGGGAACCGGCTTTGGGTCGGGGTCATGCTGGGCTCGTTCCTCGTCAACGTCGGAATCTCCTTCGATGCGAGCTCCACGGCCGCGATCCTGAAGTCCCTGGGGCTGGCGGCGGGGATCGCCGCGGGAGCGGCGCTCCAAGCCCTCGCCGGCGCCCATCTCGTGCGCCGGCACGTCGGGTTTCCTCATCCCCTCGACCACGAGCGCGCCGTGGGAATGTTCCTGCTGCTCGGAGGGCCCGTCAGTTGCCTCGTCAACGCGACCTGGGCCACGACCGTCCTCTATTTCGGCGGTGCGGTTGCCGACGGTGCGGTCGCCTTCTCCTGGTTGACCTGGTGGGTCGGCGACGCGATTGGCGTCCTGGTCCTGACGCCTCTTCTTCTCATCTGGACCGCCGAGCCCCGCGACGTCTGGCGCAGCCGCCGGTTTTCCCTCGCCCTTCCGCTCTTTGTGGCGTTTCTCGCGACCATCGCTGTGTTCGTGCGCGTGAGCCGCTGGGAGCAGGATCGCCTCGGGCTGGAATTCCGGAAGCGCGCCGGGGAAATCGACTCCGCACTCACGCAGCGGCTCGCCGACTACCTCGACCTGCTTCACTCGGTGGCGGCGCTATACGAGAGCTCGGTCGATGTCGACCGGCTCGAGTTCCGGACCTTCACCCGGCGGATCATGTCGCGGCATCCCGGGATCCGCGCGCTCTCCTGGAATCTCCTCGTCTCGGCGGATCAAAGGGAGGCGTTGGAAGCCGCGGCGCGCCGCGACGGATTCGCAGACTTCCGAGTGATGGAGAAGGACGTGGCCGGGCAATTGGTCCCGGCTGCGGCGCGCCCGCAGCACGTCGTGGCCTGCTACGTCGAGCCGCTGGCCGAAAACGCTCCCCTGCTGGGATTGGACGTTTGGGCGGATTCCGTCCGGCGCGAAGCCATGGAGCTTGCGCGCAATACCGGAGAAGCCGTGGCGACCCACAGGACCACGCTGGTCCAGGACGTCCGACGACAGCCCGCCCTGCTGGTCTACCAGCCGATCTACGGGAACGGCCGGCCCCGGAGCACGCTGGAGGAGCGCACGGGGAGCCTGCGAGGGTTCGTGTGCGGGGCGTTCCAGATCGACGCGGTGGTGGCGGCGGCGTTGTGGGGACTCGACACGGCCGGGATCGACCTGCGCATCTCGGAGGCCACGGGCGCCGGGGAAAACGAGCTGTATCGCAGCGCGAAGACGGTCGCGGCGGCCGCAACAGCCATCGCCGCGGACATGGACCTGCGCGTTTCGCGGGAGTTCGCCGGGCGGAATTGGGACCTGCAAGTCACCGCCTCGACCCCGTACCGGGAGGCCCGCCGGAGCCTGCAGGCCTGGAGCATCCTCGCCGGCGGGCTCCTCTCTTGCGGCATCCTGAGCGCGATCCTGTTGGTGATCACCGGCCGGACCAGCCGGATGGAGGCGTTGGTGCGCGAGCGGACCGGTGAGCTCGTCGGCGCCAAGGACGCGGTGGATCGACAGAAGCGCCTGCTGGACAGCGTGCTCCGGAACGCGGGCGAGGGGATCGTGGTTGCGGACGAGAATGGGAAGTTCCTCGTCTTCAACCCCGCGGCCGAGCACATCCTCGGCAGGGGAGCGACCGACGCGGACTCGCGCACGTGGTCGGAGACGTACGGACTCTTCCGCCCCGATCGGACGACCCGATGCCCGGATGGAGAATTTCCCCTCGCCCGTGCGATCCGAGGCGAGTCCTGCGACGCGGTCGAGCTCTTTGTCAGGCATTCGCAGCGCCCGGACGGTGCGTTCATCAGCGTTACCGGCCGGCCGCTCCTCGACGAGGCGGGAAAGGGGACCGGCGGCGTGGTCACGTTCCGCGACGTCAGCGAGATCAAGACCGCGCAGGCGGAACTGGCCCGGCTCGCGACCACCGACGCGCTCACTGGGCTTCCCAATCGACGGGCGTACTTCCTGCGCTTGAAGGCGCTCGTGGATGAGGCGGGGCGGGGACGCCGATTCGCGCTCGTCATGATCGACATCGACCACTTCAAGAAACTCAACGACACGCACGGGCACCCCGCGGGGGACCGGGTCCTGATCGCCGTGGCGCGCGCGCTATCCGAGGGCGTGCGCAAGACCGACCTCGTCGCCCGCATCGGCGGCGAGGAATTTGCCGTGCTCGTCACCGACCTGGACGAACCGGTCTCCGGCGCACTCGCGGAGAAATTGCGCACGTCGGTGGCGTGCATCCAGGATCCGGCTCAGGTCACCGCGAGCCTCGGCATCGCCATCTACCGTCCGGAGATCGGCGGAGCCGAGGACCTGATGAGACTGGCGGATCTCGCCCTCTATCAGGCGAAGGAGTCGGGGCGGAATCGGGTCGTGATCCATCCCGCGTGAGCATCCGGGTGCCCCGCGGATGGCTCCCTCGCGGCGGCGCTGACCCCCGCCTCGGATCCGGAACGTGACCGCCCCCGCCCCGCGCTGCTAGAATCGCGATGACCCATCGGAATGCCGCATGACCGAAATCGACTCCCTGGCCCTGCACTACCTCCTCACCTGCGTCGGGCTCACCGCGGGCCTCGGCGTGGCCCTGTACTTCGTCGTGCGCAAGATGCTCGGCGCCTCCGGCTCCTCCGAGGGCGTCGTCTTCCCGGCCCGGCTCACCCGCCTCGCCGAACAACTCCACTCCACCTCCGTGATGCACCAGTCGCGCGTCGGCGGGCACGTCGCATGGGAGCGCGGCGGGCGCAAGTTCTACTTCTACGAGAAACGGTACGGCGCCGCCGTCTGGTCGGTGCTCGCCGTCGACATCCGCGCGAAGTCGCTCCCGCGCTTCCAGGTCCGCACCTGCGTCGCAGGCATCCCCATCCCCGCGCCCCCCGTGCGCAGTACCCGCCTGAGCGGGATCGAGGACCTCGACCAGCGCTTCGAGATCCGCTTCCCGGCCGGCGCGCCCGACGCCCTGCCGCCGATCGGCGAGGTCTGGTACCAGGTGCTCCTCGTCGCCAACCTGTGCCAGCCCCCGCGCTTCGTCCTCGAAGTCCACGACAACCAGGTGCGACTCTACTTCCCCGGCACACTGCCGGTGCAGAAGCAGAACCAGCCGATGATCGTCGAGGAAGGGTGCAAGCTGATCGACGCGATCCTGTTCAAATACGCCATGTCGATCCCCGCGGTCGCGGAAGCCGCCCCCGATATGCTGCTCGAATCGGTCGCAGGCGAAGCCACCTGCCCGGTGTGCAGCGAGGGCATCCGCGCGGACCGCGCCGAGTGCGCCCGCTGCGCCACACCCCACCACCCAGAGTGCTGGGCCTACGCCGGAGTCTGCGCCGTCTTCGGCTGTGGCTCGACGGAGCCGAAGGCCCCGGCATGATCGGACCCGCATGCTTCCTCTGCGGCCGGCGCGACCGGCGGGAGCTTCCCGACGAGACCGAAGCGGTCGCGACGCCCGCGGGCCACGAGGTGACGCGGTGCGGAGGCTGCGGGCTGGTCGCGCTCCAGCCGCCCTTCTCCGACGGCGAAAAGGCGGCGATCTATGCGCCCGGCTACTACGAAGCCTACGCCGCCGCGGGGGGCATGGCGGGAGGCACCGTCGGGATGGCTCCGCATTTGGCCGGCCGGCTCGCGCGCGCCGGTCGGCTGGCGGGGCGGGGGCGCATGCTCGACGTCGGCTGCGGGCAAGGCTTCCTCCTGGCCTACGCCGAGTCGGCGGGCTGGCAAGCCGACGGGATCGAGGCCTCCCCGGCGGCGGCCGCGGCCCAGCGGCGGATCGCGCGCGGGCGGGTCTTCCACGGGCCGGTGGAAGCCGCGCCGTTCGACCCCGGCAGCTACCGGTTCGTGCACCTGAATCACGTGCTCGAGCACCTCGATGATCCCCTCGGGGCGCTTCGGCTCGCGCTCGAGTGGCTCGCGCCCGGGGGCGTGCTGGTGGTCGAAGTGCCGAACGAATTCGCGACGCTCTATTTCCGGGTCGGCCAGGCGTTCCTGCCGATGTCGCTGCGCCGGAATCCGGTGCCGACGTCGCACCAGTGGTTCTTCGATCCCCGCACGCTCCGCGCCGTGGCGGAAAAGGCCGGGGTGCGCATCGACCGGCTCGGCACCGTGCGCCACGCGATCGGCCTGCGCGACCGCTCCTGGGCGATGCGTTGGGCCAAGCGGCTCGTGTACCTCTGCGAGCGCCCGCTCCAGATGGCCGGGATGATCGAGCTGTGGGGCGGCCAGGGGCCTCGCGGCGCGGCTGAGCCATGGCCCGTCCGTGGAACGAACGCGGCACGCGGCGCGGATCCGCACTCATGAATTCCTCCGATCCGGCCGATGGATCCTATGCCGCCCTCGTGCGCGTCTCGCGCGGATCGGGCGGTCATGGCGGAGGAGGTGTGTCATGGCCAGAGTGGGATCCCGTCTGTTCGCGGCGCGGAGATCGTATTCCGCCCACCGGGCGCCGACGCCGGAAGCCTGCGCCGCGGGGATGGTCGGCGCCGCGCTGGCTCAGGCTGGACGCGAGCGCCGGCCGCTCTGCGTGCTGCTCACGTTCGACGCGCTCCCCAGCTGCGCCAGGCAGCGCACGGAGCTGTCGCGCGCCTCGGTCCAGCGCCGCATGGCGGGGATCGACCTGCTCGTGATCGACGTGACCCGCGTGATCGACGCACTCGGGCATCTGCACGCCTCGCGCCTGCCCGAGATGGTGTTCTACTTCTCCGACGGGGACGAGGCGCTGCGCCTGCGTGGCTTCCATCCCGCCGAGCACCTCGACGCGCCGATCGACGAGGTGCTGCGCCGGGAGCAGGCCCGTCGCAGCGCGGCGCTGCGACCTCCGGCCTGAGCGCGGCGGGTGCCGCGCACCTGGCCGAAAGCACCGCGCACCTGGCCGAAAGCACCGTGCACTTGGCCGAAAGCACGCGCACCTGGCCGAAAGCACCATGCACCTGGCCGAAAGCACTGTGCACCTGGCCGAAAGCACCATGCAACTGGCCGAAAGCACCATGCACCTGGCCGAAAGCACCGTGCAACTGGCCGAAAGCACCGTGCAACTGGCCGAAAGCACCGTGCAACTGGCCGAAAGCACCGTGCAACT
>ORJL010465350.1_pt1 | contig 15819 bp, 11 predicted proteins | sample 1779941 | NCBI WGS metagenome assembly ORJL01 (sample SAMEA104232317, study PRJEB22302) | groundwater metagenome | biome: forest; feature: aquifer; material: groundwater | place: USA | collected 2011-08-07 | depth 5.8 m | reverse complement strand
TCCCGCTCGCCTGTCGCCACTCCCCTGGCACACCTTTCCCGTTGGGGCGGACGAGGGGCGTTTTCACGCGATTGTAGTCGTAAAGGGCGGTGATCTGGGCGACGCCTTTGGGGCACAGCGTTCCGCGGTTACGGGGGTGCGCCGGATCCCCCTCTAGTTTCACCACCCTTCCGTTGATCCGCCTGGCCAGGATGCCGCAGTCCTGCTTGCCGATCCAGCACGTGGTGTGGACCCATTCATCTGTGACAGCGGCTTGCCCTTGCGCCTCGCCGGAAACCAGGGTAACGAGAGGGCCGTAGAGCAAGCGGGTGGCCACGGCTGCGCCACCTACCGCCGCAGCGCCCTTCAGTATAGTCCTCCTGGTCACTAAGAGCTTCTTTGCCATTCTGCAGGCCTCCTTGCGCCTCTAGGCGCATCTGGCTTGATCGTTAGCAACGCCCCTGGCTGCATTTCCATATGGCTCCCAGCAAAGAAGTGACCAGCCGGGACTTGTCCACTATCGTGCAGATGCCTTGCTCTTTCAGCGTTTCAATAAGCTCGCCTGAAGGCTCCCAGACTGCGAGGATGATAGACGCTTTGGGGATAAAGAGATGAATCCGGCGGGCACAGTCCAAAGCCATGCGATCAGGCAAGTGAAGGTCCACGAGGACGATGTCGGGACGTTTGAATGCGACTTCGCGCAGGGCCTTCCACCCGCCGCTGGCCTCACCGACCACCTCCGTTGTCTCGCGGGCATAGTGGCCGAGGTATTCTCGCAGGGCCACACGCAGCACGGCGCTGCTCTCTATCAGCACAACACGGGTATTCCGAAATCCCACGCCGGTACTCGCCACGGCTTCCTCCCCTGCTTCCCAGGCCATCTTCATTGTAGGGAGGGCCGATTCTAGGGTCTGCCACGAAAATGTGACAAGGGTGTCACGAAAAAAGTGACAGGCCCTGTCTTTTCGTTAAGGGAAGGGGGACGGTTGGAAAGCGTGGTACGGGAAGAGAAGGAATGACCTGGCGACAAGCCATGAAGGAGATGGCAGCGAGTAGGGAGAGCTACCCTTGCTCCTCTGCCAGAAGGCCGTGTTGCAACGCCCACCGGAACAGTTCGGCGCGGCATCCCAGGCCAAGCTTTTCCATGACGCGGCGACGGTAGGTCGCCACGCTATTAGGGCTGATGCACAGGCTGCGACCAATCTCCTGCGCGGTATGTCCTTGGGCGCTGAGTCTCAGGACACGTTCCTCCATGCTGCTTAACCGCTGGGGGGAAAGGCCGCCAGGCTCGCGCTCCAGGTACGCCTGAAAGAAGGCCTTAGTGTCGGCGGAGTAGATAAACATATCGTTTTGGTAGGCGGCGCGAATGGCACTCAGCAACTCGGTGTCCAGGTCGCTTTTGACGACATAGCCCGAGGCCCCTGCCTTCAGAGCAGCCAGAAGGTACTGGGTTTGTTGGTGGACAGTAAGGATGAGAACGCGGCATGCAGGATAGAGGGCAAGGATTTGACGGGTTGCCTCCAGGCCATCCATGCCGGGAAGAGCTACATCCATAAGCACCACATCGGGCCGGCATGTCAAAGCCAGCTTCACGGCCTCTTCCCCGGTGCTGGCCTCGCCAACCACCTCCATGTCCGGCTGCATGGCGATAAGGGCACGGAGTCCGCCGCGCAGGACGCCATGGTCATCGGTGATGGCAACCCGGATCCGCTGGCTCATACGGGACCCTCTCCGCTAGGCGGCAGACAGGGGACGCGAGCGATGACAGCGGCGCCTTTTCCAGGCTGGGAAAGCACCTCTGCAACGCCGCCGGCCAGCCGCGCCCGCTCATGGATTGTGAACAACCCCAGGTGCTCCGGATGGCGTAGGGATGGCGCACAGGGATCAAATCCAACCCCGTTGTCGGTGATACGGAGGATAACCTCCCCGCCTTCGTTTCGGAGCGACAGCGAGACCCGGCTGGCCTGAGCGTGGTGTGCCACGTTGCTGAGGGCTTCTTGAGCGATGCGGTACAGGGCCAATTCCGCTACCTGGGGGAGGCGGCGCACATCCTGCTCCAAGTCCAGATCCACCTCGGGGAGCACATGGCGCATGAGGTCCCTCACATACCAACGGAGGGTGTCTGGCAGGCCTGCATCATCCAGGACAGCAGGACGCAAGCCGACGCTTATCCTTCGCACGCCTTCCAGGGTCAGGCGAGTCAGTTGCTTTGCCTCTTCCAAAGCGCGCCGCTGAGCCTCAGGGGTCGGAGCCTGGGCTGCTATCTCCTGCACCACCAACAGGGCCGCGAGGTTCTGGGCCGTTTCGTCATGAAGTTCCCTGGCAATGTTCTCCCGCTCCGTTTCCAACTGCTGCGTCACGCGTCTGGAGAGGTCTTCCGCGCGAGAACGGTACGCTGCCACGTCGTCCAGGAGGTTGTTCGCCGTCTGGATGAGCAAATCACTATTGCGGTCGCCCAGGAGAGGGCGACGCGCCCGCGCATGAAGCTCTCCCCGTTGGAGGGCATCGCAAAGGTGCGTGAGGAGCGTGATGGGACGCAGGGCAGCCCGCAGGACGAGGTAGTCCAGTATGAGACACGAAAGGAGAAGAAGAGCGCCGAGCCCCAAGGCAAAGTCCCATTCCGAGGGGTGGTCTAGTGGAGAACCGGCGTACCGGTTCGTGAGGGCGAAGCCAAGGAACAGAGCGATGGCTACCAGGAAGGTGTTGGCGAAGAGGATTTTGTAAGGAATAGGGAAGTCCAAGGCCAGATGGAGGGCCCCTTGAAGCACTCGTCGCACGCCTTGGACTCCGTACGCCATAGCCGACCCCCATTCCCTGTTGGGGATTGTGCTTTCTTTCACATTATAGCACGAGTGGATGGAGTGTCTCGGCGGTTTGCTCCCTTTGTTAAGTGTTGCTACACTGTTGTTTCAAGGATCGGGGGCAACGAGCAGACTAAACTCACCAGGCTCTAACGGTGTGTTAAGCTCCCCTTTGACCAGCTATAGAGCCTGGCAGATAGGGGTTAACCTTTTGGCCGCGGCTCTCTGGCAGAGAAATTCTAAGCTCAAAGATTCTGCCTTTGTCCACGTTGGGCAGCCATCTTCTGTTCGCTTCCTATGCTCGCTGGAAGCTTCACCTGCCGATTCCCTTGTGGTGGAACACTGGCTTGGTGGGTTGCCAAGTTTCCCTCTTGTATTCTGCGGGATATGAGCTACGCAACCCTTCTTGTTGCGCCGGGTGTTGCACCACAAACGCTGTGTTGGCGACGCTCCTCGCATCCTTACCGATCCGCCCCGAAAGGCCCAACGGCGTCGGTGTCATATCACTTGTTTTACCGTGGACAGCCCGGATGAACGTTCGTAGGATGCAGTCGTCGCCTGTTCTCTGCAGCGTCTTTTCTATGATGGGTCGTAGGTGAGTGGTATGCGTCGCTACCGGGTGGCAATCCGTGTGCTGAGGTGAGACATATGAAACTGGTGGCCGAGTTGAAGCCCTATCCACGGTACGCCCAGGCGGTGCTTTTCTCCCACGATGGGGAGGAGATGGTCACTACTGGCTTTGAGCCGGCCATACGGGTATGGTCCGTCCCAGCCTTTGCAGAAGTGCGCACGCTGGAAGGACATACGCAGAGCGTGAACAGTCTGGCCCTGTCCCAAGACCAGAGGGTGCTGGTCAGCGCCTCCACAGACAAAACAGTACGGGTGTGGGACTACGTCACAGGCACGTGTATGAGGGTGCTGACCGGACATACCAACACTGTTGCAGCAGCGAAGCTCTCGCCCGATGACCACTGGATAGCTACCGCTTCCTACGACGCAACGGTGCGGCTGTGGCCTCTGACAGGCGAAGGCGGGCCAAAGGCGCTGAGGGGCCATCCCAAAAACGTGACGTCGGTGGCTTTTTCGCACGACGGACACCTCCTGGCCTCTTCGGGCATGGGAGATGACGTGCTGCTGTGGTCGTTGTCGTCCGGCCAGAAGGTGGGTGTGCTCACGGGCCACAAGACGGCAGTGGGCAGTTTGGCGTTTACCCCCGATGGTTCGCGGCTGTGGTCGTTGGGGTACCCGGGCAGGGTCATTGTATGGGACGCAAGAGACTGGCAGCAGGTCTTTGAGGCGGACGTCTCTGCGGACAAGCCTTACGCCTTCGCCTTCTCCCGCGACGGCCAGTTCATAGGGATGAGCCTGGACCACGGTGTTGCGCTGTATCGGGCGCAGGGATTTGAGCGTATCGCCTATGAAAAGACTCTGGTAAAGGGCATGTACGGCGTGGCCTTCACTCCCAACGGCAAGCTGCTGGCAGCGACATCGGCGGATGGGAAGGTGCGGGTGTGGGAACTCTAGCCAGTGAGTGGGGTGCTGGGATAGACAGGCACTCCCTGCCGCATGAACCCACGGTCAAAGGTGAACACCGGCATCTGCAGCTCCCGCGCGGCGAGGGCGGTGGTCCAGTCCACAAAGTTCAGCCCTGCGCCGTTGTGGGCCAACAGTTCCCGCCGTGCCTCATCATGGAGTTCACGGGTGACCCAGAAACGCAGGCAATGTCTTTCCACCATACTTTCCAACTGCTTTACCACTGAAAACCCTTGCCTCCGATGCACCAGAGCAATTGATTCCACCAAGGCTTAGGAGGTCACCCATGCCTCTTTGTTTTCATCAATCAATTGTTGAAACGCCTGCACGGCCCTCTCATGAAACCGATCTTCCAGCACGACGATGGCGTAGAGAGCCGACGTGTCCGCCAGGACTCGTTCAGGAGCGACCATGTAGGTCTCTGAAATAGATATCGGCCAGGTAGTCGTCGTGACGCTCAGAAACATCTGTGGCGCTGTCATGCCCTATGCCAATGATACTCATCAGTTCCTCACGCTCTCGCAGCTTTTCCGGCGAGACGGTGACCGACACAAGCTGCATGTCGGCCGCCAGCCCCAGACGCACGCCACGCAGCATCGTGATGTGTTTCACAGGTTCCTGTCTGCGCCCCCGCACATGGACCGCGCCCTTCCGCTTGAAATCGGAAAGGCTCTTCCCAACAACCGCTTCAATCGCGGGGATAAGCCGTTCCTGCTTGACAGAGGCGTAGTCAGTGTCCAGATCGGCCGCCGCCTGCTCCAGGCTTCGCACCGCCTCTTTGTACTTGCTGGTTTTCGTTTCGGTCGCCATACTGTCACCCTCTTCTATCTCTCTTCGTAGTATAGCAGGAGTCTGCATATAGGAGACAAAACACGTTGCTCTGGCGTGGAGGTTGGCATTGAACCGTACCTATAGGCTAGCCTATAATCAGGCTAGTTGGAGGTGAATTGCTCGTGCTAAAGACGATTTCATGCGGCGACGTGCGCGCAGCGCACGCGGGCCAAAAAGTAACCCTGGCGGGCTGGGTGCACCGCCGCCGCGACCACGGCGGGCTGATCTTTATTGACTTGCGGGATAGCCGCGGGCTGGTGCAGGTGGTGTTCAACCCGGAGACGGCGTTGGAGGCCCACCTCGTTGCGGAGACCTTCCGCAACGAATGGGTGGTGCAGGTGGAAGGGGAGGTACGCCTTCGTCCGAAAGGCACGCTGAATCCCAACCTACCGACGGGCGAGACGGAGGTAGACGTCACCCAGGCCAAGGTGCTAAACCAGTCCAAGACACCGCCCTTTGAGATTGCCGACCCCGGCCAGGTGGACGAACTGGTGCGTCTCCAATGGCGCTATCTGGACCTGCGAACCGCCCGCATGCACGACAACATGGTGCTGCGGCACCGCGTGGTGAAGCACATGCGGGATTTCCTGGACGCCAAGGGGTTTCTGGAGATAGAGACGCCTATCCTGATCAAGAGCACGCCGGAAGGCGCTCGGGACTTCCTTGTGCCTAGCCGCATGTACCCTGGCAGCTTCTACGCGCTGCCCCAGTCACCCCAGCAGCTTAAGCAGCTCCTGATGGTGGCAGGCTACGAGCGGTACTTCCAGATCGCCCGCTGCTTCCGCGATGAGGACCTGCGGGGCGACCGTCAGTTTGAGCACACCCAGCTTGATATTGAGATGAGCTTCGTCAACGAGGAGGATGTGCTGGGGCTGGTGGAGGAGCTTTACACCGACATTGTTGCCAAGCATGTGCCAAACAGGCGCATCATGGGGCCCTTCCCGCGTCTGCGCTACGACGACGTGATGGCCCGCTACGGCTCGGACAAGCCTGACCTGCGTTTTGGGCTGGAGCTGGCAGATCTGACCGACTGGGCCAAAAGCTCCGCCGCCCAGGTGCTGCGGGACGCAGTGCAGCAGAAGGGGGGCATCGCCAAGGCCTTCGCCGCAACGGGCTGTGCCTCCTACTCCCGTCGCCAGATAGACGAGCTTACCGCTTTTGCCCAAACCCGGGGCGCTCGCGGCCTCATATCCATCGCCCTGGAAGGTGAAGGGGCCTCTCTGGACGGCCTGGCCATGGAGCAGGTGCGCTCCAGCATCGCCCGCTTTCTGACGGTAGACCAGGTGCGGGAGATCGCACGCCGCACGGGGGCCAAGCGCGGCGACTTGATCCTGATGGTGGCTGGCCCTGCCACGGCCACCAACACGGCCCTGTCGCAACTGCGGAACGAGATGGGCAAGCGTCTGGGCCTGGCAGACCCACATGTGCTGGCCCTGGCCTTCGTCACTGACTTCCCCCTCTTTGCGTGGAACGATGAGGAGAAGATGTGGGAGCCGGAGCACCACCTGTTCACCTCGCCCAGGGAGGGGGATATGGAGTGGTTGGAGAGCGACCCCGGGCGCATGCGCGCCCGCCACTATGACCTGGTATGCAATGGCATGGAGCTGGCCAGCGGCAGCATCCGAAACCACCACCGCGCCCAGCAGGAGCGCATCATGCGCTTCTTGGGCTACACCGAGGAGCAGATGGAGGAGCGGTTCGGCCAGCTTTTGCAAGCATTGGAGTACGGCGCGCCGCCTCACGGAGGCATTGCTCCAGGCATTGACCGTTTCGTCAGCCTGCTGACGGACTTCGCAGAGTCTATACGTGACGTCATCGCCTTCCCAAAGACCCAGAGCGGCATTGACCCCCTGTTCAAGACCCCTTCGCCGGTGCCTCTCAAGCAGCTCCAGGAGCTGCACATCCGCGTTTCGGGATAGGCTGCGTCACACAGAAACTCCGGGGGTGGAGTGCCCTCATGGACCAAGATGACCAGGTTGACACCAAGGGTCCACGCAGGGTTTTCGGGATAGGTTCATGGTAGGCTTGTGGCGATTGCCTCCTTTGAGGGTTTAGCTGCCCACGAGGCTGGCTTTTTTCACCTGGAAAAAAGGGGAGGTTAGTCACTCTCGGAAAGCCGTGCTATAATTTCAAAACAAGGCAGGTACAGGGCAGGCGAACACTGGCCACAAATACTGAGCGGTGTGCCTGCCCTATCTTTGAGCGGAGCGCAGCGTTGAAGGTAACGAAGGAAGACCTGGAAAAGCGAGAGGTTGCCCTGAACATTGAGGTGGAAGAGGGCGACCTGATCCCCTACTACGACAAGGCGTATCGCCATCTGGTGCAGCGTATCAACGTGCCGGGTTTCCGTAAGGGCAAGGCCCCGAAGCCGGTGGTGCAGCGCCTGGTGGGGGACGAAGTGATGCTGGAAGAGGCGATGGAGTTTTTCATCCCTGAGGCGGTGGAAAAAGCCATCAAAGAGCAAGGCGTTGAGCAAGGCGGCGTGCCCCGGGTAGAAGTGACTCACGAGAAAGACCCCGTCATCCTGAAGGCGACGGTCCCTCTGACGCCCAAGGTGACGCTGAACGCCTACCGGGAAATACTCCTTCAACCCCAGCCCGTGGAAGTGACGGAAGAGGAGGTGAACAAGGTGCTGGAGGACATGCGCTGGGCTCAGGCCCCCTGGGGTCCGGTGGACCGGCCCGTGTCCCTCGGCGACCGTGTGAGCCTGGATGCTCATGGTGAGGTGGAAGGCAAAGTAGTCACCAACCAGAAAAGCGTGGAGTTCTACGCCGCAGAGGGCAGCCCTATCCCTGTTACCGGGTTTGCCGAAGCTGTGGTGGGAACAAAACCTGGCGAAACCAAGGAGTTCACCCTGAAAGTGCCAGACGGCTTCGCCGATCCGGCCCTTGCGGGCAAGGACTGCGCTTTCCAAGTGACAGTGCACGAGGTCAAGGCGAAACTTCTGCCTGAATTGGACGATGAGTTCGCCAAGGGCGTGGAGCCGGGCTACGAAAATCTGGCTGCCTTGAAGGATAAAATCCGGCAGGACATTCAAACGCGTAAGGAGACGGACTCTCGTGTGAAACACGAGGAAGGTGTGGTAGAGGAGTTGGTGCAGCGGGCCACGGTGGAAATCTCCCCCATGCTGGTGGAGCATGAGGCGCAGCATATTCTGGAGGACGAAGAGGACAACTTGAAGCGGCAACGGGTGTCGGTAGACCAGTACTTGTCGCTGGTAGGACGCGACCAGGAGCAGCACGTGGAAGACGCCCGCAAAGAGGCGACGGATCGCATTGTACGAGTGTATGCTCTAAGTAAGGTGGCAGAATTGGAGGGCCTCACCGTTAGCGACGCCGAGATAGAGGAAGAGATCACGCTCTTAGCAACCCAGACCGGCAAGGAAGACAAGACCCTGCGTCGTAACCTGAGCCAGCCAGATTCCAAGGAGGCCATCTCCAAGATTCTTACACGCCGAAAGGCTATCCAGCGCCTGGCGGCCATCGCCAAAGGTGAGAACCCTAGTGCATCAGCGCCGGCCCAATAGGGCGCGGCCCCAGCTACCAATCCCAGGAGGGAACATCAATGCTAGAGCTGCCTAAGGGCAAACTGGAAGTGCCCACCACCGTTCTTGATCCCATTCGTAACGTTATCCCCATGGTGATAGAGACCTCTGCCAGGGGAGAACGGGCCTTTGACATCTACTCGTTGTTGCTGCGGGAACGCATTGTCTTCCTGGGCACACCCATCAGCGACCCCGTCGCCAACCTAATCATGGCACAGCTCCTCTTCCTGGAGCGTGAGGATCCCGACAAGGACATCCATCTGTACGTCAATAGTCCGGGAGGCGTCATCAGTTCCGGACTGGCTATTCTGGATACCATGCGCCTCATCAAACCCGCGGTGTCCACCATTTGCGTGGGCATGGCAGCCAGCATGGCGACGGTCCTGCTGTGCGCCGGGGCCCGAGGCAAGCGGTACGCACTGCCCAACGCCACCATCCATATGCACCAGCCTATTGGCGGCGCACAAGGACAGGCTGCGGACATTGAGATTGCCGCCCGTGAGATCCTGCGCATGCAAGATGTCATCCGGAACATCCTCTCGGAGAACACCGGCCAACCCTATGAGAGGATCGCCCGGGACACCGACCGGGATTACTACCTGAACTCGGACCAAGCCAAGGAGTATGGCATCATAGACGAGGTGCTGTACGGCAAAACGGCAGAGAAAAACGCAAAAGCCGACAAGAAGTAAGAGGGTCCTTTGGTATGGCGAACGAAGGGACGCGTCCGGAGTATCGCTGCTCTTTTTGCAGTAAGCCCCAGAGCCAGGTAAAACAACTCATCCGGGGGCCCAGCAACGTGTACATCTGCGACCAGTGTGTGCTGGTGTGCCAGCGCATTGTTGAAGAAAAGCAGGTGGTCCCGTCGCTGGCTCACCGGGAGACACCGGCGACTCTTGTGCCCAAGGAGATCCACCGCCTCCTGGGGGAGTATGTGATCGGCCAGGAGCGGGCGCAAAAACTCTTGAGCGTTGCAGTGTACAACCACTACAAACGTATCCAGGTTACCAGCAAGGCCGAAGGCGTAGAGGTGCAGAAGAGCAACATCCTGATGATCGGCCCAACGGGGTGCGGCAAGACTCTGCTTGCCCAAACCCTGGCCCGCATCTTGGACGTACCCTTTAGTATCAGCGACGCTACCTCACTCACTGAAGCTGGCTATGTTGGCGAAGACGTGGAGAACATCCTGCTGCGCCTCATTCAGGCGGCGGACTACGACATCGCCAAAGCCGAGCGCGGCATTATCTACATTGACGAGATTGACAAGATCGCCCGAAAAGGGCCAAATCCTTCTATCACCAGGGACGTTTCCGGCGAGGGTGTCCAGCAGGCGCTGCTTAAGATTGTTGAGGGCACTATCGCTAACGTGCCGCCCCAGGGAGGGCGCAAACACCCCCATCAAGAGTTCCTGCAGATCAAGACCGATGGCATCCTGTTCATCTGTGGCGGCAGCTTTGAGGGCCTGGACAAGATCGTGGAAAAACACCTCTCTTTGGGCCGTCATACCCTCGGTTTTCACCCCTCCGTTGAAGGCCAGGAAATTGCCAACGAAGTCCTGCAACACGTCACCACAGATGACCTCCTCCAGTACGGCTTTATCCCCGAGTTCATTGGGCGTCTCCCCCTCTCGGTTACCCTTGATTCCCTGGACGAAGATTCCCTCATCCGTGTGCTTACCGAGCCCAAGAATGCCTTGGTGAAGCAGTTCCAGCACCTCTTTGCGCTGGATGGTGTAGATTTGGTCTTTACGCCGGACTCCCTGCGCGCTACGGCCCAAGGGGCCCAGAAGCAAAAGACCGGGGCGCGAGGATTGCGCACCATCATTGAGGGCACCTTGCTGGATATTATGTACGAGTTGCCCTCAATGAAAGGCGTGAAGCAGTGTTTGGTGGACGCTGCTGCAATTCGGGGTGAGAAGCGGCCCACGCTGTTTGACGAGACAGGCAACCGTGTAGAGCCGGAGCCGATTATAGAGAAGCGGATAGCGTAATATCTCCTGAACGCAAACGAATAGAGGGGCAGGCCGATGCCATCGGCCTGCCCCTCTATTCGTTTGCCGGCGCAAGGATGTTTGTTGGCTTATCCGTCCACCTTGATGACCGTCATCTTATTCACGTCGTACTGAACGGAGACCCGGGACCCCACCTTAAGCTGGGCTACTATGGCAGTGCTGGCTTTGAGCACCAAGTCTGCCCTTCCTTCCATTGCGATAGTTATTGTGCCACCAATGGGGTCAACTGCCTTCAATGTGCCTGAACCCTTCGTAGTGGAATTCGTGGAACTGCTGCTGCCGCTGCCTGTGCCGGTTCCTCCACCAGTCCCGCCGCCGCCACCGCTTCCGCTGGTACTGGCCCTCGTCACCACTTCAATCTCTGTGGCGACCCTTGTCTGAGCGTTGTACTTGACCTTGATCTGCCCACCCAGGGCGTTTGCAAGGCCGGCTAGAGTGGCCTCGGCCCCGTTCATTTTTACTTTGGTCTGGGCGGTGACAGTGAAGGCGAACTCCACGGCGTTGCTGGAAGCCACGGTCAGCGAACCGGCCAGGGTGTTGACCGTCTTCAGCGTGCCGGCGATCTCGGCCTCTGCCTTGCCTTCGGCTTCTACTTGCACTGCGATGGCAGTGTTCGTCTGGGCCGAATACTCCACCTTCACCCGAGCACCAATCTGAGTTGCCAGGGATGCGAGGGTGGCGGCTGCCCCGTTAAGCAGCAACCGGGTTTGGCCGGACACCTTGAGGGTTACATTGGCCCCGGAAGCGGCGGCGATGGTCAGTGTGCCGGCAGCGGTATCCACGGCCTTGATGGCGCCAGCTACTGTGACGCTGCCAGACACGTGGCCGCTGGATTCAATGGACAGGGCCGTGCTGGTCTGGGCATCGTACTGCACGGCGACGTTGGAGCCTACCATTGCTACCAGGGCGGCGAGGGTAGCATACCTGCCTTCCACCAGAATTTTCGTGTCGCTGGTGACGTTCAAGAACACCTCTTTGCCGGACGAGGGGCCCACTATGATGGTTCCAGCGAGGACATTCACCGACTTCAGCACTCCGGCCACTTCCACCCGCGTTGATGCGGACCCTGACGCCGCTGCTGGGCCGATGATGATGATTCTGGACGCCAGTTTGTTCTCCTGGGCGTACTCCACTACTACGCGAGATCCCGTTTTCGCCGCCAGGTTAGCCAGGGAGGTTGCTGACCCCGACATCAGGATCGCAGTATCGGCGCTCACCTGCAGGGTTATAGTGCCGCCAGCTTCTGACGCAATGGTGATGGAGCCTGCGGCAGCGTCCACCGTCTTAATAATGCCGCTCGCCTTGCCGGTAAGTACGGCCCGGCCCTGGGCCTTGATCTCCGTTGCCGTCATGGACTGGGCATTGAACTCGGCGATGACCTGCGCCCCCAGAAGGCGCGTCATCTCTTTCAGCGTCGTATCATCGCCGCCGGCCTCCAGTTCGGTGGTGACATCCACTCTTAGGACGATGTCGCCGCTTTCCGTGGTCATGGTGATCTTCCCGGCCTGAACGTCCACGTCCTTCAGCACGCCTGTAGCCTTGGCGTTCGTCTCCGCCCGGGCCTTCAAGCTGATCACTCCCTTCGTCGTAGTGTCGTAGTCGGCGTGAAGCTCCTGGCCGATCTTGGCTCGCAGGTCAAAGACCGAGGAGATAGTGCCATCGGCGAGGAGGGAGCTGGCGGCGTTTACGTTGAGCACCACCTCGGCGCCTTCGGGGGTGACGATAGTCACGGTACCCTGGGCTGGGTTGACCGCCTTGATAGTGCCGGTCACCTCCGCCGAACCCTTGGCTGCACCGCGGACGCCGACCTCACGGACGACCTTCGTGTCTAGGCGATATTCCACACTAACCTGGGCCCCAACGAACTTGTTGAGCGCGATCAGGGTAGACAGGGAGCCGTTTGCCATCAGCCTGCTCTCGGAAGCCACCTTTAGCGTCACGTCTGTTCCAGCGGCGGTGGTTACAGTGATCGTCCCATCGGCGGGATTGACTGCCTTCAGTGTACCGTTCAACGAGGCCTCTACCTCAACCTCGGTCTCGCTCTCCACCTTCTTGAGTTGACCGGAGTTGGCGTCATAGCCGATCTTGATGCGCTCGCCGGACTTGCCTTGCAATCCTGCTGCCGTGGAGACGCCACCCAAGTTTATGCGGGCGTCGGCTCCCAACTTCAGGGTAACGCTGGCCCCGGAGTCCGTGGTGATGGTCATGGTGCCCTTTGCAATGTCCACGGACTTGATCTCGCCGGAGAGGCCCAAGTCGGCGCTAACGTCCGCCTTGGCCTTGTAGTCCGATGCCACAATGATCTTGGATAGGGATTTGGTCTCGGCGTTGTAACGCAAGACTACCTCGGCGCCGATGCGGCCTGCCAGGTCCGCGGACTTGGCGGACTTGTCGCTGAGCTTCACTTCAGTATCGCTGGCGAGGTACAGGGTGAGCTCTGTGCCCGCGCGAGTGAGGACGGTGACCGTGCCGCTGACGACGTCCACGGCTTTCAGCGTGCCAGTGGTGAGGGCCTGCCCTTTGGTCTGCATCACCTTGCCGCTGGCGCTGACGGTCAGAATAGCATCTGGGGTGATGCGAATGCCTGCATCAATGCTGCCTTCCGCGTCCATGCCTAGCCGGGCATCGGTGTCTGTGACGCCGCCCGCTATGCGCACCTCTTTGTTGGCGCGTACCTCGGCGTTGGCCTTGGCGCGGGTCTCCAGGTGGACAACGGGGGCGAAGATATAGCGGCCCTCACCGGTCCTGTGTAGGGACTGGTCTGCAAGGAAATCAAAGTGGGCGGTAGCAGTGGCCCCTGCCGCAACCTTTAGTTCACCTTTGAGCTGTAACTTGTTGCTGGGCAGTTTGGCCTCATGCTCGCCCTGGGCGTCCACCACCACAATCTTGGAGATGCTCAGTTCAATCTGGTCATAGATGCCAGGGAGGCTCTGGACTTCTGCCAGGAGTTGGCCCACGCCCTGGGCCTTGAGATCCATAAGATCAAAGGTCTGCGGAGTGCTGGTCAACACTATCCATGCCCCGCCCTGGGCATGTACTTGGAGGGAGTCCACAGTGATGAGGATTTTGCTGACAGCCCCAATGTCTACGGCCTCGTCAGCGATGGCAAAGACCGCCCGCCCGGTGGTCGCGCCGCTGGTGGGCGTGGCTCCCCCGGAAGGGGTAGGTGATGCCTGGCTGCACCCCAACAGGACAGTCAACACGATGGTGAGGAGAATCAGCAGAATGGGGGTTCTGGTCTTCATGGTCTGTTCCTTTTTCATTGCCCTGGAAGCTATCTCAAGAACCCATTTGGCATTGCCCCCTTGAGGGGGAGGCATGATGCCCCAGCCTTCAGGCTGGGGTGAAGAAAACCATTTTGAGGTAGTTCCTTAGCTGTGCAACCAAAGCAGGAAGAGCGAGGCGTCCTGGTGACAGATGCCTCGCTCTTCCTCAGTTACTAAGGAGGTCGTTAGTAGCTAGACCTTCACCCTCACCCGTTCCTTGCCACTCCTATCCCGACCTGTCGGGACGGCAGGAGCAACCTCTCCCATCAAGGGAAAGGCCCGACAAGTCGGGATTTTCTGGGAATCCGTACCCGCGCTGGCGACGCTTAGCGAGTTTATTTACTAATGTTCCAATGAGTAGGTTTCACATCAGGGCATGGTTTCAACTGTTGCGCTATGGTAACACTTTTATGGAGGCGGAGGTGTTGGGGTAAGGACTGGTTCGCTGTCAGACTCCTCTTCCCGCTGAGGCGTGGGTGTAGGCGTAGCGGTTGCCTCAGGCGTGGGTGTAGGCGTAGGAAATACCCCCGCTACAACCTGGCGGGCATACACCCTACCATCGGGCAGTTCTGTTCCAATGATTTCTACCGGTAGCGCCACCAGCAACATGCCTTCCAGTTGCGTGTAGGTGTCAATCACCACTTCCCGTCCTGCCACTACCCATGAGCCTCCAGCGCCGATGTGCAATAGGCCGTTGATGCGCACATCTTGTGGTCTGCCACCTCCTGTGGGAGTAGGCGTGGGCTGGTCTTTTGTGGGCGGCGGCGCCTCCTTCACCGTGATCTCCCGGGCGATGACCACGCCGTCTCCCTGGACACCGCCCTTCACTTCAACGCGTGCGCCCACTGCGACGACGCCCTTGATCTGGGTGTCTCCACTGATGCGGACTGTGCGGCCGCCCACGCGCCAAACTTGCTGGGAGATACCTTCCACTAGCCCTTGATACGTGATTGATGCGAGGGTAGGGGTAGGAGAGGCTACAGCCGGCGTTGGAGTTGCTGCTGATGTGGTTTCGGGAGGCTTGTTGCTAAGGTCCTCCGTTTTGATGCCCTGGGCTACAAAGGAGCCGTCGGACTGAACCCGCACCTGTACTTTCAGTTTCTGCCCTTCCGTCAGGGCTTGAGTGGCAAGCATACCCACTTGGGTCAGGTCCAGCGGCAAGGCAATGACCTTGTTGCTCACTTTCACGGCATCCGCCGAGATCCGCTGGACGGTACCCTCCACCTCAAGGATTTCAGGCTTGGCCTCCTGCTTCTTCCCAGATTTTTCGGGGGTGCTTGTTGGCTGGGGTGTGGGGGCAGGAGTCATCAAAGCTTGGGGGACCGTGGCAGAGATGCGGTCGTCGGCCAGTTGGGCCTCGGGTGGGGTCTTGTGTGGCTCTCTGGTCAGCAACTGCACCTGGGGCGTCAGGATATAGGAATTGCCCAGGACGCTTAGCGAGGCCGCGCTGTCAAAGTCCAGCAGGGCGACGGTCGTCTTGCCTTGCTCAACGCGGAAGGGACGTGTGAGTCGCAAGGTGTCATCCACAACGCGGACTGGGGAGGAGACGCCGCCAGCTACGAGGGTCGCCTGGCTGATGGAGAAGCGCATCTGCGTGTAGGTGCCCGAGGGGATCTCCAGCTCGCCCAAGAACTTCTGAATGTCCCCAAGACGCAGCAAGTCCAACTCCTGGTGCGCTTGGGCTACGGTCAGCCACTGGTCGTCGGGCCAATCGGCTCGGTGTACATCAATCTGGCCGACCTGGAGCAGCACTGCTTCCACGCCTGGGGGCAAGGGATCCACTGCCCGCAACTGCAGGATGCCCGCTGAGACGACCACGCGAGGGGCCTTTGCCGCTACAAGCTGAATCTGCTC
>ORJL010845937.1_pt1 | contig 15820 bp, 15 predicted proteins | sample 1779941 | NCBI WGS metagenome assembly ORJL01 (sample SAMEA104232317, study PRJEB22302) | groundwater metagenome | biome: forest; feature: aquifer; material: groundwater | place: USA | collected 2011-08-07 | depth 5.8 m | reverse complement strand
TGTTTAAGGCAGTAATCACAGACTTATCTTCGGCTTTTAATTCTTTAAGCACCTCTAAAACTGCCTTTTTGTGCTCTAACACGCGCGGATGCGCGGCATCCAAAACGTGAATTAATAAATCCGCCTCGGTCACCTCTTCTAAAGTTGCCTTAAACGCTTCAATTAAACCATGCGGTAAATTATGCAGGAAACCAACGGTATCGCTCAACACAATATTTTCACCGTTAGACAACTGTAAACTTTTATGCAAGGGGTCTAAAGTTGTAAAAAGAGTCTGGGCTACTGCCTGGCTTGCTCCGGTAAGCGTATTTAAAAGTGTTGATTTCCCGGCGCTGGTATAACCTACTAATGCCACAAGAGGTATCGCACTATCTTTACGTTTTTTGCGCATAACCTGCCGGTGCGACATATATTGCTTGATATCATCTCTTAACCGGTCAATTCTTTTACGGATCCTTCTACGGTCCATCTCAAGCTTCTGTTCACCAGGACCAGAAGTACCAATACCGCCGCCTAAGCGCGATAAAATAATGCCTTTACCGATTAAGCGCGGCAAGACATATTGCAACTGTGCTAACTCTACCTGCATTTTTCCTTCGGGACTCTTGGCGTGGCGGGCAAAAATATCTAAAATTAGCTGGGTGCGGTCGATGGTTTTTTTACCAATAACATCTTCGAGATTTCTCTGTTGAGTGCCGGTCAAATCATGACTAAAAATAACTGTATCACACTCTTGCTCTTGCGCGAGTAACGCAATTTCCTCGGCCTTACCGCTGCCGACCAGAAATTTAGGGCTAGGTTTATCGCACATCGCAGTAATATTATCTACAATTTCTGCCCCAGTCGACTCAACTAACTGCTCAAGCTCTTCTGCAGCGTCATCTAACTCCCAAGCCGCTTTTTCAGAATATAATTTTATGGTTACTAATAACGCTTTTTCCATGTTTATCAACCTCGATCCACTTTATTCGCTTATCCTTACGAAACCAAGTCAGCTGACGCTTGGCATAATGGCGGCTGTTACGCTTAATCAGGCGCTTGGCCTCCTCTAAATCATAAAGCCCATCAAAATACGCCTTTAATTCCTGAATGCCGATAGCGTAACGCGCGGTTTTACTTAATTTCAATTTAAGAAGTTTTTTGACTTCTCGAAGCAAACCTTCTCTAAACATTTTATCCACGCGCGCGTCAATTCGCTGGTATAATTTTTCACGCTCCATATTAAGGCAAAAAATCCGCACATCATAACTTTTAGCCAAGCCTGATCTTTGTTTCTGAAGCAGAGAGATCGGCTTACCTGTCGTCTTAAAAACCTCCAAGGCGCGCACAATGCGCCGCGTGTCATTAGGATGAATTTTAGCTGCGGCAGCCGAATCTATTTTTTTTAGCCGTAAATGTAATTTTTTGCTACCTCGCTTTATCGCTTCTTTATATAATCGCGCCCTAAATTTTAAATCTTCAGTTTTACGCTCGAAAATTCCATTGACTAATATCGATACATACAGTCCGGTCCCGCCTACAAAAATAGGTACTTTGCCTTTTTTAAAGATTGCTTTTATTTTCTTAAGCGCATCCTTGCGATAACGAGAAACATCATACTCCTTTATCGGTGAAATTACTCCAATTAAATGATGCGGGACTTTTTTAAGCAGCAATTTCGACGGCTTAGAAGTAATAATATCCATGCCCTTATAAATCTGCATCGAGTCGCACGATATTATTTCTCCGTTAATTTTTTTAGCCAGATTAACTGCTGCGGCAGTTTTACCCACTGCCGTGGGCCCGACTAAGAAAATTATTTTTTCTCTCATCATTAAGGGATTATATTCGCAGAATAGCCTTGAGCTGCTAATTTTAACTGCACTCGCATTGCTTCTTGACGTGATTTTAACTTTCCTACTTGAACGCGATAGGTCCTCCTTGTACCCATATCTCCTTCTTTAATATAGGCATCATAACCTTGAGACGCTAATTTCGCCTGCAAATTTTTCGCGTTCTTCTGGCTGACAAAAGAACCGGCCTGTACAGTATAAAAATCTGGCAGCGCCCCAACATCATCCTCTAATGCCAACTTTTTTTCCGGCGTAATTTTTTCTTTCAGCTCTTCGGAATATCTCGCTGCGCCTTCGGTATCACCTATTTTAAGCGCAGTTTGACTAAGCTTATAATACGCCATTGGTTTAAGCCTACTATCATTAGTATTATTAACCACGTCTTGATAATAGCTTCTAGCCTTCGAGTAATCACCTTTTAAAAAATAGACATCTCCTAACCCAAGCCGCGCGTTCTCCTTAAAACTACTTTTATCAAATTCCTTTAAAATAATCTCAAATATATCAGATGCGCGCAAATAATTTTTGTCGCCTAAATAGCTTAAACCAAGGATATAATATAGTTCATCCGAATGTGCCGAAGCCAAACTTTGTGTAGCGAGAATTCGCTCGCCCTCGATAATCGCCGATTTATAATCGCCGCCTAGATAGTAAGCTTTAATTCTATCAAGATCCAAAGCATACGCCAGGCTAAAAACCATAAACCCCAAGCTACAAACTAGAGTAAAAAAAATGGCTTTTTGTCTATCAGTTATCATTTATGACCTTTTGATATTTTCTTCTGTAACTCTAATATTTCCCTATGCCTTCGCTCTTTCTCTGTTTTCGCAACATCATCATTTAATTTCGCGGCCGCGGTATTATCCCTCGGAGAATATTTAAAAATATATGCCGCGTTAAACTGCGCCTCTTTTAATAAATCATAAGTATCTTGAAAATCTTTTTCTGTCTCACCGGGATAACCCACAATAATATCAGTAGTCAACACCCCAGTCTCTACGATTTTACGATAATTATGGGCTAGATCCAAATAGAAACTTTTTGTATATCCGCGGTTCATAAGCTTTAAAATCTTATCCGAGCCTGATTGTACCGGCATATGCAGATATTTTTTAAGTTTATTTAAATCCGCCATCACTTGAAACAACTCTTTTGACGTATCTTTCGGATGCGACGTTACAAAACTAAACTCTTTCAAACCTTTTATATCGTTTACCAATTTTAATAAACCAATAAAATCAACACTAGATTTATAGGCATTAACATTTTGCCCTAAAAGTGTAATCTTAGTTATCCCTTTACCAATAGCCTTTTTTATTTCCTTGATAATATCTTCCGGCTTACGATTTTTCAATGGCCCGCGCACATAAGGCACAACACAATAAGAGCAAAAATTAGAGCACCCTTCAGAAATCACCACAAAAGCATCTTCTTTGCCCTCATAGAAACCCGTATGATAAATTTCCTCTGGACGATTTAGCCCATCTGTTTCCCAAATCTTTAATTCTAGAAGATTTGATTTACGGCCCGCAGCATCTGGCATGCGGCCCAATTTATTTATAATTTCCGGTATCTTAGCAATATCCGAAGGCCCCACTACAAAATCTACATCCTGCGCGCGCTGAAAAATACTATCTTTATAATTCTGTGCCATACATCCAATTACTCCGATTATCGGCTTATTTTTTTTAAACCTGCCAATCTCGCTCCAGACCTTATCTTCGGCATGCTGGCGCACAGAACAGGTATTAAATACTACAATATCAGCTACAGTCCGATCATCAGTTATTTTATAGCCAGCATCTTTCAATAACCCCGCCACCACCTCCGAATCCCGGACATTCATTTGACAGCCGAAAGTTTGAATAAATACTTCTTTTTTCATAAGACTTATCTTTTTATACACAGCTACCGCACATGCCGAAAATAAACAAAAAGCCGGCCGAAGTTTTTGTTATCAACATCCAAACGATGATAAAGTTTTTTGATTTCTGGGCGATTCAAAAAACGCATAACTGTTTTCTTAAGCGCACCCGAGCCTTTACCCGGAATTATTTCAATCTCGGGGATACGTTTTGAAATGGCTTCATCAAACGCCCGCTGCAACTGGCGCTCAATCTCATCACCCTTATTAAATACATCGTGTAAATCAAGTTTAATTCTACCCATTAATCCACTCAACTCCTATTATCATTTTATTATCTTCTTAAGCTCCAGCAGATTATTAATAATATAATCAGGCTTTGCCTTAATCAAATCATCTACCTTGCCTATACCGTAGGTAACGGCACAAGTCAATATCCCGGCTTTTTTGCCAACTAAAACATCCAAATCCATATCGCCTATAATAATATTCTTTTTCCTATCTTTAGAGTATTTTAAAGCCACCTTAAGCGAACAGACAGAAGGTTTTAAGCAAGAAGGATCATCTCCGCCGGTTACATCTTTAAAATATTTACTAATCCCCAAACTATCTAAAGTCAATAACGCCACGTCCTTATTTTTATTTGTAACCACAAACATTGCTTTATGCTTAAAGTATCTAAGGATGCTTTTTACGTGCGGATAAAGACAGGTTTTGTCTAAAAAATGCTCTCGATAATAATCGCCAAAAATAAAAACACCCTGATCAACTAAATTACTATTTTTCGCACCCAAGGATTTTCTAATTAAATTATTTACACCCGTTCCAATAAAAGAAACTATCTTTCCAAACGGCAGTTCCTTAAGTTTAAGTTTCTTCAAAGTAAAATTAACAGCATTGACTAAATCTTCTTTTGAATCAACCAATGTCCCATCAAGGTCAAAAATAAGCAGGTCTACATTTTTCATTGCGCGTAAATTTCTTTTTTCATCCAGAAAAATACAATAAAAGCAGCAAGCTCAAGAATCACAATCGCAAAAATTACAAAAATTAACGACCGATCATAAAGAAATCCCAATAAAGAACTTCCCACCAACATTGCCAAACCATAAGCAGTATTAAAAATTCCGTATCCTGTGCCCCGCTTAGCTAGAGAAGTAATGTCGGCGATTGCCGAACGCATAATTGTTTCATGGATACCCATAACTATCCCCCAGCAAAGCACGCCTATTACGACAAAACTAATACTTTTTGAAAATACAAAAAATGGCATAAGAGCGGTTAACAAAGGGATAACTATCAACAAATTTAATCCGGCACTCTGATTATCGTGCCGATTTTTGAACATATCATACAACTTACCGATCCCAAGTGCCGCCACCGCATCAATTCCCATTGCAATAGCGTAAAATAAAGGTATTTGCGCATCAGATAAAATATTAGTAAACTTAAAATGAAACGCAATCAAGATAAAGCTACAGAAACCGGTAGTTGTAATGAAGGTAAATAAAGTGTACATCCAGAATATTTTAGATAGTTTATCCGGAATTTTATTTTTTTGTGGCGCCTCTAAGCTTTCTGGATGAGGAATTTTGCGATATGAAAAAAATAAGCAAAGCATAACTAATAAAAACGGAATCCACAAAAAAGTATACCCTTTTTGATAATCCGCAATACCTATGTTCTTGCCTGCAACCATAAAAAATGCAGCAAATATAAGCGGGCCAGTGACCGCACCAATTTGATCCATCGCCTCATGCAAACCAAACCCAAAACCTGTGCCGACTTGGGAACTCGCCTGCGAAAGTATCGTATCACGTGCGGGGCTACGAATAGCTTTGCCAACTCGCTCTAAAATTATAAATAAAGCTGCTATCTGCCAAATACCGGCCAGAGAAAGCAACGGTACGCTTACTAGCAAGCCGTATCCTAAAAAAGTAAGCAGCCAATAAGATTTTGTTTTATCAGAGAGATATCCGGAAACCAAACGCAACCCATACCCTAAAAATTCACCCAATCCTGCGATAATTCCTAAGACAGTTGCATTAACCGCCAGCAATTTCAAATAAGGCCCGTTAATACTACGCGCACCCTCATACACGATATCGCCAAAAAGGCTGACTAACCCGAATGAAATAATAAGACCTAAAGCCCTTCTTTTCATATCCATAGTTTAAAATTATACCTATTTATCACTAATATAAAGCCCCGTATCTTATCTCTAAAATACGGGGCCTTATCTCAAAACAGTAATATTAACTTATTTCTTCTTTAGTTTTTCCGCTGCTTCATTAATTATCTTTTCAGCGATATCCCTACAGCCAAAACCAACCGCGATGGCAAAAGCCAAACCTAAAGAACCTAAGGTTATGCCTATGGTTAGCTCAATTATCTTGGCGCCGATATTTAACTGCTCCAAGCTAATCAGAACCGCAAATACCATCACAATCACTTCTACTATTTTACTTAAAGTCTTGGCTTGAGAAAGCCCAGCATTATTCGCAGCCGCCTGAATAATATTTCTCAAAAGCGTAGCCACAAACATACCTATTACTAAAATGAATATTGCAGCAATGATATTAGGTATATACAGAACAACCTTATTCAAAAGATCTGCAGCGATTGTCAGGCCAGCGGCATTCATCGCGACCATAATCGTCACCAACATACCCATCCAATACAATATCACGCCCACTAGTTCAGTAAAAGAATACTTAATGCCACCCTTAGCCAATAAGTTCTCTAACTCAATACGCTTAGAGATCTCATCGATTTTGATCGCATTCAGTAACTTCACTGTCAAACCCTGTATGGCCTTAGAGATCATCCAACCGATAATCAGAAGAATAATCACCCAAAGCATACTTACTAAAAACTGACCGATTTGAGACAAAACCACTCTGGCTGGTTCCAATAAAACCATGAGCCATTCATTCATCTCTTCCTCCTTTTTTAAATACTACTTTATTTTATCATTCCTAAATAATTAAGTCAAGAATTTTGTGATGGAAATTAGGAAATGATTTTTTTATACAAGAAACATCGTCTAGCACAGTTTTACCTTCTGAATTTAATCCCGCAACAATTACGCTCATGGCTGTACGATGATCACCAAAACTCTTCACCCGGCAGCCTTTTAATCTTTTCACGCCATAGACTATAATATCTTCGGAACCGGCTGTCTTATTTATTCTAATGCGCGCGCCCATCTTTTTTAAATTGTCAGTCATCGATTTAACGCGGTCAGTTTCTTTAACCCGTAATTCTTTAATCCCTTTAAAAACTGTTTTACCTTGAGCAAAACAAGCAGCGACCATTAAAATCGGCAACTCATCAATCAACGATGGGATTTCTTCTTTTTTAACTACTGTAGCTTTAAGCGCGCTACTCTTTACTACTAAATCACCAAGCGGCTCGAAATCTTTAGCCTTTGGACTTTGGCCTTTAGCCGTAATATTTGCTTTCATTCTTTTTAATACATTTACCAAGCCCATACGCGAAGGATTTAGGCTTACATTTCTTATGATTATTGATGAGCCCGAAACGATCACCCCCGCAACCATAAAAAAACTAGCCGAAGATATATCTCCTGGCACATAAATATTCCCTGGAGAAATTAATTTTTTATTTCCTTTGATACTTATCTCTTTTTTCTTAACCACAATATCTGCTTCAAATAATTTAAGCATACGTTCAGTATGATCCCGCGTAGGAACAGGCTCTATAACTTTCGTTACGCCTTCCGCAAAAAGTCCGGCTAAAAGAAGCGCTGATTTTACCTGGGCAGATGCGACCGGCATTTTATAAATTATACCCTTGAGGTTACCGCCCCTAATTGTAATCGGCGGATATTCGTCTAATAGTCTTGCGCCTTGCGCTTTAGGCTTTGCGCTTATTTCTGCGCCCATCATCCTTAAGGGAAGAGTAACGCGCAACATCGGACGCTTAGTTAAAGATTTACCTGCGATTAATCTAACGGCAAAATCCTGGCCAGCTAAGATACCCAAGATAAGCCTTAAAGTCGTACCCGACTCACCAACAAAAATAGGGCCCTTAGGTTTGCTTAAACCTGAAAGCCCTTTTCCAAAAACAATCAGTGAGTCTTTTTTCGTTACTACCTTTATCCCTAATTTTTTGAAAACATTAAGCGTAGAGAGACAATCATCATTACTAGGAAAATTACGAATTATTGTTTTACCTGTAGATATAGCGCTTAAGATTAAAGCGCGGTGGGCTACTGATTTATCGCCTAAGAGCGAAATTTCCCCTCGTAAGCCAGAAACTACCGGCTCTAGCCGAAAAGATTTCATGAATTACTTATTCTTAAGTACAACCTTATCGCCTTCACTTATCTTGGCCTTCAGATCAGGAGAAAACCCTGCCGCAGCCATAGAATCATGAAGTTTTTCTACTTTTACGTCGCCTACGTATTTATTTTCGTGGTAAACTCCAAAAACATCATTCATACCTACGCCATCTTTACTTCCCATATTTAAAACTGCAAAATTATATTCTTTATTAACTACTAAGACCTTGCCTTCTGAAGACGTTGCTTTCACCGACTGCTTAACAGCAGCCGCTTTAGGTTTTTCTTGCGCGGCTTGAGGGCCAGGAACAGATTCCGGAGTAACTATAACCTTGCCTATCTCCACCCCTTTACTTGCCGCCGCCTGGGCTTCTAAATCCTTAAGCTTCTTTTCTAACTCGTCTTTTTTAGAACTTAATTCTTTTAATTGCGCTTGATTCTTACCTATCTCTTTCTGCGCCTGATCTAATTTAGCCTCCAGGCCCACTCGTAAATTCTTCTGTTGTTCCAAATCCGAAGTTAATTGCTCTGCCTTCGCGGTTGCCGCCTCACGCGATGTTTTTTCCTGCTGTAAATCACTGTTTAATTTATCAATCTGCACCATAGAATCCTGAAGTTTAGCGTCTAATTCCTTAGCAATTTTTTTAGATTCCATAAGCCTGGCTTCGGTAGCCTTCTGTGTTGCCTTTACCCCGTCTAACTCCTCCTGGAGCGCCATATTCTTGGCTTTTTCTTTCTGTAAAAGGAAAAATACGCCGCCAGCTAAAAATAAAGACACAATAATTAACAAAACTAATAAGACTAACGGAGATTTAACCTGATTGTCCATAACTCCTCCTTTATAAAGGTTGATTTAAGTTCTTAATATAGCATCACTTAAGAAAAAAATCAAGCCTTATTTACAAATTTCTGGAATTCTTGCGGAATTTCAGAATTAAATTCAATAAATTTATCGGTTCCCGGATGGATAAAGCCGATATATTTCGCATGTAGCCCCAAACGCTTAAATCCCAAATTATCCTTGCCATATTTAACATCTCCTAAAATCGGATGCCCGATAAAAGCAAGATGCACCCTTAATTGATGCGTCCTTCCGGTGAATGGCTCAAGCTCTAGCATACTATATTTATCTGTGCGCTTAATCGTGCGGTAATAAGTTTTAGCGTATTTAGTGTTTTCCGCATAGGAGGCCGACATGCTTTTTCTTTTATGTGGATGCCGACCGATAGGTATTTCAATTACATTCTCATCAAACTCTACTTTGCCATTAACTAAAGCAACATATTTACGTTTGATACTGTGCTCGGAGAATTGTTTAGCTAAATTTAAATGCGCAACATTATTTTTCGCAATCACTAATAATCCAGAAGTTTCTTTATCTAGCCTATGCACTATCCCCGGGCGCTCTGGATTTATACTAGATAATTCCTTAAAACGATGCAATAACGCATTAACTAAAGTGTGCTCGCGATTGCCCGGCGCAGGATGCACTACCAAACCAATCTGTTTATTTAAAACTGCCAGGCTTTCATCTTCATAAACAACGTCTAAAGGGATCTCTTCCGCGCCAAGCCTAGATATTTCTTTATCTTCGATCTGAATTCTAACTTCGTCATCCGTTTTTACTTTATGATGCGGCTTGAATAAATCTGTGCCATTTAAAAATACCAACCTCTCTTCAACTATTTTTTTAAGCCACATCCGGGAAATACCCAGCTTTTCTTTGTTCGCATATTCCATAATAAAGACGTCCAAACGCTTGCCGGCATCTTCAGGCGAAGCTTTAAAAATATATTCTCTCATATTATTTTACGCGCTTTATAGATTAAAAATAATTTAACCGAGGAAATAAGAAATAGTCCGATACTTAAAAGCTGGAATAATGTAAGCCCGTGAAAAACTATTACGTTGTCGGTACGCCAGAACTCGATAAAAAATCTCTTTATCGAATAAAGAAAAAGATAAGAAAAAATAATCTCTCCCGCCTTATACGGCCTATTCTGTAGAAATATTAAAATAAGGAAAATTATAAAAAGTAAAAACGCTGAATACGCCTGCACCGGCAGAATAATTGTTTTCCCCTGGCAACAGCCATTTAATAAACAACCTAATCTGCCAATCGCCTGTCCTAAAGCGAGGTAGGGGGCAATAAAATCTAACATTTTATAGACGGATATTTTTTTAATCTTTAGATAAACCAAGCCAAAAGTGGAACCTAAGATTAACCCACCAAACCAACTTAAACCCCCATACTGCAGCATAATTATTTCTATTAGATTTTTAGAATAATAACTAAAATTCTCGATAACATAAAATATGCGCGCGCCAATTATGCCGAATAAAAAACAGGTGAAGGTAAAATTAAATATATGGTCGGGTAGAATCCCTTGCTTTTTAGAATTTAGCGCGGCAATCCCCGAAGACAGCAAAAATGCCAGCGCCAGCATAAATCCGTAGGAATAAATTTTAAACGGGCCTATTTGACAAATTATTGGATGCATGTAATATTGTCCATCCCAACATAATTGCGCCGATAGTTATTGCGCTATCCGCGATATTAAAAACCGGCCAGATACGAAAATCCAGAAAATCAATCACATAACCAAAAAATATGCGGTCGATAAGATTGCCTATTGCCCCGCCCAAAATAAAAGCTAACGGAATCTTCTCGCTTAATTTTATCTTATGCTTATTTTTCCTCAAGCTAAGATATATTAAAACTACGGTAATTATCGCGGTAAGTATCAAGAATGGTACTTGATTCCTTAAAATACCAAAAGCCGCGCCACGATTATGCACCACGCTGATATGAAAAATCCCTTGAATAACCGGGATAGATTGATTAACCGATAGATTTTTAACGATAATAAATTTGGTGAGTTGATCTAAGGAAAGGACAGCTAAAACAACTATAAGTATCATTTGAAAAAGAGATACTTACCTCTTCTCCTTCTTTTCCTGACATTTTAAACAAAGGCGCGCGGAAGGAACCGCCTTAAGTCTATTTTTGGCGATTAGGCCTTTACAAGTTTCACAGACGCCAAATAGGCCTTCTTCAATTCTTTTTAAAGCATCATTTATTTCATATAAGGCTTCCCGCTCATTTGAGGCAAGGCCCAAAGAAAATTCCCTGTCATAGGTATCAGTAGCCACATCTGCCATATGAAAAGAATAGCCGGAAATATCTCCCGAAGCTTCTTTCTGGGATTTTTTAGTATCTTCCGAAAGATTCTTTATGTCATCGGTAATCTCTTCTTTTTTCTTCAGAATCATTTTCTTAAAATCCACTAAATCTTTCCTCGTGTATTTCTTTTTTAAAGCCATTTTTATTCTCCGATCGCTTCCTTGCAATGCCCGCAAATTAAAGGGTGCAAGTTACTTTTACCCACAGAGCCGCTATAATTCCAACAGCGCGCACATTTTTCACCTGTGGCTTTTACTACGGTAATTGAAATCTCCACATTGGCCTTCTGAATCTCAACTTGAGAAACCTTAAGAACCTCTAGGAGATCATCCTTCAAGCTGTCTAAGTATTTATAACGAATTTCGTTATTTGTCAATAGAATTATTTTCGCGTCAAAGGAACTGCCAATTTCACCTGCCGCACGCTTTTCTTCTAGAGCTTTCGCAATATCCGGAATAAGCTCCATTACTTGATTTAATTCTGCTCCTGCAGGGCTAGAAAATAAATCATTAATCTTGGGCCACTCTAACAAATGCACACTTTTTACTACTATTTCTTTTGGCATAATCGCCCAAATTTCCTCTGCGGTAAAAGTTAAAAGCGGCGCCATAATCTTAACTAAAACATTCAATATTTCGTAAACCGTAGTTTGCGCGGCTCGGCGATCAATAGATTTTGCCGCGTAAGTATAAAGCCTACCCTTGGCCATATCCAAATAATACATTGAAAGTTCAACATTGCAAAAATCATATATACCTTTATATGCCTTATGAAATTCAAACTCATCATAAGCCTTGGTCACCTCAACGACCATTTCTTCGAGTTTAAATAAAATCCATTTATCGATCTTTCTTAAATGCGCGTAATCAACTTTATCCAGAGCCGGATTAAAATCGTACAAATTACTTAAAATAAATCTAACGGTATTCCTAATTTTACGGTAGGCCTCGGAGAGCCGAGATAAAATCTGCGGCGATATGCGGATATCTTCATTATAATCGCTTGAAGCAACCCAAAGCCTTAAAATATCCGCGCCATAATCTTTAATAATATTAAAAGGCGAAATTACATTGCCCATGGATTTAGACATCTTGCGGCCCTCGCCATCAACTACAAAGCCATGAGTTAATACGCTTTTAAACGGCGGTTCGTTATCAATGCAAACCGCCGGAATTATTGACGACTGAAACCATCCGCGGTGCTGATCTGAACCTTCTAGATATAATGCCGCTGGAAATTCTAACTCTTTTCTCTTTTTTAATACTGCTTGGCTCGAAACACCAGAATCAAACCAAACATCTAAAATATCTACACCTTTAGAAAATTCCCTACCACCGCAAGCCAAACACTTAAAATCGTCTCCAGGCAAGAAGTCTTTCACATCTCGGATAAACCATGAATCCGTTCCCTCTTTCGCCACAAATTTAATAAAATTATCAATTACGTCTGGAGATAAAAATTCATCCTTACATTTATTGCAGACCAGCGCCGGAATCGGTACGCCCCAATATCTCTGCCGCGATAAACACCAATCAGGACGTAAACCGACCATAGCCTTAATACGCTCCTGGCCCGATACTGGAATAAAACGCACCTCTTTATCGATCGCCGCTAATAATTTATTTCTTAAATCGTTATGTTCGAGACTTAAAAACCACTGCTTTGTCGCCCGAAAAATTATTGGAGTTTTACAACGCCAGCAATGCGGATAGGAATGCTGGATATTCGTACTAAATACTAAGGCTCCGATATTAATTAATTTCTCAATAATAAGTTTATTCGCCGAATAAATATTCTGCCCGGCAAATTCACCAGCAGTTTGATCAAACTTACCTTGCGCATCCACCGGCATCACAATATCTAGCTTGTATTTTAGTCCGGTGAAATAATCTTCATTGCCATGCCCGGGCGCAGTATGCACAAGACCCGTGCCATCCTCGCGCGAAACATAATCCGCTAAAACTACCTTAGCTTTTCTTAAACCAAAAGGATGTGTATAAACTAAACCCTCTAATTCCCGGCCATTTGCTTCTTTTATCACCCCAAGATTCTCAATCTGTCCTTGCGCTAAAACTTTATCTAACAAATCCCGGGCAATAATTAAACTACCTTTGCTAGTTTTTACAAAACAATAAGTTAAATCCGGATGCACGGCTACTGCTACGTTAGCAATCAAAGTCCAAGGAGTTGTGGTCCAGATCACTAAATAGGTGTCAGACGGATCATCTAATTTAAATTTAACATATACCGAAGGCGAAGTATGATTTTCATATTCTACTTCTGCCTCGGCGAGTGCCGTCTCACACTTAAAGCACCAGTTAACCGGCTTTAAGCCCCGATAAATATAACCCTTCTTAACCAACTCATTAAAAGAACGCACAATCGCTTCTTCATACTCTGGCGCTAAGGTTAAATAAGGATTATCCCAATCGCCAAATACCCCCAGCCGCTTAAACTGCTCGCGCTGATTAGCCACATATTTCATCCCATAATCAAATGCTTTTTTGCGGAACTCTACCCTATCGATCTGTGATTTATGAATTCCTAATTCTTTAAATAAAGCATGTTCAATCGGAAGACCATGGCAGTCCCAACCCGGAACATACGCTGAAGCTAAGCCCCGCATGGTCTTAAATTTTATAATAATATCTTTTAAAGTTTTATTTAAAGCGTGGCCAATATGAATATCTCCGTTAGCATAAGGCGGGCCATCATGAAGAATATATTTAGGGTAACCCTCGGATTTAGCGCGGATTAATTTATAAATATCTTCCTCGATCCATTTCTGCAATAATATCGGCTCACGTTTAGGCAAATCCGCCTTCATAGGGAAATCAGTCTTAGGTAAATTTAAAGTATTTTTATAATCCGTATTATTTGACATATTTTCCGATAATAATTTTTAGGTCTTTCTTAACTTTCGCGGGAATTATCTTGGCATTCGTAACAATTGCGTATTTGAGCGCTTCCTGGCAAAAACAAGGCCTATCTAAATTCACTCTTTTAATCGCGCCCAGAAGCGCTTTTTTAGCATTTTCAGTATTTTTATTTAAATTCTCAATCACCATATCAATAGTTACCGAAGCATGCCCCGGATGCCAACAGTCATAATCGGTAATTGCCGCTAAAGTAGCATAACACATTTCTGCTTCGCGTGCTAATTTTGCCTCGGCAAAATTAGTCATACCGATAATGTCCATGCCCCAATTACGATAGAGATTTGATTCAGCAATAGTGGAAAACGCCGGGCCTTCCATATTAATATAGGTACCCTTAGGATGCACCCGTAAATCTAAATCCTTAACTGCATTATATATATCCACAGCTAAACAATCACAAACCGGATGCGCCAGCGCAATATGCACAACGATCCCCTTATCAAAAAAAGACATGTCGCGGCCGTAATTTGTGCGGTCTACAAATTGATCAACTACTACAAAATCTAACGGCCTTAATTCTTCTTTGAGACTGCCGCAGGCGCTAATCGATATAATTTTTTTGACGCCTAACTTCTTCATCCCGAAAATATTCGCCCGATAATTAATATGGCTGGGGGGTATTTTATGACCCACATCATGACGCGGGACAAAAACCACATCTTTACCTTCCAATTCACCTAAAACAAACTTTCCCGAAGGACTGCCAAACGGTGTCGTGACTGCTAACTTTTTTATTTTCTTTAAGCCCTCAATATTATAAAGCCCACTTCCACCGATAATCCCTATTCTCCCACTCATAATTATTTCCTCCTTGCATAGAAAATGCACACCGGCGCGATACCTTTAAGCGCCGGGTGTTGATAATTCTTCTGCGCGTGCGCGTGCCGCTTTCACTGCCTCCAATAAACTACCACCTTTATTTAAAACCACAAATGCACTTTCAGTTGTTCCGCCTTTTGAGGTAACTTGTTTTATTAATTCCTGCGGCGCAATTTTTGTTTTATTCAAAAAACTAATTGTACCTTCGTATGTAGATTTAACTATAATCCTAGCGTCATCCGAATTAAATCCTACCCCTTCTGCCGCAGTTTTAAAATCATTTAAAAAAATTGTTTTGTCTTTATTTATAAAATAGCAAACATAGGCTGGGCCGCTCCCAGACACCGCGGTGGCCGCATTCATCATCTTCTCTTCAACACATAAAGTCTCGCCCATATATTCGAATAAATCTTGAGCAGAATCAAAATCCTCTTGGGAAACGAATTTTCCTCGGGACAAGCAAGTTATTCCCGAGCCCACCCTAAGCGGCATATTCGGCATCGCCCTAACCACCCCTACTACCCCTAAAGCTTCTTCGATATGGCCAGTTGTAATACCCGCGGCAATACTAATGATTAATTTATCCTTAACCGCCGGCTTAATTTCATTTAAGAGCGCATCAAAATCCTGCGGCTTGATCGATAAAATAACCACATCAACTTTATTTAGCAAAGAAATAACCGAATCAGCTACAGTTACGCCTAGAGCCCCTTTAGTCTTCGCCGAATCTTTATCAAAAACAAATATTTGATAATCGTTTTTAAGCTGCTCGGCAATCGCGCTGCCCATATTCCCAAAGCCAATTATACCGATTTTTTTATTCATAATACACCTATGAATTTCGTTTTTGTGTTTGTGAACGCGCATTAGCAATTT
>ORJL011722922.1_pt1 | contig 15829 bp, 7 predicted proteins | sample 1779941 | NCBI WGS metagenome assembly ORJL01 (sample SAMEA104232317, study PRJEB22302) | groundwater metagenome | biome: forest; feature: aquifer; material: groundwater | place: USA | collected 2011-08-07 | depth 5.8 m | reverse complement strand
GACTACCTTCCAGTTGGCCGACAGCGCTTCGCTGACGCTGTTGCTCGCCTGAATGGTGCCACCATTCATCTGGAACTCCCACAGGTAACCGGTCGTACTGTTCCTCAGCAGGATGTCACTCTTGCCGTCGGCGTTGTAGTCCTTACCTGGATGACTTCCCAGTGTCGTGCTGCCGTCCGAAAACTGCAACTTCTCTATCCCGAACAGCGTGTCGATACCATCGTTGCCATCGGTTAAGTAGATGTCCGTAACCGTATAGCCTCCGACAATCTTGTCGATTTGGTACCCTCCAACCTTGCTGCCCGAATACTGCGCCGTATCCAATCCCTGTCCACCAGCGATCGTGTCATTCCCACCCTGCCCCCAGATGACATTGTCGTTGCCATCGCCCGCGAGATTGTCGGAGTAGATCGAGCCGCGGATGTTCTCGAAGTTCACCAGGGTGTCAACGCCGGCCCAGCCATCGACCGCACTTCCCGTTGCCAGGCTGACGATAACGCCTAAGCCATCGCCGTTGCCGTCCTGCTCGCCGTCATATTCAGCCCAGTCGGTGCCGGCACCGCCATCGAGGACGTCGTTGCCCTTGCGGCCGTGGATCTTCTCATTGCCGGTACCGCCGGTGATGGTATCGCTGAAATCCGAACCGATCACACCTTCGATGCTGACCAGGGTGTCGGTGCCGACACTGCTGTCGCCGGTGGCCGTCGGCGTTGGAAGAGACAGATTGACATTGACGCCGGACGTGGCCGCGGTGTACATCACGTAGTCGAAGCCGTTGCCGCCGTTTATGGCATCGGTGCCGCCGCCGCCGTCGAAGAATTCGACGTAGTCAAAGAGCGCATTGCCGCCGGTGAGGATGTCATCGAAATTGGAGCCGCGCACGGCGTTGATGCCGATCAGGGTATCCGAATCGACAATCCCGGCGGCTCCCGTGGCGGTGCCTGCGGCGAGATCCACAACCACGCCGACCGAACCCGTGGTCTGGTGATACATCGCCATGTTCATTTCGAGGTTGCTGGCATCCATCGCCACGGCATTATTCGCGCGGCCGCCATCGATGATGTCGTTGCCGGCATAGCCGACGAAGAATTCCTGCTTGAAGCCCTTGAAGTCGCTGCTATTGCTGCCGCCCTTCAAGTCGTCCGCAAAGAAGGTTCCGCCAACCCCATCGATATTGATCAAGGCGTCGGAACCGATGTTGGTTGAACCGACCTTGCCAATCGCCGTGCCTGCAAGCAGGTCCACAGTCACACCGGCAACGCCCGCCGACGTGTAGGAAACCCAGTCCAGGCCGCTATCTGGACCAACGGTACCGCCGTTGAGCGTATCGTTTCCGGTCAGACCGACGAGCAGGTCACTGCCTTTGCCGCCGACAATTTCGTTGTCGAAGCCGTTGCCGACCAGGAAGTCGTTGCCTATCGAGCCAGTGATGTTCTCGATGGAATCACGATTCAGGAAGAAGTCGGTATTGCCCCAGCCATCCAGCGCCGCACCAGAAAGAACGCTGAACGAGACCCCCTGCCAGGAATTCGTCTGCGTGGCACCGGAGAGATTGACCACCACGCCAAGCGCGTCGCCGTTGTCGTTCTGGTCGGCGCTGTAGTCGGCGGTATCGGTACCGGTGCCCCCGTCAAAGCTGTCGCTGCCCTTGCGGCCCTGAAAAATGTTGTTGCCGGCGTCACCCTTGACGATATCGTCGAAATCGGAACCGATCACGCTTTCGATGCCGGTCAGGGTGTCGGTGCCCCCCTGGCCGTCGATGGCGGTGCCATTGACCAGATCGACGGTCACACCCGTCGTGGCGCCGCGGTACATGACATAGTCGTTACCGCTACCGCCATTGATGATGTCGCTGCCGCCATCGCCTTGGAAGAACTCGGCATAGTCGAACAGCGTATTGCCGCCTGTCAGGACATCCGCATAGATCGAGCCACGGACGGCATTGATGCCGGTCAGGGTATCCGCGCCGACCGACGCATTGGTGCCGCCATTGCCCGCTGCCGTGCCGAGCAGGAGATTGACGCTAACCCCGAAACCGGTGCTCTCGTGGTACTGCGCGAAGTTCATTTCGAAGTTGCTGGCATCCATCGCCACGGCGTCGTTCGCGCGCCCGCCATTGATGATGTCGTTGCCACTGCGGCCGTTGAAGAGCTCCTGCTTCATGCCCCTGAAGTCGGTGCTGCTGCTGCCGCCCACCAGGGTGTCGTCAAAGTTGCTGCCAGTCACGCCGTCGATATTAAGCAGGACATCCGTGCCGACATCACCTGACACCGGGTTTTGCGGATCGACCGGCTGCTTTCCGGTTGCGGTTCCGGTGCCCAGATTGACTGTAACCCCGGCAGTCGGGCCGATGTCCGTATTCGCCGCCGCACCCAGGTAGGAGACCCAGTCCTGGTACTTGCTGTCGCCGAAGGTGCCACCGTCGAGGGTATCGTTGCCGGAGTTGCCGATCAGCAGGTCGGCACCGTCACCGCCGTTGATGTTGTTGCCGAAGCCGTTGCCGACCAGGAAGTCGTTGTACATCGAGCCGCTGATATTCTCGACACTGGTTCGATCAATGAAAGTATCGTCATTGCCCCAGCCATCCTGAGCGTGGCCGGATGCCACGCTGAAACCAACTCCCTGCCACGCACCGTTCTGGGTGCCGCTGGAGAGATTGACGACGACGCCAAGATTATCGCCGTTGGCGTTCTTGTCGCCGCTGTAGTCGATTGTGTCGTTGCCGGCGCCAACGGTGATGCTGTCGTTGCCCTTGCGACCCTGGAAGAGGTTGTCCTCCGTGCCACCGACCATAGTGTCGTTGTAGTCGGAACCGATCGCGCCTTCGATGCCGCTCAGGGTATCGGTGCCGACACTGACATCGCCGCTTGCCGTGCCCGCCGCCAGACTGACATTCACGCCGCCGGTCGCCTGGGTGAACATCACAAAGTCGCGACCGCTGCCGCCGGTGATGCCGTCGTCGCCGGCGCCGCCTTCGAACCATTCGGCGAGATCGAAGATCGCATTGCCACCGGTCAGCGTGTCACCGAACTCCGAACCACGCACGGCATTGATCCCGATCAGTGTGTCGTTGCCGTCGCCACTCGCCGTGCCGGCGGCCAGGTTGACCGTCACGCCAGCCGCGGCATCGACATAGACGGCCATGTTCATTTCCACGGTGGTGCCCGTCATGGCCAGCGCCGTACCCCGCCCGCCGTCGATGATGTCGTTGCCACCAAGGCCATTGAAGAATTCCTGGCGGAAACCACGGAAGTCGGCACTGCCGCTGCTCCCCGTCAGTGTGTCATTGACATCGCTGCCTACCACCCCGTTGATATTGCGCAGGATGTCGTTGCCGCCGCCGCCGCTTGCCGTGCCGGTGCCCAGGTTGACATTCACGCTCGCTACCGCGTTCTTGTAGACAACGTAATCGTTGTCGCTATCGTCGCCGCCGTCGAGCGTGTCGCTGCCGTCAAGACCCGCCAGCAGATCGCTGCCGGTGCCGCCATTGATGAGGTTGTTGTCGCTACTGCCAAACAGGACATCGTTATAAGCCGAGCCGGTGATGTTCTCGATGCCGGCAAGCGTATCGGTGTTGTCCCAGCCGTCCTTGGCCTGGCCGGATGCCACGTTGAAGTTGACGCCAAACCACGTCTTGTTCAGTGTTTCGGCAGAAAGATTGACGACGACGCCGAGGCGATCGGAATTGCTATTCTGGTCGGCGCTGTAGTCAGCCACGTCGGCCGTGCCGCCTGCGCCATTGAGCGCGTCGTTGCCCACGCCGCCGATCAGTGTGTCATTGCCATTGCCGCCGACTATGTTGTCACTGCCCAACCCGCCGTCGAGCTTGTTGTCGGCGTCGCCGCCGGTCAGTGTGTCGTTGTTCATCGAGCCGACGATGTTCTCGATGCTGATCAGGGTATCGGTGCCCTCGAAGGCATCGGTTACGGTTGCGCCACCCGTGTTGTCGAGTGCCACCGTGATGCCGTTCATGGCGTACTCGTAGCTGACGGTATCGGCTTCCGTGCCGCCATTGAGGGTATCGTTGCCCGGCCCGCCGAGCAGGCGGTCATCGCCGGCGCCACCGTCCAGCGAGTCGGCGCCATCGTCGCCCATCAGGAAGTCCTTGCCGCCGCCGCCATTGAGCGTGTCATTGCCCAGACCGCCCTGCAAGGTGTCGTTGCCGGTGCCGCCGGTGATCCCGTCATCGCCGGTAAAGCCGGCGATCTCAACGCCGACGTCGGTGCCCAGGCTCAGCGTGTCATTGCCGCCGAACAGGATCTGGTCCATCGTCATATCGGAATCGACCATGCGGGCGACGGCGAATTCCATGCCGTTGGACGCAGATCCCTGCGAACTGGCCACCAAGAGGGAACCGTCGTTCTGGCGAGCGATCGAAACACTTCCCATGAATGAGGCGTCAAGCGGCGTGGCGGCCATTTCCGCGCCACCGAAGGAATTGAACCGCCAGATCGCAGCCGTGCCGCCGCTGACGCCGCCGACAAGGATCTCGTAGGTAAACGGGTCGACGACGACGCTGGTGGCGTGATCCATGCTGAGGGTGCCCGCGTACGCCTTGCCGCTGCCAAAGCCGAAGCTGTTGTCCGGCGTACCGTTGGCATTCAGGCGGGCGACCACGATGTCTTCGCCCATGGCGTTGGTGGAGTTTCCAACGAGAACGATCTTGCCATCGGCTTGCAGCGTCAGGGCAGAGAGATGGGAGTTGGTCATGCCAACAACAACCTGTGCCCAGCCATCGGTATCGAAGCTGGTATCGAGCGTGCCGTTGGCATTGAAACGAGCGACCACGAAATCGCCGGTCGTGATATTGGTGCCTGCGACGAGGAACTTGCCGTCGCCCTGGATAAGCATGTCGGAAGCAAACGCCTGGCCGCCAGCAATCTGGGCAGTGACCGTGCCGTCGGTGTCAAAGCCGGTATCCAGCGTTCCGTCGGAATTGAAGCGATGGACAACGAAACCCAGGGTGAAGTCGTCACCGGCTGTCAGAATGTCGCCGTCCCCCTGAACGGCCATGGCCTGGGCGATGCCACCGTAGAACTCGACCGCGACGCCGTCGGTCGCATCCAGGCCGCCAACCCCGAAGCTCGTGTCCATGACACCTGCCGACGTCAGGCGCACCAGCATGGTGTGCATTCCCCACGAGCCCGGGCCTGCACCATCCGGGTCATTAGCAAATCCACCGGCGAAGAGAATCGATCCATCGCCCAAAACGGCGACGTCGCCAAACTGTGGATGCTCCAGGGTCGGGCTGTTGAATATGCCGTCCCCACCACCGAAGCCGGCTGTATCCAGGGAACCGTCGTTATTGAAACGGGCGACTGCGAAACCATCCGCCGCGAAACCCGCGGGCCCGGTCGTGCCGCCGACGAGAATATCGCCATCAGCCAGCAGCAACATCCGGTAGGGAATGTCGTCGCCCGCGGTGACGGTTTGCGTGACGATCCCGTCCGCGCTGAAGCTCATGTCGGGACCCATCGGATTTTCCATCGCGAACATCAGCGAATCGAAATCGGCGGGGGTCAGGTCGAGATTCGAGAGAGTGACCAGGTTGCTGGTCCCGGTTGACGTCTGGCCGTTAGAGTCCGAATAGGTGATGCGGTCGATGATCAGGGAATTGATCGTCCCGGTGACATTTCCCGTGGTAGAGGTGATATCGCCCATCGCGTCCTGGATCAGGTCGGCGGTCGGCGTGAGGTTGCCGGTGATGCTTATCTTGTAGGCCTCGCCACCCAGGCGGACATACTGAGTCAGGCCGGTGATGGTGCCTGACAAGCTGCCGGTGGTCCCCGTGGCAACGCTTAGCGTGAGATTTCCGCTAAGGACCATTTCGACACCGACACCAGGGCTGCCCATGCGCAGTTCCGTGACATTGAAAGACCCCTGAGTCACTTCGCCACCGGCCATTTGCGCAATATTCATGCTGCCGGCGTATTGCCACAGGTTGTAGCCCGACTGGTTGACCATGCTGATGCCGGTAATCGTCGAACCGACACCGAAGACATCGTTGGCGACATAGGGGTCGCCGAAATCCGTGCCGATGAATCCCGTCCCGGTGTATGAAACCGTTCCCAGCTGAACCGTACCACCTGCGTTCCAGACCTCGATGACATAGAGGTTCGGGCCCAACGACACTTCCTTGGTTGTCAGGCTACCCGGCAGAAAACCCAAATCCAATGCATTGGTAAACGCGGTCAGCTCCGCCTCCAGATTCGGGGCAGTTTCAAGCGCCGCAAAGAAAGCATCGAACTGAGCCGCGGAAAGTGAGGAAATATTGCCGGTGAGCGTAGTCATGATTGCATCTCCCGTGAAAAATCAGTGTGAAGTGAATTGAATTGCTTGCAGGTCTGTATGCCGAAAATATCGGCTGCGGTATCCGGTTTATCCCGGCGCCATGGACACGGCGGCGGTTTCAGGCGCAGGCACCTGCTGCTTGAGCAACTGGTCGCGCATGCTTTCGAGCATGGCGATGGTGCGCGGCAACTCGGCAAGCGGCATGGCAAGGCGCACGCCGGCTTCCATTTCGAGTTTGTCGGCGCCCGCGACTGCACGCAACCTGAGGAAATCGAGCCGGACGACGCCGTTGGCGATCACCACATTACCCAGGCGATCGGCGTATAGATCATTCATTGTTTTGCGCTCCCAATTCGGAGCATTGCAGGGCTCCGGAACGAGGGCTATCTTAGCCCGAGTGCCATGAAAAGCAATAGGGGATTAGGGGTAGAACAGCTTGCTGGCGGATGATGATATTTAAAGAATTTATCGAGGGCAAACTGGCTCCCGCAGGAAGCGAGTAACCTACCGGCTATCCATGTTTTGTCGCTTCCGGGCCGGCTTTCGTGAAACCCTTGTTTACCATCGTGCTGGCTTGCTTGTTCGCCACTGTCGGCGGCCAGGTCGCGGCAGCTGATCGGGAAATTTGCCTGAGCGCGGATCCGGCTGCATTGGCGGCGACACCCGCGGTGATCGAATGCCTGCTCGATAGCGGACGGCACAGCGTGGCGCTGCTTCTGGCGCAGCGGCTGGTGGCGGCACAACCGGACGACACGGCGGCAAGAAGCTTGCTCGCCAGTGCATTGGCGGCGCTGAATGCGGACCCGGCGGCTTCTGCATACGATTGGCCGGGCTCGCCCCGCAAGTCGCTGTGGCGTGGCCTGCTGGATAGCGTGCAGCACGCGGCCTGGATCGGTGTCGAGTTGGGGCGTGACTCCAACATCAACAGCGCCACTTCGCTGGAAACCGTTCCGATTCCACTGCTTAACTATCGAAGCCTGCAACTCGACCCGCTGCTGGTCCAGCGCGCGAGCCCGTTCATCGGCGTGAACGCCGGTGCTGCCGTGCGCAAACCCCTGTCCGCCTCCCTCGCAATCGGCGCACGGGCTTCGGCAGCGGCGAGAGTGAATTCAGCGCAGTTCGAATACCTGCCGCACAACTATCAGGGCGAGCTTTCACTGATCAGGCATTTCGGCGACACGCAACTGGAGTTTGTAGCCGACTTCGCCCAGGACTGGGTGGCCCGCTTTCGGTTCGTCGACCGGCTGGGCGGCGGACTGCGGCTCAGTGTGCCCTGGTTGCGGCAGTGGAACGTCGAATTTTCTGCTGGCGCGACGAGAAATCACTATCCGCAGTTCAACGGCGTCAAGACCACCCTGATCAAGGGCAGCGCAGGGATCACGCATGCGGCCTCCGGCCTTTCGGGTTCGATTCACGGTGGCGAGGAGAAGGCGCAAGGCAGCACCAAGGATCTGGATCGACGTTTTGCCGGAGTTTCACTGGGCTGGCGCTGGCCCGTGCTGGAGCGGGGCACCCTGTTCGCGCGCATCGGCACGGTGCGCTCGGAATACCTGCTTCCCAGTCCGTTGTTCGCCACGCAGCGCCTGGATACGGCGCGCGACGTGGAACTGGCCTTCAGCTACCGCTGGGATGCGCACTGGTCGGTGACGCCGAGGATGATTCTGGAGCAGAATAGCTCCAGCATTCCCCTTGTGTCCTTCAAGCGAAGCCAGGCATTGGTCGAGATTCGGAGAAACTTTTGATGGGTAGCAGCGTGGTCCATTTCCCTGGGCGCCTGGTCCTGGCGCTGTCGCTGTCGATGGCAGCCGCGGTGGCCGCGGCCGCTTCGTTGCCGCGGGTGATCCACGGCACCGCGCCGACGGTGCTGGTGGACGTACCGATTGTCGTCAGCGAACCCCTGTTGCAGATCGAATTGACGCCGGGAATCTATGTATCGGCCGCGGCGGGCGCGGTGCTGGTGCTGACACCGGCACGCGAGTCGGGGGATGCGTTTGCACTAACCCTGCTGGCCGGACCGGCCATGGCCTTGAACACGCAACGCGAGGAAATGCGCCCCCTCGGTGTGGGGACGCACCTGATCGGCAGGAACATTGCGCCAGGAGATACCGTCCGATCAGGCACCAAGGCCGAGGCATGGACCGCACCGATCGAATCGCTGCCGGGCTACGCGTCGCTGTCGAACGAACAGCGGCAGGGGCTGCTGATCGGCGACGGCTTGATGGTCAGGCAGCAACAGTATCTGGACAAGCTCAAGGTCGATGTCACGGCCATCAATCGCGTGGTGGTGTCGATCATCCGCAGCATGCTGCCACACTGACCAGCGCAGTCCAAAGCCCTTGATCGCCGTCCCGCCGGCGCCGACTCCTGCGGAAGCGCCGGCAAGCCGGCGGCTACGGCTTCCGCCAAAGGCACTATACTGCCGGCCTGCATAAATCAGGTGGCCGCCCACTGTCCGCACATCCATGACCGCCCTGCCCCGCTTCCTGTTGCTCGCTCCGATCAAGCGCTGGCTGGCGTTCGCCTGGTTCCTGAGTTTCTTCATCAACTTCTTCATCCTGACGACGCCGATCTACATGATGCAGGTGTTCGATCGGGTGCTGGTCAGCGGCAGCATGGCCACGCTGGGCATGCTGACCCTGATCACCGTGTCGATGGTGGCGGCGCAGAGCTTCTTCGACCTGATCCGCTCCCGCCTGCTGGCCCGCGCCGGTTACATGCTGGAACAGGAACTGGGGCCGAAGGTGCTGAACAAGGTGCATGATTTCCAGCTGCAGGCACAACAGGGACGCGGCGCGGAACTGATGCGCGACGTGTCGACGCTGCGCAACTACCTATCGAGCCCGCATCTGATCTCGTTTTTCGATTCGCCCTGGGCGCCCTTGTTCACGGCGCTGATCTTTGCCTTTTCGTGGGTGCTGGGGGTGGTGACGCTGATCGGCATCGCGGTGCTGATGGTGCTGGCGCTAATCGACGAAAAGCTGACCTACCCGCTGTTCACGCGCGCCAATGTCGCCTCTGCCCAGGCACAACAGATGGCGTTGACCTCGGTGCGCAATGCGGAAATCGTTCACGCGCTGGGCATGAAGCCGACCATGCTCGGCTTGTGGCAGAACCTCACCGGCCGTGCGCTGGGCGAACTGAAGCATGCGCAGGACCATTCGCATTCCCTGGTGGCGGCCACCAAGGCGGTGCGCACCCTGATCCAGGTGGCGATGCTGGGGGTCGGCGCCTGGCTGGTGATCGCGGAAAACCTGTCGCCGGGCATCATGATCGCCGGCACCATCATCGTGGCACGCGCGATCGGCCCGGTGGAAACGGCGATTTCCGGCTGGAAAGGCTTCGTCGAGGCACGCAATGCCTACGCGCGCCTGGAAGCGCTGCTGCTGAAGAGCGCGACGGCGATCGATGCGGCCGCGAACGTGGCGCTGCCGGCGATCGCGGGCGGTATCGAGGCCGACCACGTGAGCTTCGGCTTCGGTCCGAACGCGATGCTGTTTTCCGGCGTTTCGGTGAATCTGGAACCGGGCCAGGCGCTCGGACTGGTGGGCGCCAGCGGCAGCGGCAAGTCGACGCTGGCGCGGATACTGCTGGGCCTGGTGCCGCCGGTGCAGGGCAAGGTGCGCATCGACAATTACGACGTCAATCACTACGAGCGCAGCGCGCTGGGGCAGCAGCTGGGTTATCTGCCGCAGGACGTGGAACTGTTCGCCGGCACCCTGGCGCAGAACATCGCGCGGATGCAGAATCCGGCCGGACATTCCGAGGAAATCACCCGCGTCACGGAACTGGTCGGGCTGGCGCCGCTGGTGGCGCGCTTTCCGGATGGTTTCCAGGCGCGCCTGACCGAGGGCGGCGCCAATCTTTCCGGCGGCCAGCGGCAACTGGTGGGGCTGGCACGGGCGCTGTTCGGGGCGCCCAGGCTGGTGGTGCTCGACGAACCGGACGCCAACCTGGACCAGAACGGCAAGGAGCAGTTGCTGAAACTGCTGGGTGCCATCCGTGATCAGGGGCAGACCACGCTGATCGTGATTTCGCACACGCCGGCGATCGTCGATCGCATGGACCGGCTGTTGCTTCTGCAGGACGGCACCGGCAAGCTGATGGCGCGCCAGGCGGCGCCCGGCGCCGGATCAAACGTGAAGCGGCTGCCGGATGCGGGCTTGCCGGCCAATCGATCGAATGCGTGAATTGCCCATGAGCGAGACTTCAGCGAACGCCGACATCGGCCAGGTCTTTTCCCGCAGCGATACCGAGAAGGAGCTGCAAGGCGCGATGCGCCTGGCCGGTATCGGACTGGCGCTGACTTTCGGCATCGGCGGCCTCTGGTCCGTGCTGGCGCCACTGGCCGGAGCCGTGATCGCCCAGGGGGTGATGAAGGTCGAGGCCAACACGCAACTGGTGCAACACCTCGAAGGCGGCGTGGTGCGCCGGATCCTGGTCAAGGACGGTCAGCGCGTCACCGCCGGACAGGCGGTGGTGGAACTCGAAGACACCGAGGCCAGCGCGTCGCTGTCGATCGTCAATGACCAGTTGGATGCGGAACTGGCCAAGCTGGCGCGGCTGCAGGCGGAAATCGACAACGCACCGCGCATCCGCTTTCCCGACCCGCTGCTGGCACGCAGGACGGACCCCAGCCTGCAGCGCATCCTGCAACGGGAAGAGGACCACTTCAAGGCGAGGAACGCGCTGGTGCGCGAGCAGATCGTGAAACTGGGCGAACAGCGCCAGCAGGCGGATGCCGAAATTGCCAGTCTGGGCCGTCAGTTGGATGCCGCCGAGGCTTCGCTGGGCTATCTGCGCGAGCAGGAGAAATCCTATGCCGGCCTGGTCGACCGCAATTTTGTCGCGCCGGCGCGCATGCTGGATGTGCGCCGCGCCGTATCGGAGAAGGAAGAGAAGAAATTCGAGTACGAGGCGCTGCGCTCGCAGGCGCGGCAGAAACTGGCCGACGTGCAGATGCGCCTGAGCCAGGTGACGGCCAGCCGCTATGCCGAAAACTCGCGCGACATGGTGGAGACGCAGACGCGCATCCTCAACCTGCAGGAGCGCCAGTTGCCTTTCAAGGACAGCCTGAAAAAGCGCATCCTGAAGGCGCCGGCGGGAGGCATAGTGAATGCCGTGCGGGTGCACACCGAGGGCGGCGTGATCCCGCCGCGCGAAACCATTCTCGAGATCACGCCGGAAAAATCCAACCTGATCGCGGAGGTGCGGATCAGCCCGGCCGACATCGACGAGGTGCGCGCCGGGCAGGAGGTCGAGGTCGAGTTCAGCGGCATGAACCGTCGCGTTACTTCGCTGGTCCATGGCAAGGTCGCCGTGGTTTCATCCGATCTCAACACCGATGCCGCAAATCCGCAGGTGAAGTTCTTCACCGTGCGCGTCGAACTGACGCCGACGGCGCCGCTGAGCTTCGAGCCGAAACCGGGCATGCCGGTGGCCGCCTACATCAAGACCCGCGAGCGAACCCCGCTTGAAATATGGCTCAATCCGCTGATCGGCGGCATCCGCAAGTCAATGCGCGAGACCTGACGACAATCAGTTGCGATCCATCAGTTGCCGGAGCAGGGTGAGCTGCTCGGGCAGGCATCGGCGACGAAGGTCGAACCGCTCCGTCACCGTCCGGCGCGCCGCCTGCCGGATTTCGGTGAGTTGATCGCGCTGTTCCAGCGCCTTCGCCAGCGCTTCTGCGAGCGCCTGATGGTCGAAGAAATCGACCAGCCAACCGTTCTCGCCATGGCGAACCACCTCCTTCACCGGCGCGGTATCCGATGCCACCACCATGCAGCCGGCGGCCATGGCTTCCAGCAGCGACCAGGAGAGCACGAAGGGATAAGTCAGGTAGGCATGCACCGTCGATACCTGCAGCAGTCGCAGGTAATCGGCATAGGGAATGCGGCCGAGAAAACGAATCCGGCCGGGATCGACACGATCGCCGATTTCATCGAGCAGGGTGCGGCGCCAGGTCCTGCCGTCCGCCGGCGCGCCGCCGTAACTGACCTGATCGCCACCAACGATCAGCACCCGCGCCTGCGGCCGCCGCCTGAGCAGTTCCGGCAGCGCCCGCATGAAGATGTGAAAGCCGCGATAGGGCTCCAGATTGCGGGCGACATAGGTGATGACTTCGTCTTCGGTGCCGAGCGTGATGCCGGCCTTCGCCAGGGTCACGCGCGCCGAGGCATCCGGCGCGACGCGCGCGGTGTCGATGCCCTCATGAGCGACGCGGATTCGATCCTGAACGATGGCGGGAAAGCGGCTTGCCTGCCAGCGTGTCGGCGCGATCAGAAGATCGGCGCCTTCCATGCTCATCCATTGCGTGGTGTTTTTTATCCTGATGCGAAATGCATCGTCTGCGGCGGGCGGAAATTCGGGGTCGAATCCGACGTCGGCGCCGTCGGCATGGTAGTAATACTCGGCATGCAGGACCAGCCTGGCATCCGGAAACAGGCCGCGCAGGAACAGTGCCTCGCCCCAACCCGGGTGCGCCATCACCAGGTCCGGCGTAAACCCGCCGGCCTTGAGCTGTGCCGCGATCCCGGCCACCGCCAACCCCCGGTGCATGGCGGCTTCATAGCCTTGCAGGTAGCGGTGGGTGGCATTTCCCGCCGGCTTGGGCGCCGGGTAGGAACAAACCGCGACGCGCGGATGCAGGCCCGTGGCCCGCTTCAGGTTGGCGGCCTCCCCTATCGCGACAACCCTGTGTGCCGGGTCGGCCGCCAAATGGGAGGCGATATGGCGGAACTGCCCGGGAAAATTCTGGTGCAGGAAGAGGTAATTCATCGCCGCATCAAAGCCGCGTGAAGCGGATCACCGGGGCCAATGCCGTTCCGCGGACGGTGCCACACGGCTCACAGGCGACCGTCCGATTCCGCCTTGTCCAATAGCGATTTGACATCATAGAGCACATGCTCCGGCTTGCCGAAGGCATGGATTCCGGCCGCGCCGGCCTCCAGGAACTGTTGATGCGCCACGGCAAGCACGATTGCGTCATAGACCCCGTTGCCGGGTTGCCGGGCCAGCGGCCTGACGCCATATTCGTGTTCGGCTTCCGCGCAGTCGATCCACGGGTCATAGATGTCCACCGTGGCGTTGTAGCCCGCGAGCTCGTGCACGATGTCGATGACCTTGGTATTGCGCACATCGGGGCAAGCTTCCTTGAAGGTGAATCCGAGGACGAGGATCTTCGAGCCGACGACGTTGATGCCCTTCCTGAGCATGAGTTTCACGACTTGCCCGGCGAAATTGCTGTCCATGCCATTGTTTATGCGACTGCCGGCGATGATGACTTCCGCATGATAACCGATTTCCTGCGCCTTGTGGGTAAGGTAGTAGGGATCCACGCCAATGCAATGGCCGCCGACCAGGCCTGGGCGGAACGGCAGGAAATTCCATTTGGTGCCGGCGGCCTGCAATACGTCGAGCGTGTCGATGCCCATGCGGTTGAAAATCAGCGCGAGTTCGTTCATCAGCGCGATATTCAGGTCGCGCTGGGTGTTTTCGATCACCTTGGCAGCCTCGGCGACCTTGATGCTGGCGGCCTTGTGCGTGCCGGCGGTGATGATGCGGCCGTATAGGGCATCGACAAAGTCCGCAATTTCCGCGGTAGAGCCCGAGGTGATCTTCTTGATCGTGGGCAGGCGGTGCTGCTTGTCGCCGGGGTTGATGCGCTCGGGGCTGTAGCCGGCGAAGAAATCGCGGTTGAAGGTGAGGCCGGAGTGCTTTTCCAGCAGGGGCACGCAGACATCTTCGGTGGCGCCGGGGTAGACCGTGGATTCGTAGATCACCACCGCCCCCTTGGGCATGACCTTGCCGACGGTTTCCGAGGCCTTGATCAGCGGGGTCATGTCCGGGCGGTTGGCGTTGTCGACCGGGGTGGGCACGGTGACAATGAAGACGTTGCACTGGCGCAGTTGCTCGGGGTCGAAGGTGAAGCCGAGATGGCTGGCTGCGGCCAGCTCGGGGGGTTCGACTTCGCGCGTGCTGTCGCGGCCGGATTTAAGTTCGGCGATGCGGGCCTGCTTGATGTCGAAGCCGGTGACGGGGTATTTCTTGCCGAATTCGACGGCGAGCGGCAGGCCGACGTAGCCGAGGCCGATGATGGCGATGCGGGTGTCTTGGGATGGATTCATGAGAAATATTCTACAAGGATAGGCACGGTCTTGTGCCGACTGACGTCGACCCATGAGGTCTCGCCCCTCGCGGGCTTGGTTTCCGGCACAGGCGGAGACGGGCGAAATGACAACAATTGGCCGTGTAGAGGAACTTTGTCACAACTTCATTCCCCAAAGACTCCAATTTTTGGTAAAAAGCTAACTACATACGCGATAGCGTGGGTTCGTTGGGCGGCTGCTTGGCGCCCGTGATGGCGCCCGTGACCCGGGTTCCGAAATATTTTGTGGGTGAACTTATGGATACCATCATGAACTGTCTGAAATCCGGTTACCGGTCATTTGTTTTTGCGCTGCTGACTTTGTTTGCGCTGGCCGGTGCGTCTGCGGCCTGGGCCCAGGTGGGCTACGTGCACGAAATGTCGGGCGCGGTCACCATGTCCAAGCTGGGCGGCGCCTCGACTCCGGTCCGCGCCGGCGATGTCTTCCAGGCTGGCACCACCTTCGATACCGGCAAGGACGGCAAGGTGGTCCTGAAATTCGAGGACGGCCAACTGGCCGCCCTGCAGCCGAACTCGGCATTCCGCGTGGATGCGTACAACTACAACAAGACAGATGTCGCGAAGAGTTCGGCGGCCTTCAACTTCCTCAAGGGCGGCCTGCGTTTCGTTTCCGGCCTGATCGGCGCCAACAATCCCAAGGGCATGAGGCTGGCGGCCGGCACGGCGACCATCGGCATCCGCGGCACCGACATCTCTTTGCTGGTGGCGAACAACGAGGTCCAGGCGGCCTCGGTGGTGCAGGGTGCATTGTCGATCGCCAGCAGTCTGGGCACCGTCACCGTTAATACCGGCCAGTTCGGTACCTCGACCTCGACCACCGTTAGCCCGATTGCCAACGCCCCCGCCGCCGTGCAAGCCTTCCTCAACGTCGCGGCGCAGATCGGCCTGCCCAACAACTTCCCGGTGGTAACGGCGGCGGCGGCAGCGGCATCGAAGGCGGTGGACGATGCAAGCAAGAAGGCGGCCGAGGCTCAGGTCAAGGCCAAAGCGGCAGCCGCCTCGACGGGTACCCCGGCGCAAAAGGCAGCGGCATCGGCCGAGGCGGCCAAGGCGGCCGCTGAAGCGGCCACCGCACAGGCCGCTGCGACGGTAGCCCAAAAGGTTGCCATTGCAAGTACACAGCAGGCGCTTAGTTCGTTGCTTGCAAACCAGTCGGTCGGATCGACCCTGGTTATGGCGGCCGCCGTCAAGCAGCCGTCGGCAACGGCAACGGCTCAGGCGGCGACACTGGCAGCCCAGGTCAACAACGTCAATGCGGTTAACCAGGCGGTGGCTCAGGCACTGGCGGCTGTTGATACGACTATCGCCAATGCTCAAGCCGCGGCTACACGTGCAAATACGGCATCCACGCAGGCGCAGACCGCGGCTACT
>ORJL010750251.1_pt1 | contig 15830 bp, 14 predicted proteins | sample 1779941 | NCBI WGS metagenome assembly ORJL01 (sample SAMEA104232317, study PRJEB22302) | groundwater metagenome | biome: forest; feature: aquifer; material: groundwater | place: USA | collected 2011-08-07 | depth 5.8 m | reverse complement strand
GAGAATATAGTTGATTTTGTTGAGAAGAAATGCCTCTCAAGAGTTAAATACATCTCTCCTGCTAAAAGAGAAATTATTGTTCAAGGTGTAGATTTTGTTGATAAGGATCGAGCTAGGTCATTAGGCCGGGAACCAATTGTGACTTTTGAATGGAGCTTCCAATTTGTTAATGCCTATCGTAGTATCGAGAATTATTTTGAGAAATCAGGGCAGATAAAAAAAGCTAAAGCATATAGAAATAAGAGGGAGGCACTAACAAGATCATTGTTAAATGCGGCCGTTAAGCAAAATCCCGGATTAGCATATCCATATGCTACTAAGGATGATGCAGTGATTGGTCATGAATATAATACGCCGAAGAAAGGTAATCTTAGCGTCGTAGGCGTTGCTTATGCAATCTTAGCTTTAAAAGGATTTGATCCATTGTCTCCAAAGGTAAATAGATGAAAAATAAAAATAAAATAAAAGTTTGTTTGATCTCTTTGGCTTCACCATCCCATCTTATTATTGTCAATCCATTGGCGGTTGCAACGTTATCAGCTTATTTGCGAAAAGTGTTTGGCTCTCGGATTGATATCGTAGTTAGATGTTCGCAATTTGAGCCCGTTTCCGAAATTATAGCGTATATTAATAAGGAACATCCCGATATAATCGGCCTTTCACTGCAGGTTGGTTCATATAAACAGATGGAAGGTTTCATGAGAAAGATTAAGGATAGCATATCAAGTTGGAATAATAAGCCGCGAATTGTTTTAGGAAACGTTATTGCAACATTTGCTTCTAAGATCTTACTTAAGAATTACCCTGATGCCTTGGCGGTCGTTGGTGAAGGAGAATATGCGTTAGAAGAGATTGTCAGGCAAACTTTAAGAGGTGGAAACGATTTTAGCGAAATCCCAAATCTAATATATATAAAAGATGGAAAGGTTATAGAAAATAAACGTCTTCCGTTTAATCTTAATGAGCTAGAGATTCCCTCTTTTGATTATATGGATAATGTTGTTAAGGCAAATGGACATGTATGGATTGAAGCTAGCAGAGGGTGTAATTCGCGCTGTGTATTTTGCAGTAGATATCCAGTGCGTATGACTAAATGGGTGCCGATTAATACAGATAAAGTGCTTGCAGTGATTTCTGAATTAAGTATTAGATTTGGTATCAAGCATTTTCGTTTTTCCGATGATGACTTTTTAGGAACGGGCTCTGAGCTCGGTATGATTCATGCTAAGGAAATAGCTAATGGCATTATTAAGAGGGGGTTGAATATCACCTTTGATATATCTACGCAAGTAAAGTCAGTTTATTCAGATAAGGATCTAGCCACAGATAGCATTAATAAAGAAGAAGTCTTTAAATTGCTGCAGAAAGCTGGACTTACGCAAATTTTCTTGGGAGTGGAATCAGGTTCTTGCGGTCAATTGAAGCGGTTTGGTAAGCCTGCTAGTGTTGATGAGAATTTCAAGGCTGTTAATAAACTTCATTCTCTCGGCCTTCAAGTTGTGGCTGGTTTTATTGTTATAGATTACCTTATGAGCATCGAAGAACTTGAAGAAAATATCATATTCATTGAGAAAGTAGGGGCCCTGGATTCGACAAAAAGGATCTTTATTTCTGATTTTCTTGTTACTTTACGTGCTCAAGAGGGGAGTGCTTTCCCAAAACTACTTCAAAAGAATGAGCTTCTCCGTAGCAGAAACGCACAACATTTAAATTATAACGCTGATTATAGGGATGTACGCATAGGTAAAATAGCTAGCATGGTAGAGCAATGGAGAAAAGAAGATTTCGTTTCGGTTTACATTCTGAAAAACCGAGTTTCAAAGCTATCCTTGGAGAATGTGGTAAGTATAGAAAGAGAAATTCTTGAACAGTTTTTGCACAAATTAAAGGTACTTGATTATGAGTATTTGCTTGAGCTTACAAAGTCAACAAAACAAAACCGTGATTTAGGAGAAATTAGAAGGAAATTCATATTAAAGAGATTATGCTTAGTTGAAAAACTGCAGCTTGAGATATCTCACATGGTTACGGAAGACAACTTTATTTTACATCAAGAAATAGATAGATTCGTCCATGATACCAGGCGTAGGCTTTCTCATAGTGAGTCTTGTGTATAAAAAAGCGAGGAAATTAATAAAATGGTTAATCCTATAATGAGAATCAAATGGGAACGAGTTATTGGTTTAATAGCTTTATTATTTGTATTAGTATTTATCTGGAGGCATAGTTTTTTTATTACAAGTAAAGAGGCGTTTATAAATGCTGACGTACGTAATATCTGTTCACCGATATTCGGCCAACTGGATATGCAAAGGCTTGAGCCGGGAATAGATCTTAAAAGAGGAGAGATTTTATTTGAGGTGCATAACCCTAGGGTTGGAGAATTGCAAATTTATACAGAACACTATGTGCTTAAACAGCGCATTGAGTCGATGAGCACGGATATTAGACAAGACAATATTTCAATAGCGAAACTGAAAGCAGATTTAATAAGGAACAAGGAGCTAGAGAAAATTGGTGCTGTGTCGAAGGAAACCATAAGAAATATCCTATATGAAATTAATATTCTTAGAATAGGTGTTAAAAGTAAAGAAGAGCTGCTTATAGAACTTAAAGAGAGTGAGGAAGGAATATCTGCACAGTTAAAACTATATGAGAATGGAAGCGTAAATATGCCGGTTAATGGGGTGATCTGGGCTGTTTTTCGAAAGAATGGAGATTTTGTTAAAGTCGCTGATACAGTTTTACAGGTCATTGATACTGATCATATTTGGGTTGACGCTTTCTTTCAAGAGAAAGATGCGAAGCACCTTTCTTTAGGATCAGTCGTTACAGTTCTCTCCAGCGATAGTAAAAAGAAATGGGAAGGAAAAGTAATTTTCGTGCGTAAAGGCAGATTTTCAGATGATGATATTAGCACTTTAAGTAATGTTGCTCATCCTAAGAAAAGGGATGAAGAGCATATTGTTTCCGCTAGGATTGACGTTAAATGGGATACCGCTTATTCGCCACTTGATTTCTATGGTTATGGAAAGAGTGTAAAAGTCTTAGCAAATAGAGGCCTGTCCTTTAGTAGGTTGCTAGTTAAGAATCAAAATTGAATATAAAAAATAAATTTCTTACCCTCCTTATTCAAATACGAAATTCTATTCAGTATAGCCATGATTAAATTATCGCAAGAAGAATTGAAAAGGCTTATTATGTCGTTAATCGGATGTTTGAATGGCCGTCGCCCATTCATTAAATACCTTGAATCAAAATCCAACATGATAATATCTAGCGGTGGCTCCAGTGAAGACGTCGTTAAGATGGTTAAGGCAGAATACCGCTTTTGGTCTTCAATATTGAATTCAGAGCTGGAGAAATACGATAAAATGCGCACTGAAGAGAGGCCTGTAAAATGGGGTTACTCCTTTGTACATTTTGAGTTTGATGACCTATTTCGTTATTACAATGATCCTGTTTTGGAGTTTAATATTAATATATACGCTGATTTATCAGATACAGAAAGGGACAGGCTTGTAGATACTTTTCGCAAGGTCATAGAGGAAAAAAGGCAGATACCGTGGAGTATTTTGCCTATTACGTTTCTTGGTTTCATGTTAAGAATTTATAAGATATTTATCATTCAGATCGCTAATTTGATTTGTTATTTTTTATTCGGTAGATGCTTTTTAACAAAAGAGAAATGCAAAAGTTTAAACAGTAACCCTAGAAAGGTAAATAGGGAAGCAGTTATGGCTACTATTTTTTGGGAGATAGCTATACTAGGCGGGCTTGTGCTTAACATTATGGTATGGATTTTATTTTACCATAACATCTATAATGCTTCTTTACCGGTATCTAATTTCATTCTTTTGTTTCTATTACAGTGTTTTTTTATTCCTATTATCTTCAGAAGTTTTGTTCAGCTCTTAAGGACAGGAATAGCTTTCTATTATAGTCAAAAACATAAAATCGCACCTATTAAAACTTGGCAGCATGTGCGCAAATTATTTACGTTCGTATTCGATAATGCCAGTAGCTATCAAAAGGATAATTTTTTCTTAATGCTTAAAGAGCTGCGGGAAAATAATTATATTAATAATTCTGAATTTGAGCGTTTCAAGAAAGGATCTTTAGGGCAATTACCGGTGAATGAAACAGCTTGTTATCGGATTAGGCGCTGGATGAATAAATTTTATCATACTAAGACTCTAAATCCAGCAGTAGTTATTTCATGGGATAGCCTAAGGACATTGACAGTTCTTGTCTTCAGCTTGAATGAAAAATTTTCATATACGTTTGATGAATTAACAAATTATGGTTTAAACGATAATAATCTCGGATTCAGTATAATAGGGCAGCTACGGAAATCCTATCCGGATGAGTGGATTAATCTTGTTGCTGATTTGCGTTCACGATTATCGGATAAAGATGCAGAAACTTTGCTCAATGGTGATTTACGTAATAAGATTTTTCCTGTCGAGGTTGTAACGCAGATTGAGTATTGGTCTAACATGCGCATACAAAATATTTATCATACTCTAGAAAGCGCAAAAAAGGTCTTTGCAATTTATGAGCGGCTGGCTCGCGAGAAATTCCCTGAAAAAAATCACAAAGAGATCTTAGCGCTTGTAAGGGAAAAAGTGCAGATTATATTTTTACACGACGGTTACCCTGGTTATTCAGATGAAAGTGAGCAAAAGAAGAGTATAGATAGCTATTTGGGTGAAAACCCAAATGTTGAGTTATCTTGGCCTCAAGACTTATTGCATTTTAGTAAATATAGGTCATTTGCAAGCATCCTACCTAATATTAACGGAGAGTTTTTATTAACTCTTGATGCAGATCACCACGCAGATATCGAGGAGCTAGCTTATTTGCCTTATTTATTCCAGATATTTGATTCCTATCCTGGTTGTGATGCTTTAGGTTTTAGGCTATATGCCTTTAACGAAAAATATAATATTATTACTCGTCTTGTTAGTTTGTCGGACAATGCATGGTGGGTTCATGATTTGCGAGTCAAAAGCTTGGTTGGAGGCGGTGGGGTGTATGGAAAAATGCTTATCCGCACAAGAGTTTTATTGGAAAAAGAGTTTATCCAACCTGATTCTGTAGCTGAAGATATGTTGGCAATGTCACGATTAGTTTTCTACGGATCTGAAATAAGATTCTCAGATCTTATGGAGATAGGCCAGGGTGAGGATATTTCATATTATGGTTTGATGTCTAAGCTAGGACGTTATCCAGTAGGAGCAGTTGAGTCTACGGCTACTAAATTGTATCAAGAGATGTTTAATTCTTTGGATGTGCCCTTATATCGTAAGCTAGAGTCGCTTTTTATGCTGTCGTTTTATCCAATACAAAGCATCGTTGCATTATCGCACCTTACGATTATGTTCGCCTGGGCTCTGGATATAGAAATTATGTCATTTTTCCCCTTTTTTGCGGTATTGGCCGGTTACGCCGCCATTACTTTGATAGACGGGCTTTACGTTTGGGTACATATGTATGAGCGGGAGGGGATCATCAGGGGAACGAAAAGGTATATCGTGACATTACTGCCAATGATGTTGTTTCATGGTAGCTATTTCTATCATTATATGCAACAATTGATTAAAGGTTTAAAAGGATATGCTAGGTTTAATATAAGCGAAAAGAAATATACTCTCTCGACGCGTGATTGGAATTATCATTATTCTGTAAATAAGTTTGCATTTAAGATGGGTAGCCTAGGGTTAGGATTATTCATCTGGGGAGTGTTATTTTATACGCATAATTCGCGGGATTATCTTTTAATGATGCCTTTTATATTGAACATCTTTCTCTGGGGATTTTCAACGTTAGTTTTTATTCCTCGTAAGAAAGGGTTATTTGGTAAGGTTGATATAATCGGTGAAGCAGTTTTCATGATATTAAGTTCATATTACGATATTCTTCTCTGGCCATTTAGATTCATTAAAAAGAAAGTCGCCTGATTTCCTTTTAGCCTTGCATTTGAGTGATTTAGATAAGATCAGGAGGTGTTCTTATATAAACACTGTAGGTTGTAAAAAGGCAAGACGAAATAGTTGTTAGATTCATCTCTGGATTGGGCAGATTCTGAAGGAGAGTTTATTGATTTGTTGGTTCATATTTGATACAATAAGAAATACTTGGAAAAGTGGTTTTTTGCTCCCAACGATTCTTTATTGCTAATGTTGATATAGATTGCAATCTTTAAGAGAATTAAAAGGGAGGCATCCCTATGCAAAAAAGTAGGAAGAGATATAACAAGCCAAAGCTGGTTATATTGGTAAGAGGAAGGCCTGAGGAGAGGTTACTATTTGCGTGCAAGTGGGCAAATGATGCTGTCTCTGGATACGACGACTATAATAGTAAATGTATGAAGCGTTATCCTAACACGACGTGTGGATACTGTTTGGATTTTAGCACGTCTTGAATATCTTTTATCAGTCTTTGATATCTTGGTTTTTTTGGTCATTGATAATAATTAGGATTGAAGAATAAGTCTGAGAAAGGATGCTTGGACTATGCGTGAAGGGAATAAAAAACAAAAATGGGACAAGCCAAAACTGATTATATTGGTAAGAGGAAAACCTGAAGAGATGACGCTAGCGACCTGTAAGCATCTTATTTTTCCGTATTGTGGAGGAATGGGGGCGGATTCAAAGTATGGTGGTTGTTTCGCGATTGGCGGTGTGAATCCGGACTGTTTTGAGAGTTGTCAGAAGCATGATTGCTCTTGAGGACCCAATTAGCCCTTGGTTTTTAATATTATTGGCCGCATAACTAAAGTTGAGCGGGGTAGCAGGGAAATTTGTTTAAGAATTTGGCTGGAAACGGGAGTGCACAGGATATGGGTAAGACAGGAAACTATATAGTAAAAATACCTCTACCTGAATTTGCGGCCTGGGATAAAATGCGTCGCGGGCATAGCCTGGTTTCTTTTGACCTTGAAATTACCGCTCGTTGTAATAATAACTGTTCTCATTGTTATATCAATCTTCCCGCTACGGATAAATCGGCTAAGGCAAAAGAGCTTTCGCTTAGTCAGATAAAAACAATAGTAGATCAGGCGCATTCTTTAGGTGCGCTTTGGTGTTTGATCACCGGGGGAGAGCCTTTGTTGCGTGAGGATTTCCCTGAGATATATCTTTATCTTAAGCAGAAGGGATTCTTGGTTAGTATTTTTACCAATGCTACGCTTATAAACGAAGAACATATTAAGTTATTTAAAAAATACCCTCCCCGGGATATTGAAATGACTGTATATGGAGTAACGCAGGATACCTATGAAAAGGTGAGCCGTGTTAAGGGTTCGTTTGCTAAATTTATATATGGATTAAGGTTGTTATTAGAAAATGGCGTGAGAGTCCGTCTTAAGACTATGGCCTTACGTTCTAACTTAGATGAACTTCAGCAGATCTCAGAATTCTGCCGGGAGAAAACCAAGGATTACTTTCGTTTCGATCCATTCTTACATCTTAGGTTCGATAGCGATAAGAAAAGAAACGCAGAGATAAAAAACCAGCGGCTTTCCGAAGAAGAGATTGTAAAGATCGAGCAGGCTGATCCAGAACGTTCAGGAACGCTTGAAAAAAATTGTGATAAATTTATTCTTCCCGGGCTTGAAGATGGTAATTGTAATCATCTTTTTCACTGTGGAAGCGGAAATGGGAGTTTTACTGTAAGCTACGATGGATATTTTAGGTTATGTTCTTCACTCTGGCATCCAGAATGCCTTTATGATTTAAAAACCGGGAGTTTACGGCAAGCATATGAAGAATTTGTTCCGCAGGTGCGTGGTATGCGCTCAAGTAATAAGGAATTCTTAGATAAATGCCGTAAATGTTCAATAATCAATTTGTGTATTTGGTGTCCGGCGCACGCTTATCTGGAAACCGGGAAATTAGATATGCCTGTAGATTATTTTTGTGAGGTAGCCCATGCAAGGGCTGATATGTTAAAGAGGGCCTGATAATAGAATAACCTTTGGTTAAAAATAATTAACTTGATATTATTAAAGGAGAATGGTACGTAAAAGTTGTCGAGAGGGGGGTACTTTGATGCATAAAGGAAGCAGAAAGCCAAAATGGGATAAGCCAAAGCTGATTATCTTAATCAGAGGAAACCCTGGGGAGCAGATCTTGTCGAGCTGTAAGACCGATACGATTTCGGGTTCGCTCTCTACCTATCAACAGTATTGCTGGATCTCTGGTGGGGTTGGGGGTTGTACGGACGGGTATTGCGCGTGTCCCTGCCAGACCAGATCCGGGTCTTAGCCCATTAGCCCTTAGTCCATTTGGTCATTGGTTATTAGCCGTAAGCCTTAAGCAAGTAAGCTTATGGTTTAAAACTTATAACTTCAGGCGTAATCTCTTTGTTGATTTTAGGTTAAAGAAGAGTTCATATAACTATAAATATGGCACAAGAGTATCTACAAGAATTAAAAATAAATAATTTACCCCGTTTGCCTTTAGAAGGCAATCTTGATCTTACCTATCGTTGCAACAATGACTGTAGGCATTGTTGGTTGAGAATTTCACCAGACTCTTCAGAAAAGAAAGCAGAGCTTACTTTTGTAGAAATTAAAGAAATAGTTGATGAAGCAAGAAATATGGGGTGCCGTAGGTGGGCAATTTCAGGTGGTGAGCCGATGTTGCGTCCGGACTTTGTCGATATTTTTGAGTATATTACTAGTAATGCCAACAGCTATTCCTTAAATACCAATGGCACTTTAATTACTCCCAAAATAGCTAAAGCCTTAAAAAGAAAAGGCTCAAAAATGATTGCTCTTTACGGAGCAACCGCAGAGGTCCAGGATCATATTACCCGTAATCCCGGATCTTTTGAGGCAGCTATGCGAGGGTTTGCTTATTTAAAAGAATCCGGCGTCGGATTTATAGTTCAGCTAATTCCGATGAAAGATAATTACCATCAGTTCAATGATATGGTTAAGCTAGCTGAATCTTTAAGCAAACATTATCGGGTAGGCGCTGCCTGGCTTTATCTATCTGCCTGCGGGGATAGCGAAAGGAATAAGGAAATAATCCGTCAAAGGCTTGAGCCTAAAGAAGTAGTGGAATTGGACAAGCCGGATTTATCCTATGAGGATTGGGTGAGAGAAAAAACCAGCCTATATTGCTCTAGTGTAGATGAAAATGGACATTTGCTTTCTTCTTGTATAAAATCAAGACGTGATTTTCATATTGACCCTTACGGCAAGATGACTTTTTGTTGTTTTATTAAAGATCCGTCACTACGCTATGATTTAAAAAACGGTAGTTTCCAAGAAGCCTGGGATAGGTTTATTCCTTCTTTAGCAGATAAAATCAAAATGACAGACGAATATAAAGAGAATTGTGGTTCTTGTCAAAATAGGAGTGATTGTCGGGTTTGTTCGGTTTATGCATATCTAGAGCATAGGGATTTTAATACTAAGGTCGAATATCTCTGCGCAGTGGCTAAAGAAAGCAGAAAGTTTAAGGAAGATTGGGAAAAACACCATCGGCGTTATTTTAAGATCGCAGATATAACTATACGGGTTGGGTCTGATTTGCCATTCGAAAATAATACATTAAATCCTCAATTCAAGACTTTTGAAACAGATGGCCCTGGAGAAGACAATATCTCAATCCAACACCATTTTTCGCTTCCTGATCTAGAGGGGAAAGATTTAGGCAAGGAATTTTACCATAAACCTCCATGGGCGATTTATAAGAAGAATGATTCATGGATATATTTAGGAATTTCCCCTATACCAGAAAATAGAAAACTGCACCGGGTTGTAACCTTTGATTATAACCATACCCATGCCAGGATTTATAATGACGGGCAAGATGGTTTCTTAAGAGGTGGCCTGCATTCTTTAACACTTTTCCCTACCGACCAGATACTCTTGGCGCGTATTTTAGTAGATCGCAAGGGTTGTTATTTGCATTCTTGTGGGGTTATCTTTGATGGCAAAGGTTTACTTTTTTTGGGGCATTCCGAAGCAGGTAAATCGACTATGGCTACTATGCTTAAAGGAGATGCCGAGATACTTTGCGATGACAGGATTATTGTGCGTGATAGCGCAAGTGGTTTTAAAATCTATGGCACTTGGAGCCACGGTGACGTACCTGACGTATCGGCCAATTCCGCGCCGCTTAGGGCTATTTTCTTTTTGGAGAAAGCAGAAGATAATAAAGCTATCCTCTTGAAAGACAAAAAAGAAATAACCAAAAGGCTTTTGGAATGTTTAATAAAACCTTTTGTTACTCCAGATTGGTGGGATAAGATATTATCGCTCGTGCATGATATTGTAGAAGAAACCCCTTGCTATATTCTCAAGTTTAATAAAAGCGGGGAAGTAGTTAAGTTATTAAAAAGTTTATAGACTAGGAGAATAAGAATGGTTAAGAAAAGATGGATAAGGCCTAAGTTGCTGATATTATTAAAAAGTATCGAGCAAACAACAGTTCTGGGGAATTGTAAAACAGCCACTAGTAGTGGTTGGGCCAATGGAGTAGCCCCAGGTTGGGGTGCATGTACAGTTGGTGATATCACTACTTGCACTAATTGTCAAACAATATAATATGCAAAACCAGTCTTATGTTGTTAAGTTAGATTCTAGCAATGCTAATCTATTTAAGGGTAGAAGATCGACTTTGAGTCGGTTAGATATAGAGTTAACTGAACGCTGCAATAATAACTGTATGCATTGTAATATAAATCTGCCTGTGGATGATCTGATTGCCAAGCAAAAAGAGCTTTCGCTAGAGGGAATACAAAATATCCTTAAAGAAGCGGTTGAGTTAGGTTGTATTAATGTAAGGTTTACCGGAGGAGAGCCGTTATTGAGAAAGGATTTTAAAGAATTATATATCTTTGCGCGAAAATTAGGTTTAAGGGTATTGATCTTTACTAACGCTACTCTAATTACTCCGGATTTAATAGATGTATTTACTCATATTCCTCCTTTAGAAAAGATTGAGGTTACAGTTTATGGGATGAAGAAAAGTTCTTACGAGGGGGTAACTCGTATTCCTGGATCATTCGAAGCTGCTTGGAAGGGGATAGATTTATTATTAGAGAATAAGATCCCTTTTATAGTTAAAGGAGCATTGTTGCCTTCCAATAAAGATGAGGTAGAGGAATTTGCAAGCTGGGCGAAGAATATTCCTTGGATGGAAGATAAGCTGCCTTCCTATTCAATGTTTTTTGATTTGCGTTGCAGAAGGGAGATAGAAAAAAATCAAGGTATACTAAGTTTAAGATTATCTCCGGATGGAGGATTAAGAATCCTTACTCGTGATAAAGATAGTTATCTTAAGTCAATGAAGGAATTCTGTTCTAAATTTATGCGGCCAGCAGGGGATAAACTCTTCTCCTGCGGTTCAGGAATTGGCAGCGGATGCGTAGATGCCTATGGCAATTTTCAGCCTTGTATGATGTTACGGCATCCAGATTGCGTATATGACCTCAAGAATGGATCTTTAAAAGATGCTTTAGAGAGCTTCTTCTCGAAACTTAGAGAGAAGAAGGCAGAAAATCCTAAATATTTAGCCAAGTGTGCTAAATGTTTTTTAAAAGGCCTCTGCGAACAATGTCCAGCAAAGTCTTGGTCAGAACATGGTACTTTGGATACCCCGGTTCAATATCTCTGCGATGTTGCGCATGCGCAAGCTCGGTATTTGGGGCTAATAAAAAAAGGAGAAAATAGTTGGGAGGTAAAAGATTGGAAAGACAGAATTAGTATTTTTTCAGGAAATAAACCTATTACTCAATAAAAATCAGGAGGATATCTATGGAAACAGATGTTAAAATTAACGATATATATATGCCATCAGAAAGCATAGTGGCGCGTGAAGTGCAGGGTGAATTTGTGATTATTCCAATTGTTTCTGGTGTCGGGGATATGGAGGAGGAGATTTTTTCTCTTAATGAAACTGGTAAGGCGATTTGGGGCAGACTCGATGGTAAAAAAACGCTTAAAGATATAGCTATATCCTTAACTACGGAATTTCAGGCTACAGCTGATGAAATTGAACAGGATGTTTTGGGGCTTATTCAGGAATTATTAAAAAGAAAAATGTTGATTTGTGTAAATGGATCTGCCAAAAGATAGCTCTCAATTTCTAGAGATAAGTAGCGAAGAATTATCTCTCCCGCAACCGGCCATAGTTGATTTATGCAGGGCTACGCTTAATAAGGGGGCTGAGTTTCGTTTCAAGGCAAGCGGCTTTAGTATGTTGCCTTGCATTAGAAGCGGAGATATTCTTACCGTTTCTTCAATTACAGGTATACCAATTAAATTCGCTGATATCGTTGCTTTTACACATCCAATTAGCAAAAAATTAATCGTCCATAGGGTATTGTATAAAAAGAAGTGCGCTTATCTTATTAAAGGGGATAATATACATATAGCAGATGGATTTATTCCTTCTAATGATATTATTGGTCGGATAACTAAAGTTGAACGAGGCAGTAGGGAGATTAGACTAGGAATGGGGCCAGAGAGAATGCTGGTTTGTTTTTTGAGTTTTTTGAGGATGTTCACGTTATTGTCAATATGTTTATCAGGAATGCGTAGAATGTTTAAAACAAAGAGCCCTTGGCTAGGTAGATAAGAATAGCTTATGGTTTTTTACAGAGTCGTATCACTATGTATACCATATAGATACATTTGACAAAGGGAAGCGCTTTCTTGTAAGCTTGAGTATGTACTTGACAAAGGTTTGAATAGTGTTATAATTACTTTGCAAAATCAGGAAAAAGGATATTCGGAGATCCTTTGCTGGAGGGCAAAGGAGCCACGTGTATCAACCGGATTAGACCAAATCGGGCCTATCCGGTTTTTTGTTTTTTGTTGCATTGAGCACAAATTTATGGTAAAATTATGAAAATGCTAAAAGTAATTAAAATAATCATCTTTAGTTTTTTCTTAACAGCTCCGGCGATTTTCTCTTCCGAGGCTTGGGCTACTTTTGATTTAAGCTATATACTTACCGAAGGAGGATATCGTCTAGAATTTGACCGGACGAATTTCTCTCGTGGGGTTACGTTTACAGTAACTAGCGATATTGCCAAGCGGTATGAGTTGCGTCAGCGCATTGAGAGCCCTTTAAGAAATCGCGATAATCCTTCGATTATTATCCGCGATAATTTTGTTGTTAGAGGATTGCGTGGTTCTAATAAATATGGTGATTTGCGTATTCCTCCTGGAGATACTCCCGTACGAAACGATGAACTTATTTACGTCTCTGCTCCTGCCGGTACACAAGATTCTTTTACTCTAGTCTATGGAATTATAAATTCGCAGCAGCTAACCCCAGGATATTATACTGGACGTATTAGTTTAATTTTAACTCCAATTGATTCAACTCAAGCTCAAGTTACCAAGGTAATCGATGTATACGCTACTATCTCTGAGAGTGGCGATTTGTCTTCAGTAGTTATTAAACCTGCGGAAGGTTTTAATTCTATTGTACTTGTGCCTTTGGATAATACCGGTGTCTATAATCCATCAGCTAACGCTGTTGTCACGATAAATGGGACTTTTCGTGAGCCATTTAAGATTATGCAAATGATTCCTAGGCCTATTCAGTCTCAAGGTAACGATTCCATTGATTATAGAGATGTTCTTTTTAGTGTTCTTGACGCAAAAGTAGGTGTTGCCATAAACCAACCGACTCCACTTGTAAATAGGATGCAGACAGTATATTCTTCTAGGCCGGATGGTAGCGCAGACAAGGTATTCGTAATCGCCTATTCTCTTGCTAATCCTTCAAGTCTTATGGCTGGAAATTATAGTTCACGCATTCAATATATCTTGGAATCTGCGGGAAGGCAGATAAACTTAGGAGCGCTGGATTTGGAGATTAAACAGGATCGTATTTTTGAAATCTCAATTTCACCACAGGATCAGCGCTATAGTATTAATTTCGATAATCTTAAAGCTAGCGATGGCCCACGCACAAACGAAGTTCTCATTGAGGTAAAAACTAATACCGCGAAGAAATATCAGGTAACTCAGGATGTTCTTTCAGAATTGACTAGTATCGAAGGCGAGACGATTCCCTCTAAGTATTTTTCTATGCGTACACTTTCAGTTAACAATACTAAAGGAAATTTAAAGATTGTGGATAGGGTTGCTGTTGAGAAAGGAAGCTCGCTTTTATTCATTTCTGATAATGATGGTTCTGCTGATTCGTTTAAAGTAGTTTACGAATTGACTGCTCCTGCTGATTTAAGAGCAGGTAATTATTCATCAAGGATAACTTATACATTGACCGAGATTTAAGGAAAGGAGAATAGAAAGTATGCTTAACAATAACGACTGTAAACAAAGACAATCAATAAAGGAGGTGGTAAAAATGAAAAACATACTTATTTGTATGGTTTTCGTATTAGTTGCTTTTTTCGCAACTAATGTATGGGCTGCTTCAAGCCAAACGGTTAACGTTAACGCTATTATACCTACAGTTAGCGGTGGATTAACTGTAACCGTAAGTAAGGTTATAGGTACTACTTTTACTGGAGATACAGCGATCAATTTTGGAACATTAGCTTTGGATCCTGTAAATAATATTTTCACACCAGCTGATGGGAGATATTACGCTGTAGATGTAGGAGTAAGAGATAATACCGGTACTGTTTGGACAGTGACACACACTCGCACTTCGTTTAAGAAAGATGCTACTAATAACTTGGATAGCAATGTTAATGTTTCTTTTGTAAAACAAGTGAGTTCAACAGTAGGCGTAGTGGACAAGTATCTAAGTTTCAATAATAGTAATAACATTGCTTACACTAAGACCCAGTTAGGTTCGGGTTGGCTACGTATTTACTATGGCCTTGGTACTGGTAATACTACAACACCTGATGCTAGTGGAGTAACGCCAATTGGTTTTAATAAACCAGCAGGTACTTATACTGGCTCAATTACTATTACCTTAACACCGTAATAAAGATTTTGGTAATAAGCGTCATGGGATGATTTAAGAATAAAAGGGGGAGATTTTGACTACTCTATTACGTATAGGTATGTTTTTTTGCTTTTTCGCTAGTTTATTTATCTCTAGCGTGCAAGCTGATAAGCTACCTTTTATGAATCAATCAAAGGTTAGGGTTATGGTTGCTCCTGGTGAACGTGCATTTGGAGAGATGACTCTTGAGAACCCAACTGATAAAGCTAAGAATATACGTCTTTATCTGGAAGATTGGTATTATCTCCCCGGAGGATCAGGCGCCAAAGAATTTCTGCCAGTAAATTCTACTGCATTTTCTGCTTGTTCCTGGATAACATTTTCTCCAGCCGAAGTAGTAGTGCCCCCATTTGGAAAGCAAAAAATAAATTATGTTATCTCGGTGCCTCAAGACGCATCAGGGACGCGTTTTGCTTCACTATTTTTTGAGACACTAGTTACAGAAAGCTCTCTTTCTGATGTTGGTCGTTCCGCAGGGCTTGATATCTCTGTTAGGGTAGCAACTCTTTTTTACATAGAAATTAGTGGCGCCGCAGAGAGAAAAGCCAATATTTCTAATCTTAAGATAGGCCCATCAAAGAAAACTGATGGGTCTTTGGAGATTACGCTTGATTTTGAAAATATCGGAAATACTGATATTACTACTTCCGCAAACTTTAGCCTAATGGGTAGCGATGGAATAGTTAGCGCGCGTGGTGCATTCAATGATCTGTATACTTTTCCCGGTGGTAAGGGGGTATTTCTAGGGGTTTGGAAAGGGAAGATCGCTCCAGGTGAATATGATTTTGTGATAACCGTTGATCTTGGAAAAGCACTCATGGACGCAGGCATAGGCAGAGGGCCTGTGATTACCAAAGAAGCCTCTGTTACAAT
>ORJL010755348.1_pt1 | contig 15834 bp, 14 predicted proteins | sample 1779941 | NCBI WGS metagenome assembly ORJL01 (sample SAMEA104232317, study PRJEB22302) | groundwater metagenome | biome: forest; feature: aquifer; material: groundwater | place: USA | collected 2011-08-07 | depth 5.8 m | reverse complement strand
TCCCATTTTGTCTTTTTCGCTGTTTACACGATCTGTGATAATTTCTGCCGCAGTCTTACCGGTTATAGCAAAGTGAAGCTTATTTTGTACGGTAGCAAAAAATTCTTTACTCTCATATGCTTTTGGCGAATAGTCGATCGCCGTCGCATAGATATCGGTGATCTTTTGATAGATCCTTCGCTCACTAGTGCGGATATCCTTAATTTCTTCATAAAGTTCATCAAAATATCTGGCGCTAAAACGGGAGCCATATTTCATCCGATTGACATCCAAGGCATAGCCCTTGTGGATATAATTTTTCAAAATTCCGGTCGCCCATTGTCTAAATTGGGTGCCCCGTTCGGAATTTACCCGATAACCAATTGCAATAATGGCTTCCAACGAATAAAGAGATGCGTTTCTTTTGACTTCTCTTTCTCCTTCTTTTTGAACTTGTAAGAAATCCTTACAAGTTGCCGTTTGATCGGCCTCTCCCTCTGCATAGATGTTTTTGAGATGCTGGGTTATATTTTGAGGCGTTGTGTCAAAAAGTTCGGCCATTTTTTTCTGAGTTAGCCAAATATTCTCTTCGGCAAATAATACTTCAATATTCACTGCGCCGTCTGACGATTGATAGAAAGCGATCTGATTGTCCGGTATTTTTTTCATCCTCACCTCAAGATCTACGGCTAGCACAAACATATTGAAAATCAATAAATTAAACCGGCCTTACCCCATTATCTCCTCTATCCAGAACTGGGTCTTGGCCGGGATCTTATTGTGCGGATAGAATTTGGCGATCAATTTAAAGACCTCTTCGGGGCGTTTTAATTTCAAATACGATATCAAAAAACGGGTGTCATCGCCGTCAAGCGTGTCAAATCGTGCCGACACACACTTCATCGCCAGCATATATTCGGCGCCGGGCGCCCAGACGCGCAGATGCGACAGCTTCAGGACATCCTCTCGCGGCGGGTCCACATGAAGAAATCCCTTTACCGCATCGTTGAGCCAGCCTTCTTCAAGGCCGAACCTCCTGGCGACCGCCTTGCTTGCGGTTCGTATCTCTTTTACGGGCTCAAATATGGCGTCCACATCTTTGGTCGCCTTTCTGGCATGAAAGACCAGGCACATGACCGCGCCGCCGCAGAGGCCCACCTCGCCTATGACGCCTTTCTTGGCGAGTTCCTCGTTAAGCGCCTTGAACAATTTCTTGATCGTTGCCACATCGAGCATATCTCACCTCCTAGATAAAAAATTCTCCAGCACGAAGATATTGCGCTTTCGAAAATAGAACGGCGATTCTAGAAGCGCAGACGCCTTCAAACCTTCCACTCCGGAGACGAACCATGGTTCTTTGATCGGCGGCACGACCGCACACCACCATGGCATCGCGACATTAAGTTCCTCACAAAGAGTTTCAACGACTGACGCCGTCAACGCACGCAACCTTTTGGACAGGTTTTGCGCCGGCGGGGCGAGCACATAGGCCGCATCTTTGCGCTTTCTAAAGGCATCCACAAAGTTAAAGAGCCATATCTTCCACGAGGCCTCGCCTTCTTCGATAATTCTCTCCGACACCATCGCGACCGAATCGGCAGGTTGTGCAAAAACACCGGTGAGCGTCTGCGTGATGATCTCGCTTGGATATCCAAGTGATGCCGCTATCTTTTGCAAGGTGGAGAGCTTCGGGTCGTGTTCACCCGACTCGATGAGCTGGATCGTCCTGAAAGAAACCCCCGCAAGCGAGGCCATTGTCCGTTGTGACACCCTCTTTTCTCTGCGTAATTTATATAATAAATTCATGCATATATTATATAATGACATACTATAATATGTCAAGGATTTTTATTTTCTTTCCATGAAGGCTTCGATGCGGGTTCGGTGCTGATCGAAGGTGGTGTTGGACTCGTCAACTGCGTCGCCGTTCAGGTTCAGGAACTTGAAGCCGGCCGATTCAAACGCCCTTTCAAGCATCTGAACGTTCCCGGTCGCCTGATGACAGCCCCAGCTTGAATAGTGGATGACGCCGTCGACGTCGAATTCGCGCGCGATGGTGAGTGCGTTCTGAACGCGGCGCTCCATCTTTCCGTTCGACGGATGCAAGATAAGCCTTTTTGCTATTGAACCATAAGGGTCCTTCAGGTCATAGCCCTCGAAATAGGGCTTGGTATATTCCTCGCAAACCATGCGCGCGGTCAGCCCATTGTCCAGCAGGTCCCAGAGGGGCGTGTCATATTGCGGGACGATGTGCATCCACATGAATCTCGACATGTAGCGCAGGACTTTAGTCCTGCCAATATTGGCAGGACTAAAGTCCTGCGCTACATATCTGGCAAAGTATTTGTGTTCCTCTGTGCCGCTCTCGAGCCCCTTGATGATCCGGTCCGCGATGTTGATCAAAAGGTCGCTGCCAAGGAGATAGTGCGACGGAAAACAGAAACTGACCATCTCATAGCCGCGAAACATATTTTGCGGCCGCTCTCTTCGCAGGTTGTATATCTTCTTTAATCTGACCAGCCCCTCTTGCGCTTTGGCGACCGATGCCCTGATAAGATCGATAGAATATTTTACATTCACAAGTTCGGCGACCTTTCTCGCCGCCGCATCGAGCTGCTCTTTTAAATAGGCAACGCCCGTCTCTGTATATTCATATGGAATATCCAGATAGAGGAACGGTTTCTTGGTCATCTGCGCGACCTCTGAGAACGACTTGAGATTCCCGTCACAAAAGAGCGAGGTCGAGGCAACCACATCGGGCGCCGCAAAATAGCCCGACCTTCCAAGGCCTATCAGGAGCCTGTGAAACGAGCACATGGTGTTTGAGACGCCAAGGGCGTCGGCGCCGGCCAGAAATTCCTTTGAAAGGCCGGCCGTTGAAAATATGCCGGCGAGCACCTCAAGGCTAAGTGGCCTTATGCCAAAGGGATGAAGTATCTCGGTCGGGAAAAAGACGGATATCCACGCTCGGCGCGCCTTTGGTTCGAGCGCCGCCCTGATGTTTTTCAACTGGTTCTGGCGCAGGAACTTGCCTGCCGGCGACTTCTGACGCGACATGATAACATCGGCGGCGGCGGCCAGTTTCATGACAGAAGCGGGCGTCAAAACACCCCTTCTCATACCCGCCATTCCGAATTTTCCAACTTGTGTTTTAAGGGACATGTATAGTGGGGTCAGGCTTAACTTTTTAACTTATTTTGTTTCAACACCGCCAAAAGTTAAAAAGTTAAGCCTGACCCCATATTGTGACGAGTTTGCCGCCAAAGCAGTAGTGGCGGGACTAAAGTCCTGCGCTACATGGTTTGCCCGATAAATCGGGCAACTACATACTATATTTCAAGCTTCTTCGTCGCCGCCTTAATGAGCAGGACACAGAGGATCAGGAACGCCGCAACGCTGACCAGATCGGCCATGGGCCCCAGTCCTTCGATCAGGTTGTAACTCTCTCCGAAGTTCAAGAGCTTGGCATAGTAGCCCTCTTTTACGCCGGCGGCCACGGCTATCGCAATGCCGGCAAGCGAACCTCCCGCCACAAGGCCGGTTGAATAGAGCATTCCGGAAGACAACTCGCTCTCCCCTTCCGTCTTCTTCTTGGTCGCCCACGCGACAAGCGCGTGCACCATGCCACCGATGAATATCGGGAACGTCGTCGCCAGAGGCAGATAGACTCCGATCGCCACGGCAAGCGAACGTACACCGCAAAGCTCGATCACGACCGATATCATGACACCGCAGATCACGAGGCCCCATGGGAGTTCCTGCGCAAGCAAACCCTTTATCAATGTCGCCATGAGAGTCGCCTGCGGCGCGGCGAGTTTTTCGCTCCCGATCGGGCCGTAAGGAGAGGTGTGCAACGCAAAGAGTGTCCACGCAATGACCAAGGCCGATGCCAGAACGCCTATCACCAAGCCTACCTGCTGCTTATATGGTGTCGCACCGACAAGATAGCCGGTCTTCAGGTCCTGGCTCGTCGCGCCGGCATTGGCCGCCGCGATACAAACGATCGAGCCGACCATCAGCGCGATCGCCTGATACTGCTCACCCTTCCATCCGATCGCCACGAATATCAGGCATGTCGCCATGAGCGCCGCGATGGTCATACCCGAGATAGGATTGCTCGAAGAACCAATGATACCGACGATGCGGCTTGAAACGGTGACAAAGAAGAAACCGAATATCAGCATGAGAAGCGCCATGAGGAGCGTTTCAGGAAATTTACCGGGAAACTGCGGCATTACCGTCATGACCACCAGCAAAATAACGGAACCTATCAACACATAGATCATTGGAATATCTTTGTCGATGCGCGATACCCCCCCTTCGCCCTTTGAACCCCTTAACCCTTTGAAACCCTCTTTGAACGCGGCGATGATCGTCGGGATCGTCTTGATAAGCGTGAAAAGTCCGCCTGCCGCCACCGCGCCGGCGCCGATATACCTGACGTATCCTTTATATATCTCCATCGGCGACATCTGCGATATCAAAAGACCCTTCCAGCCCGGCAACATGGTGGCTTGAAGCTGATCGCCAAAGAGAGTGACCAACGGTATCAAGACCATCCATGAAAGGACTGAACCGGCCACGATACGCGCCGAACCCAGAGGGCCAATGATGTAGCCGACGCCCAAATATTCGGGCGTGATCTCCGAGCAGATCGTGGCGTTCGGGAACTGGCTCGTCTTCGGAGTTGAGTACCACGGGACATCCTTCCAGAAACCAAATATGTTCATGAAGAGCTTATATATGATGGATATCCATAGGCCGGAAAAGACCATCTTCGCGAGGTTGCCCCCCTTTTCTCCAGCAATAAGGACCTCGGCGCAGGCCGTTCCTTCGGGATACGGCAGCGTAGCGTGTTCTTTAACGATGAGCGAACGGCGCAGGGGGATCATGAAGAGGACGCCCAATATGCCGCCGACAAGGGCCAGCGTGCAGATCTGGACGTATTTGAAATATATATCGCCACCGGTCAGGAATGTCAGCGCCGGAATTGTAAATACCACGCCTGCGGCGATCGATTCGCCCGCGCTTCCGATCGTCTGGACGATGTTGTTCTCAAGGATAGTTGACTTGCCGAGCTTTTTAAAGACCGCGATGGCAAGAACGGCGATGGGGATCGATGCCGAGACTGTCAAGCCCGCGCGCAGCGCCAGATAGACGGTTGACGCGCCAAATATGATGCCAAAGATGATGCCCAAGATGACCGCTCTGAACGAGAACTCCGGTATCTGCTGCTCGGTCGGCACATACGGCTTGAATTCTAACATTTGGCCTCCTTTGATCGGTAGTTGCCCGATTTATCGGGCGGCTATTGGCCTGATGAATCAGGCAACTACATCTTTCGCAAATCGGCCGACAAATATCAATATAATTCTTGCCCCGAGCGAAGTCGAGGGGTTGACATCTTTGAAATTTTTGTTATGTAGTTGCCATGAAATTCACACCCTATGTCCCCGAACAGACCAACATGCGCGAGTTCACGTTCAAGGCCTTGTTCCTTGGGCTTGTGCTGGCCGTTGTCCTTGGCGCGGCGAACGCCTATCTGGGCCTCAAGGCCGGCATGACGATCTCCGCGAGCTTTCCATCGGCTGTGATCGCCCTTGCCGCGTTCCGGCTCAAATTTCTCAAGGGGAGCGTCCTTGAACAGAACATGGCGCGCAACGTCGCAAGTGTCGGCGAGGCGATGGCGGCGGCGGCGATATTCATCATTCCGTCGTTCTTAATGGTCAATTTCGGCGGCGTCAGGCTCTGGGAGACGTTCCACTACTGGGAGACCGCAGTCCTTTTGATAGTCGGCGGCCTCATCGGGGTGCTCTTTATCATTATATTAAGGCGCACACTGCTCGTGGACGCCGACCTCCCCTTCCCTGAGGGCTGTGCGTGCTATGAGATAGTCAAGAGCGGCCAGCAAGGCGAGAGCGGCGCCAAATACGTCTTTGGCACACTGGGCCTGGGCATCTTGATCGAGCTTTTAAAGAATTCGAGCGGGTTCGCCATATTCAAGGATTGCAAGGATTACTTTTTCAAATTTCCCGCATCCGTTATTCATCATATAACAAGTTCAAAGAAGCCGCTCGGCGATATCACCTATGAAGGCGGCCTCTCTTTCACAACGCCTCTGGCATCGCCAGCGCTCATGGGCGTTGGCTATATAATCGGCCCGTTCTACTCCGCGGTCAACTTCGCCGGCAGTGTTCTGGCAAGGCTGGTCTTTGTGCCGCTTGCTCTCTTCTTGAACCCGAACCTGCAGGCACAGCTCTCCGCCGGCGGCGAGCTCATGAGCCTTGAGGACCTGACCTTCTCGGTCTGGTACACGCAGGTGCGTCCGATCGCTGTGGGCGCCATGCTTGTCGGGGCCGTATATACGATGTGGAAGATGCGCGATTCGATCACCTCGTCGTTCAAGGGGGTCTTTAGCCGGCGCGCGCGCGCGGAAGGCGTTGCCCCGGCCGGCCGATGGGAGAAGGACCTGAACCTTAAGGCCGTGCTCTTTTCCGGCGTCGCGTTAATGATACCAATGGTCTTCATCTACCACTTCTTCACTGGTAATTGGGGGCAGTCCGTTGTCGCGACGATCGTCATGGCGATCACCGGCTTCATCTTCGCCGCCGTCGGCGGCTGGCTGGTCGGCATTGTCGGCAACTCGAACCAGCCTCTCTCCGGTTTAACGCTTTCGACGCTCCTCATCGCGGCACTTGTGATGCTCGTGTTCGGATTCAAGGGGATAAACGGAGTGGCCGCCGTCCTTGGGGTCGCCGCCATCATCTGCTGTGCCGCCTCGATGTCGGGCGACCTGATACAGGAGCTTAAGGTCGGACAGCTCCTTGGCGCGACGCCCTGGAAGATGGAACTCGCGCAGATAATCGCAGTCATTGTCGTTTCCTTCGTAACGGTCTTTCCGCTCGTGATTCTGCACGAGGCGAACCTTGCAGGTGGCGGGATAGGGATCGGCGATATCAAGCTCCCCGCGCCGCAGGCCGGGCTTATGGCACAGCTGGCGACCGGCATCATGGGCGGACAAATGGCGTGGGGGCTGATCGTGATAGGCATGTGCCTTTCGTTCGGAATGATACTCATCAAGGCGCCGTCTCCCATGCTCATCGCCGTCGGCATGTATCTTCCGTTCGAAACAACGTTCGCCATATTTGTCGGCGGGCTTTTTAAAGGGATCGTCGACTGGTTCGTGAAGAGGCGCAATTTGAGCGATGCCGAGAAGCTCACCGTTGAGAACAAGGGAATTCTTCTTGCGAGCGGTTTTGTCGCCGGCGAGGCGATCACCGGCGTGTTATTGGCGCTACTCTTCCTGATAGGCGTGGAGTCCCTGACGAGCCTCTTTACCGGCATGGAAGAACTTCCTATCTTGGGGAACTATGGCGGCTGGCTTTCGATGATAGTATTCGCCGTGGTTGGATTCATGCTGGTCAAGGTACCGCTGAATAAGAAAGGCTAAACTATTATGCCCAAGCCCATTCTTCAGAATTGAAATTGTTAATTATTATCATGTGTACCGCTAACACCCTGCTAACGCTCGTTTTTTTCCCTCAAAAAATATGCCGTCTTCGGTGGTTTCCCCACCCGGTCAAGGAAAATTGAAACGTCGGCTCTCCGGAGGCGCAACCGAATGTTTTGTAGGTATCGAGAAGCTGGCGCCGTTCAAATTCACGTTGCGTGTCTGCGCCTTCCGTATCAAAACCTTTAAGATAGTTCTTCGGTGTGGCGGTAAGGCCAAGCTTATAGCCAACAAAATATTCAAACACGGCGCGGCTATTTCCCCCAATCGAACGGTGGGCTTCATCTGAAATAACAAATTCAAAATCGGTCGGGCTAAATTCCTTTTTGTAACGGTCTCCGGCCAAAAATGTCTGAATGGTTGAAACTACGATCTGGGAGTTGCGCCAAGAGTCTCGATTCTCCTTATAAATAACTGCCGGGTGGTCGTGGCCAAGACATGCGCGAAACGCCTTGTGGGCCTGTTCTTCAAGCTCAAGGCGATCAACCAAGAAAAGAATACGCCTTGCATTGCCCGACTTGAGAAAGAGTTTTATAATTGCGGCCGAAACCAGCGTTTTTCCGGTTCCGGTGGCCATTTCAAATAGAAACCGTGTTTTGCCGTCTTGCGCCGCCAACTGCAACTTTTTGACAGCCTGAACCTGATATGGGCGCATTTGTTTCAGGTTTGGGCGTTTTCGAAATCGTCGCCGGAGTCTTCGAACTTGACCGAGCCTTCGAGCAGAATATTGGCCTTGCCTTGCGGTGAATCAAAGAAACGCCAGCCGCTATCTTCGAGGAGTTTATTGATCTTAATTCTGGCCTTGGCTTCCTTTTCCATGTGGGGTTTTAGATAGTCCAGAGGGGGCAAAAATTCAAGGAATAACTGTGGTTGTCACTGCCGGAGGGAAAATAAGAGTTCCAGGTTTCAAGTTTCAGGTTTCAAGTTTCAGGCTCCATGCGGAAATAACGTCCTATTTACGTCCTATGATCGTCCTAAAAACGTCCTATCGTCCTAAAACGCAGGACGTAAAACGTCCTAAAACGTCCTATTTACGTCCTAAATACGTCCTATTTACGTCCTATGCGATGATATGGGGCGTTATGAGCCGATAAGCTACTTCCCGCCGCCGCAAATGTTTGAGTGTTCGTAGGGGAGGGGTTCTATCCCCTCCCCATTTTTGGGCGGCCACAGAGGGCCGCCCCTACCGGTTGATGACACGCATTTAAAAATCCTTCTCGATCTTCAGGTCCTTGATGAGGCGCTCGACCTCTTCGTCGTATGACGGCTCGTTGAAGAGGCGATAGAGTTCGTCCATCTCGGCGTGGCCCTCTTCTTTGGTGAGCTTTTTGGAATTGATCTCTTCCTTTATGACCTCAACATACTTGCTTGGATGCTTCTTGACTATCGCCTCGATGTAGCGGTTCAGCCTCTTGGCGGCCTTCTCCTGCTGTTCTTCCTTTATCTGCCTCCAATTCCTTAGATAATGAAGGCGGCAGTAACCGGCGGTCGTCTGCGCGTTGTGGCAACCCTCTTCTTTGCATATCTTTATTTTGGCCATTATATTTTCGCACCGTCATTCCCGCAGTAGTAGGCGGGAATCTCGCGCACTTAAGTTCACGAGATCCCCGATTACTACCTCGGGGATGACAGTCCTAAACTTGTTTCCTCAGCTCCCCCGCGAACCTCCAAATATAGTGAGCTCCGCTCCCTATCGAAAAGACCGCCGAAATTATCAACAGGACCCAGCCGATCAAATTCCACTGCACGCCCCAATAGGGATAATGCAGGATTATGAACGCCGCGCCGAAACTTCCAAAGGCGCTCTTATATTTCCCCCACTTGCTCGCAGCGATCACAATGTGTTCGTTCACCGCGACACCCCGAAGCATCGTGATGGTAATCTCCCTCATGAACAGCAATACCACGAACCACGCCGGTATCCTGCCAAGGGGAATGAGCATTATCATCGCCCCGACGTTCAAGAGCTTGTCGGCCAGCGGGTCAAAGAACTTTCCGAACGTCCCCTCTATTTTATATCTCCTCGCAAAAAAACCGTCGACCATGTCGGTGGCGCTCGCCACGCCATAGATCACTGCGGTAATAAGGCTCCAAAAGGCGTTCCATATATGATGCTCGACCTTGGTGTCGTTGATGAACATCATAAAAACGACAATGAGCGGCACCGAGAGTATCCGGGCGAGCGAGATATAGTTGGGAATATTTAAAAACTCCCTGCGTTTAACGGCGTCCATGGTTTTCCTTTATGAGGAGTAGCAGCCTTTAGGCTGAGCCAAACATCGTAGCGCAGGACTTTAGTCCTGCTAATATTGGCAGGACTAAAGTCCTGCGCTACACAAATGCTTGCGCAGCCTAAAGGCTGCTACTCCTTTACTATCCTGCAAAACTTTCTCTTCCCCACCTTCAGCACAAATTCCCCGCTCTTTTCAAACTTCGTGTTTATATCGTTCACTCGCTTGTCGTCAATGCTCACCCCGCCCTGCTGGATGAGCCTCCGCATCTCGGACTTGCTCGATGCCATGCCTGCCTCAACCGCGGTATCGACCAGCGAAGCTGTCTTGGCCTTGAACTTGGCCATATCCGTCGGGTTCAACTTCTGCGCGAATATCTTTTCGAACTCATGCTCGGCCTCATCTGCCGCCTTCTTATTGTGATACCTAGAAACGAGTTCTTTTGCAAGGTCAACTTTCGCCTTTTTCGGATGATAGCGCCCTTCGCTCACATCTTTCTTGAGCCTTGCGATATCTTCCAACCCCTTATCGCTCAATAATTCATAATATTGCCACATAAGGTCGTCCGAGATCGACATGAGTTTGCCGAACATCTCGTTCGGGCTGTCCGTTATTCCCACATAGTTGCCATAGGACTTGCTCATCTTCTTCTCGCCGTCGGTCCCGATCAAGAGCGGCATGGTCAAAACTACCTGCGATTCATGGCCCGACCTTTTTTGTATCGTCCGCCCCATGAGCAGGTTGAATTTTTGGTCGTTACCGCCGAGTTCGATATCCGCCTTGAGCACTACCGAGTCCTGCGCCTGCATTAAAGGATAGTAGAACTCCAGGATGCTCACATCGGTCCCTTCATCCATCCTCTTTTTGAAATCATCGCGTTCCAGCATCCTCGCGACGGTATATTTCGCCCCGAGCCGCGCGAACTCAATGACGCTCATCTTCCCCAGCCATTCTGAATTATAACGGACCTCCGTCTTTTTCTTATCCAGCACCTTGAAGACCTGCGCCTCGTAGGTCTTGATGTTCTTCGCTATCTCTTCGTCCGAAAGCTGGGGGCGCGTCTCTGACCTTCCGGACGGGTCGCCTATCTTTGCCGTGAAATCGCCGATGAGGAATATCACCTGATGCCCCAGCTCCTGAAACTGCTTCATCTTCTGCAAAAGCACGGTGTGCCCCAGATGAAGGTCGGGGGCGGTCGGGTCAAAGCCGGCCTTCACGCGAAGCGGTTTGCCCTTCTTTAGTTTTTCGACCAGTTCCTCTTCAGAGATGAGTTCAACGGCGCCGCGTTTTATGACTTCCATTTGATGTTTAAGGTCCATAAATTTGCATGTCATTGCGAGAAGGCCGAAGGCCGACGTGGCAATCCCCCTTATTCAATTATGTTCGGGGGATTGCTTCGGCACTTCGTGCCTCGCAATGACAAGCTCTACATCTTCTCCCACGAAACGAAGTGCCATCCCAGCGTCTTTTTCTCCAGCACGCATCTGACGCTCCACACAGAGCCGTTCTGCATCTTGACATATGCCGTCGCGGCGACCATGTGCTTGTGTATCTCCTCAACACCCGCAACATCTACGCTCTCTATCTTCGACTCTCCAAAATCGGTCGTTTTATACTTTTTGCCGTATTTGTGAAAATAACTCTTGATGATATTGCTCGCCGTCTTGTTCTTTGGCATCCTTCCGCCGCACGCGGAGAACATGATCGCTGCGATGACCAGAACGACGATATATTTTACCGAGCGCTTATTCATTTGTTCACTCCTTTTTCACTATGCGCACGAGGACACTTCTCTTCTTGCTTGAAGCATAGCGGCCAAGCCCAATTGAGGGGCTGTCTTAAGACACGTGCTTAGTTTCTAAATGAGAGGTGTCCCCCCTCAATTTACCGGCACGAGCTCCTGAAAATATTGCAACCTGTTCTCATAAACCCTTAAAGCCGCCAAAAAGCAAGGATAGAAATTCCTGCCCGCGAAACCATAGCCTGTGCCCTGATAGTTCTTGATGATCTTCACGATGTCCTTTGTGCCAAGTTGATTGATCGCTCCGGAAATGCGCCCGGGGCCGGTATTATATGCGTTCAGCGCCAGGGGCCAGCTGCCAAGGCGGTTATAATCGCGCCGCAGGTGTTTTGCCGCCGCGTGCGTTGCCTTGATCGGGTCCGTTCTTTCATCGATGCCGTGCCCCACCTTTAAGCCCAGTATGCGCGCGGTCGAAGGCATGAGCTGCCAGATCCCCTGCGCGCCCGAGCGGGAGCGCGCCTTGATATTGAACATGGATTCAACAAAGGGGAGCCTTGTGAGCTCCTGCGGTATATCGTAACCGCTAAAGAGCTCTTCGATCTGCGGAAGAAGCCCTTCGGAATAATATATCCCCTGAAGGAACTTGTCGCGCTGGCCGACCTGCCCCCTGATCAGCGGCACGGTTTCGATCGTCACCGTGCGAACGCGTTTTTTCCCCTTTCGCTTTTTGCCCTGGTATGAACTTTTCACCACCTTTTTTGACTTTTTCTCAAGACCGAGCTTGTCGGCATATTCCGCTTTCGCCGTATTGAGCGTGTCCTCGCGGGAAGCAAGACATTCCTTTGTGGGCGGGTCGTCGCAATGGGGAAGGTCGATCACGCCATAGACGTTCCCAAGGTCGCTTGGGTCGTGCAGCACCGCCTGATCGGTCGTATATTCGGCATATATCTTTGTCCAGAAATCCACCTCTTTCTTCAGACCATCGGGAACGGCGAATGGCGACGATGCCGTTGCGCTCTTTCTTGGTTCGGGGCGATCGTATTTGGCGACTACTGTAGTGGCAAAGCTTGCTTTGCTCAATGTGTAGCGCAGGTCTTCAGACCTGCCAATATTGGCAGGACTAAAGTCCTGCGCTACGTATTGGGCAGACCTAAAGTCCTGCGCTACGTTGCCTGGCACAGCAAGCTCCGCCACCACAGGCGTAAGATACACATTGAACACCAGATAAAATCCCATCAATATTCCTGCGGTCATAAGATATATCCCCAACGTCTTTTTCATTGTCCCTCGGCCAGCGCCTCAACGATCCTCTGCGAGACGTTCCTCCCTGTTGTAAAACTCACGCGACCGCCGTTGAGTATAATAGAAAAAATTATCGTTTCGCCCTTTTTCGGCATAAATCCGGCCAGTGTGCTGACGCCGTTCAATGAACCCGTCTTTGCGTAGAGTTTGTTGAAGAGCACCGGAGAATTCCACTTTTTTGTCGTCCCGTCAACGCCCGCAATGCTTAAGGATTCAATGAACGCCGTCTTCAGCCTGGCATCTTTGAACATATCCACCATAACGGCCACGAGCGACCTGGTGGCGATGTGGTTCTTATATGATAGGCCGCTGCCGTTTTCTACATAAAAATCATTTATTCCAAGCGTTCGCAGGTATTTTTCGAAAACCTGAACCCCTTTTTCGGTCGTCCCCGGGGCCCCTCTTACCTTGGCGCCGATCGATTTCACTATCTGCTCGGCCATAAAGTTGCTCGAATTCTTGTTCATGTTCTTCAGCACTTCGGAAAGCGCCGACGACTTCGCGACATAAAGAAGGCTTGCGTTGGCGGGAACCGTGCCGAATTTGACCTCGCCCGCAACGTTGACACCCCGCGCCTCGAGGAGCGCCTTGAGCGTCGTTCCAAAATGCTGGGTTGGGACCGTAACGCTCAGATATTTTTTCACCGGCTTTGCCGAGACAGAGATGCGCCCGGTGACAATGATGGTGTCGCCCTCTTTGGCATATTTTCTTGTTATCCCTATCCCTGACCTTGACCGTCTGGCAGAGGTCGTGGCCTGGTTCTTGACGATGAGCCCCGGCGCGTCGACCTCCACGATGGCCTTCTTCCCCGGTTGTTCCGCCGGAAAGACCTCGACCGTGATCGCGCCGTGGTTCAGGGCGACCGCGCTTGTCATGGCGTTGTATGATCTTGAGCTCCCCTTCTGCCGCCCGGGAAAATCCCAGCTTTCAAAGTAGCTGTCGTCTATATAAATGTCGCGTATGGCGACCGGAAGGCCCGCCGCGATGAGCCTTTGCACCGCCTCTTCAAGGCGTTCTATGACGAACGCCGGGTCGCCGAAGCCTTTGACCCAGAGATCAGTGGCTGGTGCGGAATTTAAATAGAAGTTAGTCGGGAATTGGTAGTCGGGGCCAAAGGTCTTCAGGGCAACTGCAGTGGTCAGCAGTTTCATGCAGGACGCGGGATTTAAGAGTTTGTTCGGGTTTATTTCGGCCAATATCTTACCGCCGGGCTCACTTATGGCATAAACGCTCACATCGGCCGAACTTAGCCTTGAGCCCTTGATTATCTTGTCTATCTGCGCATCCAACGGCGCCGCGAACGCATTGTGCGCAAAAAACAATATGAATATTGCAGCTAGCGATCGTCTCATCTTATTTCCCTCGTAGTGGCGAAGCTTGCTTCGCCGAATTGTGTAGCGCAGGACTTTAGTCCTGCCAATATTGGCAGACCTAAAGGTCTGCGCTACGTATTGGGCAGACCTAAAGGTCTGCGCTACATATCTGGCAGAGCAAGCTCTGCAACTATTTCTTTAATAGAAACGCGCGAATGAAGCCGTCGATGCCTCCATCCATGACCGACTGTATGTTCCCGACCTCGAACCCGGTCCGGTGGTCCTTTACCATCTGATAGGGCTGAAAGACATATGACCTGATCTGTGAACCCCACGCGATCTCCTGCTTCGCGGCCTCCACGGCATCGCGCTCTTTTTGCTTCTTCGCCATCTCCATATCATAAAGTTTCGCCTTTAATATGCGCATTGCCATCGCCTTGTTCTGGTGCTGACTGCGTTCGTTCTGGCAGGCAACCACGATCCCGCTCGGAAAATGCGTCAGCCGGACGGCCGAATCGGTCTTATTGACCTTCTGCCCGCCGGCACCACCGGCACGGAACGTATCGACCCGCAGGTCGTCTTCCTTTATCTCGATCTCGATATCATCTTCTATGTCCGGCAGGACGTAGACACTGCAAAAGCTTGTGTGCCGCCTCTTGTTGGCATCGAACGGCGATATCCTGACCAGCCTGTGAACGCCGGTCTCGGCTTTAAGGTAGCCGAACGCATATTCGCCCGAGACCGTAATGACAACGCTTCGGAATCCCGCTCCGTCGCCCTCGGTAAAATCCACCACTTCGTTCTTATAACCGCGCGCATCTGCCCATCTGCGGAACATTCTGAGGAGCATTTCGGCCCAGTCGCACGCCTCTGTTCCACCCGCGCCGGCGTTGATCTGCAAGATGGCGCTCGCGGCATCGTTCTGCCCCGAGAGCATCTGTTTGAACTCCAGGTCGGCAACGCCGGATTCAAGCGCGGCGGACTTTTCCGCCGCCTCTTTGATCAGCTCTTCGTCCTCTGAGTCACCCATCAGGTCCAGGATGGCATGGACATCGCCCATGTTGATTGTGAGTTTTTTCCAGTTCTCCAGTTCCGCCTTAAGGTGGTTCAACTCCTTCAGTACCGCCTTGGCGTTCGCTTGGTTCAGCCAGAAATCCTGCAAATGGGAACTTGCCTCAAGCTCTTTTGTCCTTGCCTCTTTTTTCTCGAGGTCAAAGATGCCTCCGAAGTTCGGAAAGCTTTTGCGCGACTGCGGAATACTTTGTCTTAAGTTCGTTTATGGTCATAATGATGTAACCTCTGGGGAGTAGCAGCCTTTAGGCTGCGCAAGCATTTGTGTAGCGCAGGACTTTAGTCCTGCCAATATTAGCAGACCTAAAGGTCTGCGCTACGATGTTTAGCGCAGCCTAAAGGCTGCTACTCCTAAACATACCCCGATAACAACGCACACCCAGGCAAACCAATCGCCAAGGCGCGTGTAAAGGCTCAAACCGCTGCCAAGCTTCACGTTAGAGACGATCATCCCCCTTTCAAAGATGCCCGTCTGAGAAACAATGCGCCCCGCCGCATCTACGACCGCCGAAACGCCGGAGTTCGCGCTTCTTATCATCCATCTGCGGTTCTCGACCGCTCTGAACACCGATATCGCCAAATGCTGAAACGCCGCGCTCGACCTGCCATACCACGCGTCGTTGGTGATGACAGCCAAAATATTGGCGCCGTTCCCCGTCTGTTCAGCGGCGAGCTCAGGAAAGATAT